>Ga0247727_10018340_pt1 | contig 11013 bp, 7 predicted proteins | sample WisWelCaveWW1625_FD_202498 | JGI IMG/M metagenome (GOLD analysis project Ga0247727, IMG submission 202498) | Biofilm microbial communities from Wishing Well Cave, Virginia, United States - WW16-25 | ecosystem: Environmental > Aquatic > Deep subsurface > Groundwater > Cave microbial mat | place...
ACCTTAATTTTGCACCAAAGGATACCATTATTTACGATCGGTTGTGCTCCTTTGACTAACCCCGTGAGGTGAAATGTTTATAGTAAATCCGAGCTACCACTACTCCCAAACTCCGTAGGAGTGGAATGGCGCATTTCGTTGATACAAGCCTCGATCATTTGAATAGAAGCACATTTCACTCCTACGGAGTTTTCAAAGCTGGAACGGTGTATTGCTATAAACATTCCACTCCTAGCGGAGTTAAAAACGAATCCAACCGTGCAAAAAAATTTTTGCATCACCCAATTGGTGGATTCACATATCGATCAAATCCGCGCCAATTAAGGTTTCGATCAAATTCAGTGCAAAATTAAGGTTCTAAGAATAGGGCGCAGTCGGACTTTGCAAATTTCCTGCTGCATTCGCTTAAAGGTTATTTGCTGCCCAGCGGAAAGGCGATGCCGGCCATGATCTGAAATCCTCTGGTTTTCACTTCCGCATCACCGGACACGATTTCTTCGCCCATAAATTCGAGTATGCCTTCCCTGGCAATATCCGTAAGGCCAAGGGCATAGCGACCTTCCACAAAAATCGAGCTGGTGCCGGCCGGGAAACTCACACCCGCGCCGAAAGCGAGACCGAAATCGGCGCCTTTGGTGATCTTTTTGGCATCGACTTCTGCGCTAATGCCGGGCACGCTGAACTTTAATTTCGAGCTCAAGTTGAACCCGATGGTTGGGCCGGCCATCAGATAGGGCCGGATGCTGCTCGCGCCAAGAGCAATCTTTAAAAGAGCAGGCACTTCCAAATAGCCGCCTTTAAACGCAAATGTCGCCGTGTCTAAATCCGGATCGGTGGTAGTAAACTCGCCACCCTTTTGCAAATACATCGGCGCAAAGCGCAGCGAGATATTTTCACTCAGGCCGATATCCAAAACACCGCCGACACCAAAAGCCGTGCGGCTGGAGAAATCGATCTTCTCTCCATCCACATCTTTGCCATTGAGGTTGGCGAGATTCACGCCGCCGATGACACCGAGCTTGACCTGCGCGCCGGCCGGCAGGGCAATAAACAGCGCCAGAAGCGCGACGAGCAACAGAGTTAATTTGTTCATAACAACCCTCCTTAGAGAGATAGTTGAATTAGTGGCATGATTTTTTTGATGGCTCAGATGGCCACTAAATATCAAGAGTCATCAATTTAGATCGAGCGAAGTCCGACTTTCGCATTAAAGCTGTTTGGAGTTATCCAAAGCTCGTCGCGCGAAAGTCCGACTTCACTTTTTACTGCGACTTGGGTTAGTTTGGGCGAAGGCGGCGCCGCGGGATTTTTATCGCCGCAGTGAATCCAAAAAATGGAAGTAATCAAAACGGCGAGCAGAATGGATTGGTGAATGCGTTTCATTTTTGTTGCTTCTTTCATTAACAAAAGTCACGAACGATTTTAATAACATCGGGCGTTATTCTGTTGTAAACGTCCAGCTATAATCTGACGGCATCGCGATGCCATTCAAATCCTGTATGGAAGATTTGATGATGGCCCGATAGAGAGTCGCCGGCGCGAGCTGCGAAACTGGCACGAACGTCACGATCCTGCCGCTCGCATCCACAGAAAATTTGTACTGGAACTCACCCAATTTGAAAGCGTCGGGCCTGAGCGAGCCACGCTCAATGGGCTTCGAGAACGTCACGACAATCCGGCATTCGCGCGACACCTCGGAAGCGCCATTTTGCGGGCTTGTCGCAACGATGCGCAGAGACTCATATTTCGGCGAGGAACTGGTGGGATCGAAGGGGAGGCCGGCTTTGTCTTCGCCACACGCCGACAGCGTCAGCAGCAGAAATGCGAAAGACGAGCCGAGGAGAGCTTTGTGGAAAAGCATCACTGAGAAAAATTTTCTGAACATAAAAGATTCCCTTTGTTTGGTGAACTGAAATGATTTTGGTTTTGTAACAATTGCTGGGGGAAGACAAGTCAAAGGGAATGCCAAAAAAACAGGAAAGCCCCGCGGTCTGATTAAATGCTGTAAAAATGAAAAGTTAGAGCAGAGAAAGCTTGCCGGTGAGAAAGCCTGTTGCCACAAGCTAAAACTCGTCAGAATTGGCGAAGGTGGGCGGTTGGATGTTTTATTTGCATTTGAACACGCCAGAATTTTTGATGATCCCCAGCTTGTTCATGCGATACCGCAAGTTCGGCTCGGAGATTTTCAACGCGCGCGCGGCCTGGGATTGGTTCCAGTCGTTCTCAATCAACGTCTGCCGAATAAGCTGCGCTTCATATTCCGCCAGGCCTTCGGTGAGCGATTGGCGAACCGTCGGCATTGATGAGGCGGCTTTAAATTTTCTGAAATCCTTTTGATAATCCGGCGGCAGGATATCGCGATGAAGAACCGTCGTGGCTGGTTTGGCCAGCGTCACCAGTCGCTCAACAAAATTCTCCAGCTCGCGGATGTTACCCTCCCACGGGCGCTGTTGCATGAAATCCAAAACTTCCTCATGAAAAGACGCGATCGGCTTTTGCTGCTGCCGCGCAAATTTTTTGAGAAAGTGATTGGCTAACAGCGGAATATCTTCCAGGCGCTCAATCAACGCCGGAACGGCAATGGGATAAACATTCAGCCGATAAAATAAATCTTCGCGAAACTGCCGCTTGTCCGCCATCTCACGCAGGGAAGCGCTGGAAGCGGAAATGATGCGAACGTCAATCCGGCGAGATTTGTTGCTGCCCAAAGGCCGCACTTCGCCTTCCTGCAGCACGCGCATGAGCTTGGCTTGCATCTCGAGCGGCAGGTTGGCAATCTCGTCCATAAACAAAGTGCCGTGATTGGCTTCCTCGAACAAGCCTTTGCGGTCACTCGTCGCGCCGGTGAAAGCGCCTTTAACGTGGCCGAACAGCTCGCTCTCCAAAAGATTGGCCGGAATGGCGCCGCAGTCAATGGCGACAAAGGAAAAATCGCGCCTTGCACTGAGCTGATGAATGGCGCGCGCAATCAGCTCCTTGCCGGTGCCGCTTTTGCCTTCCAGCAAAACCCGCACCTCACAAAACGCCGCGGCTTCGACGGCCTGCAATAATTCCATGAACTTTTTGCTTTTGCCCAGCAACCCCAACGGTTCGTATTTCGCCAGCAGCGCGGCGGCGGGCAAAGGCGCGGCAAAGTACTCCTGAATTTTTTGCACGTTGCGCAAAAACGGCGCGGCGATGGCGGCGAGCTTTTCCAAATAAGTCAGATCGCTTTCCTCAAACGCATTGTCATCATCTTTGTTCAAGAGCAAAATGGAGCCGACGATGACGCTTTCGGTCCGCAACGGCACGCACATCACCGACTTGATCGAGAGTTCTTTGAAACGATCCCTGCGAAAGCGGGAATCTTCTTTGATATTCGGGCTGAGAAAAGCGCGATGGTTTTTGATCACCCAGCCGCAGACTTGCGCGTGCACGGCAGGATAACGGTGCGGCTGCGTTTCCATTCCTTCTTTGAAAACGGTTTTCACGGTTTGGTGCGTCTGCGGGTTGATCATCATGATCAAAGCCTTTTCCGCGCGCAGCAGGCTCGCGGCTTGTTGCGTTACCACCCGGAGAATTTCGTCGAAATTGCTTTGCTGGCCGAGCATCTCTGCCAGCTCGAAAAGCCGTTCCAGTTTGTAATATTCTCTTTCGAATGATTCGGTTGTCATGATCGTGCCTCGATGAACCGTAAGAGCGTATTTGGAAAGTCACTGACCGGTCACTTTTACGCACAAAATGTTTTATATTTCAACCGCTTTAAGTGACCGGTCAGTTTCACTTTTCTACTTTTCAAACGCGCTCTAAGAAGTAATGGGAGATACGCCCTTCGCTATTCCAGTCCCATTTTCTTCAACAACGCCGCAAATCTCAGGTCCGAACGCAGGCCGTCAAACAGGGGTTCGACTTTGAGATAGACCAAATAGTTTGAGCGTTGCGCATAAGCCTTTTCCAGCCATTCGAATACGCGATCCTTCTCGCCCAGCCCGAGATAGACGAGCGCCAGGTGTGACGGCGAGACGAACGGTTGCAGTGACGGCTGCTGCAATTGGGCGAGTATCGCGAGCGCCTCGCGGCGCTTTCCGGATGCCGCATAAGCGTGGCCCAGCAACGCTAAAGCAATCGGGTTCTCTCCGGCCAGGTTGATTGCCTTTTGAAATTCGGCAATGGCTTCCTGAAATCTCTGCTGTTGCACATAAAACATCCCAAGTTGGAGTTGCGCGGGGACGAAGTTCGGATCGATTTCCAGCGTCTGGCGCAATTGTTCGATGGCCTGGTCAGGCTGGCGGCGAAAGTAAATAATCATTCCGACGGCGGTGTTGATGATGAGCGAGAGCGGATCCAGATCCTGCGCCCACTTGATCTCGGCCATGGCTTCGTCGAGCCGCCCCATCACCGCCAGATAATGCGCGTACCAGTGATGCGCCAACGCATAGTTTTGGTTCAAAGCCATTGCGCGCTGGAATTCCCGCTCGGCGCCCGGCCAGTCCCATTCATACGTGTAGTGAAGATTGGCGAGCGAGGCATGCGCTTCGGCGCAATCTTCGTCAACCGCCAGCGCCTTCTCTACTGCGGCCGTGGCTTTTGCTATGGTCTCTAGCGAGGACAACCCGCCATATTCAATGGCGCCCAGGAGTGCATAAGCATCAGCCAGGCCGGTGTAAGCCAGCGCATAAGTCGAGTCTTGCACAATCGCCTGCTCGAAATAGGTCATCGCTTTCTTCAGATCTTCAGCCGTTCTTTTGTTCCAGAAGAAACGGCCTTTCAAATATGCCGTATAGGCGTCAAAATTGTCCGTAGCTTTTTTTTCGATCCGGCTTTTTTCGTCCGCCAGCAGCTCGGTTTGCAGCGCCTGCGCCACATGCCGGGCAATATCGCTTTGAATGGCAAACACATCTTTGAACTCGCGGTCATAATTCTGCGTCCAGAAAGATTCCTGACAGCGCACGTCGACGAGCTGCGCGGTGATGCGCAGCTGGTTGCCGGCTTTGCGCACGCTGCCGGCGAGGATCGTCCCAACTTTCAGCTCACGGCCGATCTCGGCAATATTCCTGGCTCCACCTTTGTACCGCATAACCGAAGCTCGGGCGATAACCCGGAAACGGTCGATTTTCGAGAGCGTCGAGATGAACTCTTCGGTCATACCGTCGGCAAAGTATTCATCATTGGCATCGGGACTGAAATTGTCCAAAGGCAGCACGGCGATGCGGTATTGATCGGAGCGATTCGCCCCTTTCATTTCTTCAGGAGGTTGCCGGAGAATACCACCGTATCGATATGAGCGTTTTCTTCGGCGAGGCGCTGCGCTTACCGGCATCGTCTTTGGGTTCGGCGATTCGAGCTCCTTTTTGAGCAACTTCAAATCGCCGAGCATTTCTTCCAGGCGCTGGTATCGCTTGTCGCGATCATCCTGCATCGCCCTCTCCACAATCTGCTGCAATCCGCCCGGCAAATCGGGACGCCGCGTTGCGATCGGCGCCGGCTTTTCATTCATGATGGAATACACCAGCGCCAGCTCGTGCGCCTCGCGAAAGGGCAATTGGCCGGCGGCCATTTCATACAGCACCACACCAAGCGACCAGATATCGCAGCGGTGATCCACGATTTCGCCCCGCAACTGTTCGGGCGACATGTAAGCCACCGTCCCCATGGCGACCGGAGTTTTGGTAATGCCCTTAGTGCCCACCAGCTTCGCCAGGCCAAAGTCAATGATCTTCACCACGCCGTCATTCGTCACGATCACATTGGCGGGCTTGATGTCGCGATGCACGATGCCATGCTGATGCGCCTTCGCCAATCCCTGCGCCATTTGTATGGCAATGTCGATCACTTCGGCGACCGGCAACCCGTCTGTTATCGCGAGGGGCGAAGCGCAAGGGGCGATGGCCACGCCACGCCTTTCGTCCTTCACCCTTCGCTCCTCGCCCTTCGCTACTCGCTTCTTCAGCGTTTCGCCGTCATAAAAAGCCATGGCAATAAACAACTGCCCGGCTGGTTCTGCAACCGGAAAACTCAGCGGCATGGGGATTTCGTCAATTTCGTAGATCGTGCAAAGGTTGGGATGATCCAGCGCCGAGGCGGCCTGCGCTTCGTTGATGAAGCGCTGCCGGGCTTCTTCATCGCGGGTGAGATCCGGCGGCAGGAACTTGAGCGCCACGATACGCCTGAGTCTGGTATCCGCAGCTTTGTACACCACGCCCATGCCCCCGCCACCGAGCTTTTCAAGAATCTTGTACCGCCCGGCGGGATCCCGTAAAGCGGGATAATGCGAAATGGTCTGGCCGATCATAAATAACCTCGCGTCGTTGCTCTATTCGAGCATATTGAGAAACATCGACTTTCGTGCATAAAATGGTGGGCTGATATTATCCCACGTCCTTAATATAAAGACAATGGAAAGAGCGCATTTCTCTCACGTTTTTTTTCTCTCACGTTTTTTTTTCTCTTCCGCAGGTGTGCGCATAGATCGGAGAGAACCGGAGGTCGAGGAGAAAGTCAATCGACGGCAGGAAAAACGAAAAGCTCACCTCTGCGCAATAACCTCAAATCATGGTTGCGATTGCCGCTGCAATGTGCAAAAATTTCCTGCCAAAGTCAAGGGAATTTGGCCCGTTGCCGTAATGGCTCAGTGACGGGGGTAGCGCAGACATCTTGTCTGCCCCGCGAACGGGGCGCTACGTTTTTCCACCCATGAGTGAGGCATTACCCGTTGTGGTAATGGCTCAGATTTTTAAAGTCAAAATGATTGATGACAATTGTCTTCACCCGCCTTTCCGCGACTGCGGATAAACGATGCTATTATATAGTTTTAAAGGACCGGTAAAAATTTAGCCATCTGAGGAAATCATAATACCATATATCAAAACCCAATCGCTAATGACCCAATAGTCACTTTAAAGTTGAATCTGTGCAAAAAAAGCAAAGCCTGCCCTGGCGCCCGCCGCGCCACGCGGTGCCGCAGGCCAGGGAAATATGGCTCACGGAAATGGAACTCTCACGGGAAAAAATTCCGTGAGCAATAATCTTTTGGGTTGGGCTTGTCCGCGTTATGCTGTTAAGAGTCAAATCTGTGCTTTTACGGCAAAGGGTTTTTCTGCAAACCTCATTTGGCTCAGTATTTGTAAGGGTTTTATGGAAATTTTAAAAACCTCCAACGTTTGTCATCAACGGATAAAAAGCCTGCGGCCGCAGGCTGCCAACGGACTTTTTACTTTTCTCATTCGGCTTGCCGCTATCCTGTCGATATTTTTGTCCGGGATAACACAACATTCAGCCGGACAGGAATTGCCAGCTTACACGCCGCCCGCCGACAGCCCGCTGGCGCGCAAAGTTCATCCGCGCCTGTTTTTCACTGCTGAAGCGCTGCCGGTGTTGCGGCAACGGTTGAATACGGTTTACGCCAGTGAGTTGCAAAATTTCATCACCGTGATGGACGGTTTTTATAGCGAATCCATCGACAACATTCCGCAGAATTACAAATTTCACGATGCAAGAAATTTTGCCTTTCTCTATCTCATTGACCCGGCGCAGATGCCGCGCTTTCGTTTCGCGCATACGCGCGAAGCATATGGCCGCCGCGCCATCGATCTGGCAATGCGCATTACGCTGATTCGCGGTTACGTCGACGGGCACGATTCACCGGCGCTGCGCAGTTTCTCCGGCGGCTATATCAATCTCGCGCTCGGCTGCGTTTATGATTGGTGCTTCCCGATGTTGCAACTCGCCGAGAAGCAGAAAATCGCGCAGGGTTTGATCGATCTTTACACCAATCGCGAGAAGGACGCCAACCCTGATATGCACGTACAGCTTTCCAATCAACTGCTCGGACATGCGCACCACGGCAGTGTCGGCGCGATTACGTTCTGGGGTGATGCACTTGGCGCGGCGTATGAAGCCAAAGCGCAGGAGATGCTCAATTTCATGAAAGCGATGTATATTGATCGCATCTTCGACACCGCGACGTATATGATGGAAAATTCTTCCGGCTGGAGCGAAGGTTGGAATTATCAGTTTCTCAGCTTCAATAATGCCAAAATGTTCGCGGGCGCGGCAGGTTCGGCACTGGGCATAAATTTTTTCAAGACGTGCAGTTGGTTGGCGCAATATCCTGTGCAGTTTCTTTGCAATGTATTGCCGTATCCAATCGACGGCAACTATTTTCTCAGCCGCAATGACGCCGGCCAGTTGGAGGCCACGCGCAACGAAAGATACACGCGCAGCCTGACCACGATTGGCGCGGCGCTGGCCAAAGACGATCCGAAGATGGCGAGTCTGGCGAAGTGGCTTCTTGATAAACATGGCGATGACTCAAAACTCAAAGCAGAACCGCGCGCTTATGCGTTGTTCTATGATTTCATCTGGGGCTGCAAAGACGTCCCTGCGAAATCGCCGCAACAACTCAATATTCCGTTGACGCAAAAGCTCGGCCTCGGCCAAATCGTGATGCGTTCGAGCTGGGATGACGCCGCGACTCGCCTCACGTTCTGGGCGCCAAAATGGTGGCTCGCGCCGCACGCGCATTATGATCAGGCGAGTTTCACGATTGAAAAATTCGGCCCGCTCGCGCTTGACGGTGGCGTCGATAAAGGCGGCGGTTTCGATATGGGAAAATCGAAATACAGCCGCGCCACGATCAATCACAATGTGATCGGCGTGCGCAATCCCATTGAAAAGGACAACGAGTTGTTGGATTATCAAATGGACGTTGACAGCGAAGCGGATATTTACACCGATCCGAGCTATCAGCCTGGCGGCAAAAATCACGTTGGTGAAATCGAAGCGTTTGAATCAATCGCCGGGCAGTACGATTACATCAATTACAATTACTCGCGCTCGTATCGCAGCGGCCAATCCGTCAATCTCGCGCGGCGCGAGCTGGTTTATTTGCGGCCGCCAAATCCAAACGCGCCCGGTGATCAGGAATACGTCGTCATCACGGATCGGATCAACACGTTGAAAGCGGAGTATGAGAAACGCTTCATGTTGCACGCGTCTTTTCTACCCGATTTGATCGACGGCACGTGGACAACGATTAACGAAGGCGTTTCCGAATCAACCAATGGACGCACGGTTCGCCTCACCAACCAATATGGCAATTATCATGGCCGTTTGTTTATGAAATCGATTTCTCCCGGTGAAGCAAAATTGGTTCGCGTTGGCGGACCGGCGCCATACTGGTTCACGGATGCGGATTACAACGACATCTCGTTGCGTCCCCCTTTTAATGAATTAACTGCGCTGTGGGGCGGCAGTTCCCGTATCGAAATTAAACCGATCATACCGAAAACCTATGACGTTTTTCTCACCGTGTTGCAAATCGGCAATGCGAACACATTGCACCAAATGGCCGGCGCCACGGAATTAAGCGGGGAAAGATTTTGTGGAACATATATCCATGACACGCACGTGGTTTTGTTTTCCAAAAATGAAAGCTTTTTGAACGACGCGGAATGGACGATTGCCGGGAACGCTGAAATTGAACATTTGCTGGTTAATTTGCAGCCGGATATTTTTTATACGGTCACGCGTAATGGCGTTCCGCTCGTAAATGGCCGCGCGAGCGTCAATGGCTCGGTTTGGTTTCGTGATCATCTGCAGGGGAAGGCCGTTTATAATTTACAAACTGTGCAAAGTGAAGTCCGACCTGGGCAACAGGAATTTCCCAAGCTTGTGAGATCGTCTCGCCCAAGTCGGACTTCGCCGCATAATTGACCTCGAACCTCGAACTCTTGGACTTCGGACTTTTAAATGGACATTCGTTCTTCTATTCGCAATTTTTTAAAAAATGCCGCGCCGAAAGGCGTCGTTTTTTCTGACAACGATAATCTGTTGACGAAAGGCGTGATCGACTCGTTGCGCATGCTCGATCTCATGAGTTTTCTTGATGAGAAATATCGCCTTAAAGTCGATGAAGACGATTTGATGCCGGAAAATTTTGAATCGGTCAACGCCATCACGCATTTTGTTGAAGAAAGAATTAAAACGTAAAACGTAAGATGCAAAACTTTGCTTTGCCGTGGCGGGCGTGGTTTGGGGACGAGCAGATCAATATCTCTTTTCCGAATCATTGGCAGGTCGAGAGGTTGTCGATGCAGGACGCGCCGGCCATGCCGGAAAGCGCGATCGCCGCGGCGCTCATGCGTTCGATTGACGCGCCGTCGATTCATCGTCTCGCGAAAGCTAAGCGTCGCGTCGCCATCGCGGTGGATGATCTTAGCCGACCCACACCGGCTGGAGAAATTTTGCCGGTGCTGCTGGAGATGCTAAAGACATGTGAGATACGCGACGAGCAAATCAGCATCATTATCAGCCTCGGCTCCCACAGCGCGTTGACGCCGGAGCAGATCAGGCTCAAGGTTGGTCAGGAAGTGGCGCAACGGGTGCGCGTGGAAAATCATGATTGCAACCGGAATCTAATTGGCACGGGCATTACGCTGGGACAAACGCCGGTGTTGCTCAACCGGACGTTTGCGGAAGCCGACCTCAAAATTCTTCTGGGCAGCGTGGTGCCTCATGCGTTTGCCGGATTCAGCGGCGGCGCGAAGATGGTGTTGCCGGGTTTGTCAAATATCGAGAGTATCGAGTGGACGCATAAAGCCGTGCTCATGGGCCTGCGCGGCAAAGCCGGAACGCTGGAAGGCAACCGCTTTCGCGCCGAGTTTGAGCGCGTCGCACGACATGCCGGCGTGCAGTTTAGCATCAACGTCGTTGTCAATAGCCGGCGCGAGATTGCCGGGCTTTTTGCGGGCGATGTCGAAGCGGCGCATCGACAGGCGGCGGCGTTCGCGCGGCAAATTTACTCCACGCAGTTGTCAACAGCACCTTTGGATATCGCCATTTGTAACGCGTATCCGAAAGATGACGAGCTGTTGCAGGCCGAGAATGCGTTCATGTTACACCACACTGCGCCGGCGAATTATTTGAAAGAGGATGGGCTCATTATACTCGCCAGCGCCTGCTCGCTGGGCATGGGGCAGCACGGACTCTTCGGCCCGGCGCAACGGCTCTATCGCCGGCCGATGCGCAAAGGTT
>Ga0247727_10018341_pt1 | contig 11013 bp, 9 predicted proteins | sample WisWelCaveWW1625_FD_202498 | JGI IMG/M metagenome (GOLD analysis project Ga0247727, IMG submission 202498) | Biofilm microbial communities from Wishing Well Cave, Virginia, United States - WW16-25 | ecosystem: Environmental > Aquatic > Deep subsurface > Groundwater > Cave microbial mat | place...
GCGCGAAAACTCTTGACCCTGCCGTTCTCACGCAGTTTCATGGCTCGCGTGCTCTGCGCACCGATGTCCAGCACACAGTGGACATCCGGGAAAAGATGAAAGGCCCCTCTGGCAGCACACGTAATATCTGTGATCTGGATATCCCGCATCGGCAGGTTGTATCTGCCCAGACCCGTTGCGGCCACATAAGCGACATCCGATTCATCAAGATGTGATTCAGCAAGCGCCTGGCGTAGAACTTCACGTCCCGATTCAGCCAGATTGACCGACGTTTTGATCGACTTGCGTCCGAGGATCAGTTTGTGCTCGTCCAGAAGAACGGCTTTCGTAGTTCCCGAACCGATATCAATTCCTGCTATGATCATTCATCACCTCCGTACTACCTATCGCGGCAGAGCCGCCAACCGAAATGAGTTTCGGAAGAGAAGCCCGAATATCGAACAAGGAACTCCGAACCGCAGAAGTGTTGCCGTGCCTTTTCGATGTTTGGTTAGGAGAATCCACTGTTGCTACGGATAGGACCATTTTTAGTACTTGCTGCCGGCTCACCAGACTTCTGCGGTTCTGACTTCCTTGTTCGACATTCTGCGGTTCAAGTTCGAAATCCTTTTTAAGAATTTTCCCCAGATAAACAAGAATTTTACCGTCAGTAGTACGACTGCACCTACACTGCATTGGGTTGTCCTTCAAAGCTGAGTTTTTCAGCCCGTTCGAGAGCGAACAGTGCCGCGCCGAGCGCTCCGGCAAAATGTGAATCCGGACTCACCTTCAACGGTGTTCCGAGCTTTTCCTCCAGAGCGCGAATCATCCCGATGTTTCGCGAAACACCTCCGGTAAAAGTCACCACCGGCTCCACTCCGACTCTGCGAACGAGCGACATAGTTCGGGCTGCAATGGAACTATGGACGCCGCCAAGAATGTCTTCGACGCTTTTATTTTGCGCAAGGTAAGACATGATGTCCGATTCCACGAACACAGCGCATACGGAGCTCAGACGCACAGGATGCACAGCCCGTAAAGAGATTTCGCCCAGAGCATCAAGTTCGAGTCCGAGCACTTCCGCGGCCGCTTGAAGGAATCGTCCGGTGCCCGCAGCGCATTTGTCATTCATCACAAAATCCTGAACGTCTCCATTCGGGCCCACCTTGATGACTTTGCTGTCCTGACCGCCCATGTCTATAACGGTTCGCGTTTCGGGATAGAGGAAGTGTGCCCCGCGAGCGTGACAACTGATCTCAGTAATCTGCACATCACCGAACGTGACTTTGTAGCGTCCGTATCCGGTTCCGACAACGCACAGCACATCTTCGCGATCCGCTCCGGCTTTTCGCAGCGCCTCATCAAACGCCTTTTGCGCGGCACGGGTAACATTCGCACCCGTAGAAATCAATGCGTTTGCAACAACTTCGCGTTGATCGTTGAGAATCACCGCTTTTGTTTGTGTGGATCCGACATCCACGCCTGCCGATAGACTCATCGGGCCACCCCCGCAACGTGCGTGTTACAGAACTTCCTGTGCTCCAGCGCTTCGAAAAATGCGTCGATCCTGTTCCTCATCTGCGCCGTCGAAAAATAGCGTGGGTCCTCAAGATCCGACTCCACAAACAGTGTCGGCACTGAGAGATCCTTCGTAAAATGCTCTCTCATATCCCCTTGCCCTGCTGAAAACAGACGGCAGCTTTTTACCGAATGAATCACGAGAGCATCAGCCTGCCATTCGTCCACATATCTCTTGATTTGACCGTAACGCTGCAAAAAATTTCGATTAGCGAGATTCTGTGAAAGCATGTGCTCAGCGATGCTTTTGAGCGGATGATCCGGGTCGTGTCGAAAACCGAATTCCCAGATCCCGCCCACCGTTGAGTAGGTGGAAGCCACGGCACACGCGCCCCAGTTTGCAAAAAGGTCACGAAAAGTCCGGAAGTACGGATACGGTGGCGGACCCTCCACAACCAGACGAAACTTTTCCGTATACCCGACGCCTGTCCCCTGTTGAATCCTTTCACCGAATTCACGCAGGGCTGCCTGGAAAAAATCGACGCACTCTTTCTGACCACGGTACACATAGAGCGGCCCCATCATGGTAGTCGCGTCAAAATAAGCATCGTATGGCGCCGGCGAATGCTTCGAAAGCGCTTTTACTTCGGACCATAATTCCTCGGCGATCCTTGCCAGTGAAACACGAAATCTCAGCTCTTCCGGATCAAGCTTCTTTCCGGTAATGCCCTCCAGAATTTCAATCACCTCATTTAACTGTTTCACGACATACTCAACATCCTGCGGCAATGGTTCACTCGTTCGCACAAACGGAATGTCAAGCATGTACAGCGGAGCACCGGTTAACGCGGCAATATGTTCGAACCATTTAATGTATGTGCTGCACCCAACGTAGTTGCAAAGAATTAAAGAAGGCTTCGGTATTCGAGTCCCGAGCGTTGTTTTCTGATTCATCGCATAGGAACCCATGTCAGCTTTCACATAGGCGCAGTTATCACTCGAGTATCCCAGCTCCTCCGATTTCAGCAGAGCCGGCAATGATTGATTCCGGATGGCAAGCTGCAAAGCGTTGATTTCCGGATAAACCGGCAGCACGCCGCATGCATGAAGCAATTCAACGCAATTTCCTGAAACCATCAGATAAACAACGGGCGCGTTGTTATCCACCGCAGCATCGAGCTCCTGGTACCATCGCAGCATCAGATCACGTTGAATTTTGTGCATCTGGCCCTGATACATTGTCTCTTTATTCATTCCAGCATCCATATGTATTCATTCCTTCTAATCGAATAGAATTGATTCCACGAATGTTTCAATTTCGTTTCTGGCTTTTTCGAAAGTCCACATTTTTTCTTCGAATTCCACAAGCAGGTGTGGAATATTTTCGCGCTCCAGTGCGTCCTTCATCGGCACATAGTCGAAGTAGGCCGGCTCACAGAATTTTGCGATGCAAAACACCACGGCATCCGCCTTCGAAGCCCGGGCCTTTTCGACAAGGCCTTCCATTCTGGGATGCGACCAGTCATGCCTGACCGACGAATAACGGCTGTGCTTTACGTAGTTTTCAGCAAGAGCCCGGAGCGGGTTTCCGTTGACTTCGATATCACGCAGATACCAGTTTCGAACAGGCAAAAGGTCGTCGTTCACGATGTAGCAGCCGGCGTCTTCGAACGCCTGGAGTAGATCAAGTGGGGGTTGCTCACAAAAAGATCCCTCCAGAACCACACGAATTTTATCCTTTGGCCGCGCGGTGCGGTTCTCAATCGCCTTCATTGCAGAACGAAGCATGATCGAATGATCTTCGAAGCGTAGATAATTTCCCGCCTTTAAAAGGATATACAGCTCGCGTGTGGTTATCATGTGAGGTTTTTCGGAACGCAAAGCGTAGCACTGAGATACGAGATTGCGGTTTTCGTTACAGGCTGCAATGCTTCGATTTAAATCTTCGTCGGTAATCGGGCGCGCAATCAGTTCTTCCATGCTCGTTTTCAAACGTCTCAGCTCCGCTTCCAGGTAATCGACAGCGGCGGACGATTCAGGATTCTGTGGAAAATGGATGTAGTCAACTTTCATACGACCAGAAAAGTTTCTTTGAAACAGAAAAGCCAGATTGCGGGCCGTATCACATATGGAATGAAAGATCATTCCATCCATCACATTCAGATTGGAGCGAAGTCCCAGCTCCATTGTGCTTTTTGCTACTGAACAGATGAAGGAGCCAAAGCGCGAATCAGCATGTGCTATCTCAAGACGGTTTCCGGCTCCCATCACGCCCACAGGCAGGATTGCACCGGCATGTAAAATTTCGATCGGGGTGTACACAGGAAAATAGCCAACGGCCTTTCCGCCGGTACGGTTCTTCCAGTCACGAACGATCGAAAAGTCTGGGTCCTGGACGATCTCTTCCCAGGCTTCAATCAAGCTTTCAAAAACCATGCTTTACCTCGTTATTCACAGTTTCTTTTCCAACTCGATGAACGGTCCGCGATCGAATCCCATCACCGTAAAAAAGGAGAGCAGTTCTCCATCCGACCACTCCACCATGGTTCGGACCTGTCTCAATCCCATTTCACGGAATGATTCGAGTATTTCGGCAAGCATCCGTCTACCGATTCCCGTTCGGCGATACTCAGGATCCACCGCGAGTTCAGTAATCCAACCGGTTGGGGGTTGCCGGAACTCCCGGCTTCTGAGCTCAGCTATCAGGAAGCCCACCAGCTTTCCACCGTTGAATGCCACACGAGTCCATTCAAACGAAGTCGCTTCTAGCGCAGAAAACTTCCACTTCCAGTAATCGGGACTCTCTACACCCAGTACGCGTGACTCGAACCTGATGATTGAAACAAGATCGCCCGCACGAATGGAGCGGAGTACAAAATCAGTAGTTTTGCGGGATTGTGTTTGTGCGAGAGCCATCGTACGTTCCGTGTGCAAACGACGTGCCTGATGCGATCAGAGGAGGATCACCGGTTGGTTCGTCACTTCTGTCACGAGAGTAGGCTTCGAACCCGGGGAAGAATGACGCCAAACGAGGCTGTTCTCCTCGTACTGTCAGAACTGGCGGTTATCGTGATACCGAAAATGACAAGACTGACACTTAGGCACGCAGGCATCTTGCCTGCATTTAGGCGCGCGGACTTCCAGTCCGCTCCTCGGCAGGCTGGAAGCCTGCGGTCCGTATTGCAGGTTGGAAGCCTGCGGTCTATCGGTACATCAGGATTTTGCGCGGAGGCCGTACTTTTTCATTTTCCTGTACAGAGTGCGTGCCCCCATCCCCAGATGTCTGGCAGCATCATTCACATCATCATACTGCTGAAGAGTCTTTGCAAGCAGGTTAGCTTCAAAACAGGAAGTTTTCTGTTCAAGATTGTTGCTGTGGAGTACATTGGAATGACTTCTTCGAACAATACGCGATGGATAATTCTGACATACTTGAGTAGAGGCAGGAAGCGGAATCCCAAAGCTTTCCTGCAAGACTTCGATCCGATTCATTGGAAGTCCCGAGCCATACCGCAACACTGCGATCATCGCTCCAACCGTCTCATCGTATTTCGGCTTGGCCGCCTCAGCAGGAAGAGACGCATCGAAGATCTGGCCGCATGCGTTGCAGCGCAGTTGCTCGGCCTCGTAGACAGTCGCATCAACCGGGACCTTTGCAACAAACCGGATCAGGATCTTGGGCTCCATTTCCCGATACACTTTCCCCCGGCAGCACTCAGGGCACCCGTCTCCGGGCTTCATCGTTGTATGAGGCACGCTGATTCGCTGTGCTCCCGGATAGTCGTCTGATCCGTTTCTGCCGTGACCTTTGGGTTTCTGTTTTTGCTTTTCACTTTTGTCTTTCTGATACTTCCCGGTCGTCTGCCCCAATATGACGGCAGCCCTCTCACTATGCGGGCCAAAGATCATGCGCAGCAAATTTCTTTCGCTGATCCTCTTTTGCTCATAGGCGTTGCGCATGAATATAAGCGACTCGCTCATCGCAAACAGCAGTTCGTAATCTTTCTGGGGCAGCACTTGCTGCGCACGGTTCACGAACTGCTCGATTTGCTCTGCCGTTACGTTGAGCCGCGGCGGTGATTTCTTTTTCTTGTTCCTGTCCTTGTTCTTCATTGCAACAATCGCGCACGGAAATCAGCAGAAAGCGGCATCAGCCAAATTGTTTTTACCGGCAGACTGTATTCATTGCGCACATCGAGTTTCCCGCGTCCTTTCGTCTCTCCCACACATTGCCATCCGGCCGCTTTGTAGCAGGTGCCTTCAAAACGGTCACGTTCGACAAAAGTTTCCAGCAGCACCGGCCGATAATTGTATCTGGCTTGCCAGTCAGCCGGCAGTCTACGTGCAGCCATCGAAAGGATGCGGCTGGCCAATCCTTTGGAATGAATCCAGGGAAGAATCAAAAAACGGGAGTTGTTCACAACGTATTGCAGATTCTTCTTGCGTTCAGCTGAGCCCCAACCGATGAAGGTATCTCGCGGTTGCGTTGACCAGGCTGCAGCCGAGAAACTCAACAGAGCGACAATTCCCTCCTGGCTATCTACGAAATATCGGAGCTGTGCGCCCGAAAGCGGTGTATATCCTAAATAATGGTAGCGGCCAATCAATTCATTCCAGAGCGATGAACTCTGCGCATCCACGATTCGAAGGTGAAGATCAAACTCTCCGGCTTTTTTGTGAACATCAGCTTGTCGGGCTCCCTCGCGCGTTCTGGATACTTTCTTATCGGGTCGGCCTTGTGGATTTTTAGGGACCGGAAGCCGAAGGACTCCGGCTCGCGCCATCTTGAGCAGCGCCACGCGGCAGCTCATGTCTTTGAGTCCGCCATCGGGCTTGCGCCAATCGGCATATTCGCAGAACCGTTTGGATATTTGAAATCGGCTGATGGCTGAATCCTGCGCAATTAAATTCCGGATCCAATCGATTTCTTGTGCGCTAAATTCACGCCCGCAGTAACGAACTATTTGTTGGCCTTCCACAGCATCTTTATACCAGATCGCGTGGGCTGTGTCCAGTCCCCGGGTGTGTTTATACGCCTGCGGCAATTTCGCGCCACATGGATGCGGTTCGTCCCGAAGATGGATTGCCGTTCCACAGCAAAAGCTGTAGTTCTGCAACGCCCAATTTGCTGGCAACATCCTCATCAGCCTTCGGCCAGTAGCGAAATCGTCCCTGGCTCAGCCGCTTCTGACAGAGCCAGAATCCCTGGCCGTCATACATCAAAATCTTCAGTGAGCATCCGCGACGGTTGCGAAAAATGAATACTGTTCCCGAAAAAGGATCGGCGGCCAGCCACTCTTTGCAGACACGCGCTAACCCATCGATCCCTTTCCGAAAATCAACCGCTTCCGTTGCCACCAAAATCCGCATCTGCGGCGTGATCTGAATCATCGCCCGTTCTTCAAAAACTCAGCGCACAGCTTGGCGGCTTCAGGTACCGTCACCCTTGAAATGAATCCGCATCTTCCACCCTTTGGGATCTTCCAGCTCGATCACACTTTCCCCAAAAGCAGTTTGCATCGTGGGAACTACTTCTACAAATCTCGCAGTTCTCTCTTCTTGATCCCCTTTCGGCATCATCCCCTCCCGGCGCTCCTTGAGATCGTAATAGTCAAGACGCAAAGCCTTTGCGATTTTGTGCACGCCGAATCTTTGCGATAACGCTCCCGCCCGCCTCCAGTACTCCTCTGGAATTCGCCGTATTCGCCCCTTGTTCGTTCTTCGCCAACCATCCAACTGCTGGCGCAGTCTTTCAACTTGTTCCGGCCCTTGCCCATTGATCATTCGACATCCTCCCGGATGCTCTCGCGCACCCATGGCTCCACAATAACAAATCGAGTCGTTGGGAATCACGCACGATTACCGGAAAGACACGAATCGCTACACTGCATCGATTTACATCGCTACGAAACTGCCGGATGAAATCGAGTTCTTCGGGCGCCAGAAAGAACTCCTGGCGTAATTGATCGGTGGAGTAGCCCACCTGAAAACTTGGATAATCACCTTTCATGCTGCCCTCCTGAGATTTCTTTGCTCAAAAAATCATCCCAAGATGTTCCTGTCTTCTGAGAAACCAAAAGGTTCAGACTCCCACATTACTGTACTCCCTATAGGACAACAGTGAAATCCTTGTTGCGTCTGGTAGCAGCTTCCCTTGAGTTACCCCAGTCAGGGTGATTATTTTCAGGCATGAAACCAAGCCAGTATTGGAGAAGACCAATTATCAAGAAAATGAAGGACAACCTTCACCAATTGCCGGATCCTCGTTCAGGAATTTCCCGATGCCTAGTAGTGAGTGGTAAGCCAACTCGATAGAAGAACTTGTCGAGTTTTAGCTGTTCACGTCTCTAATCAAGTCTTCATGGTGATACTACAGTGATAGAAAGATTAGGAGAGAATTGGCCAAACCACGCTACTCCAACGCGAAGCATGCGCCATTGAAAATTGTACGTTCCCGGCGTGGATGGTGCTCTCACAGTAAAAACAAAATTGACCTCGCCGTTTGGTGCAACATTGGAAGGTACGTTAACCCGACTAAGGTTCCAGATGTAATTGTCTTGGGGATTCTGAGAGCCAAGTTTATCAGCATTTGCGAGAGTCCAGGTATTTGTTCCAGTATTTCGCATTCTCACAGTAGCGGTATAGGTCACACCTGGATTCATCACTGTTGCAATGGATTGTGAAACAAAAGCGGAATCGAGGGGTTTTGTAGCATAAACGTTAATGGGAATCAGCGTTGTATACTGACCAAAGTCTGCTACTCCAACGCGAAGCATGCGCCATTGAAAATTGTGTGTTCCGGGCGTAGTGGGAGCCGTTACGACAAAATTGAATACAGCATCTGATCCAGAGGGAACCTGTGCGGCCAAGTTTACGCGATTCATACCCCACCTCGTGTTATCTTGAGGGCTTTGTGATCTCAGCTTATATCCGGTAGTTGTCCACGTGTTGCTGCCTGTATTTCGTATTCTCGCGCTGACGTTATACCTCTGGCCAGCAGCCATGGAAACGGGGACGTTTTGAGATACGAATGCGGCGTCATCCGGTGTGGGAACAGTAATTTGCATGTTGTTTATTTTTGTAATCGATCCCGAAGTTGCGACCGCCTGTATGGCATACGTACCCGGGGAAGTATTTCCCACTGTGATTGTCAAAACACTTGTCACTGTCCCATTGGGTGGAGGTGTAACTGAGGTAGGGGCGAAGGAACAAGACGTGCCGGCCGGCAAATCCAAGCAGAACAAGTTTACAATCGAATTAAAGTTGTTTATTGACCTTACTTCACAGCTCGTCGTTTTAGACGATCCAACTGGAATTGTTAGTGCCGCCGGAGTACATAGCAGTGAAAATGTGGGTGCAACAACTGTTAGTTGGATGTTGAACGTCTTTGTTGTTGAGCCTGAGATTCCACGTGCTTGAAAAGTGTACGTTCCGCTCGCCGCATTTGCTCCGACATTGACGGTCAGTGTGCTCGCGATTGTCCCATTTGCAGGTGGAGTGACAGAAGAAGGCGCATAAGAGCAGGTGACGCCAGAGGGTAGGTTGCTGCAACTTAGGTTTACAAGTGAACTGAAACTATTTACGGAGCCTACAGTGCACGTCGTATTTCCCGATGATCCACCTACAATTGTGAGAGATGATGGGGAGCATGAAATGTTAAAATCCGGTGGCAAGACCGTCAACTGCACGGGGAAGTATCGGTTACCAAGACTAGTACTTGAATCTGCTTTGGCCTGAATCGTATAGGTTCCGGGGAGCGCAGTCATTCCAACAGATATCGACAGACCGGTTGTAATACTCCCATTAGCAGGTAAATTGACTGAGGGTGGATTGAAGGTACAGGTTACGTCAGCCGGTAGGCTCTCACAACTCATATCAATTCCGGTTGTAGTAAAACCACTCGTTGAAGTTATTGTGCAAGTTGAATTGGCGGAGAATCCACGCGCACTTGAAAACGCCGCGGGCGAACACGATAACGCAAAATCGGGTGGCGGAATAGTTAGCTGCAAATCAGTTGTCCTCGTACCAATACTAGCCGATTGGCCAGCGGCCTGAATAACGCGTGTTCCAGGAGGGGCTCCTGTCAACGCACTGATAGTGAGCTGAGTCGTAAGAGAACCATTTGCAGAAAGAATGCCTGAAGTGGGATTGAATTGGCATTGCACGTGACTAGGCAAATTCGCACATGAATAAATTATCTGACCTGTATGACCGCTGATTGATGAAACCGTACATGTTGAAGTAGCCGATTCTAGGATTTCAACCGTAAAAATATCTGGCGAGCAAGAAATTGCAACGTCAGGTACCGGGACTGTCAGACGGAGCTGTGAGATATGAGTCAGGTCGCCAGAAGAAGCTTCAAAGTGCATATCGTAATCTCCTGGCGTAGTAGTATTACTCACGGTCAAATTGAGATTGACCGTCTCCGCTTCGCCAGCTGTCAAGTTCGCGCTTGTTGGACTAAAAGCACAGGTTGTTCCGCTGGGTTCACCTATGCAGTTTAAAGCAACAGCGCCTGTGAATCCGTTATGGGAAGTCACAGTGCATGTCTTGGTGAGGGATGAATTTTTTGAAGCTGTCAGAAGAGAAGGACAGTCTAACGTAAAATCAGGATTAGACGATCCTGTGCAAACAGTTGAGGTAGAGATGGTGCGACCTACCGCTTGTCTTGTGATCGTTGTAGGAGATTGAGGCCCCGCGACAGGGGAAGCCGTAGTGCCACCAAACGTTATTATCGGAAACAAAGCCGAAAATGTTGCGTCTACTTGGCCCGAACAGCCTCCAATTTCACCCACTCCATTGGTTTTATAAATTCGGAAATCAGTTTCCTGGCTAGTTGCAGACTCTCTAACATTTCCGGCAATAACAATGCCAGTATCGGGTGTTATCTTTACAGCATATCCAGATTCTGAAATAGTTGTTGATGAGTAATAAAGTTTATTCCATAGAACCAAGCCGGCAGAATCTAGTTTAAATAACCATGTGACATAATGTGAGGCATTTCGGTTGGAATAGCCAGTCCCAATGAATCCTCCGTCTGGAGTCTGATCAACAGAAAACGCAGAATCTGAGTAATTCCCGCCGAGAGTTATCTGCCACTGGACACTATGCGCGGAATTAAACTTAAGGATCCAACCATCACCGTTGCGAGTTCCTCCAAAGTAGCCGGCTATTACATATCCGCCATCAGAGGTTTTCTTAATTCCCGAGAAGTATTCGTCGAAAGCCGTACCGAACCTCGTTTGGCTAAAAATATTGCCGTTTATATCGAGGGTGATCAACCACGCATCTTTGCCTCCTACAGCAAATGAATATGTATATCCAGCAACTACGATTGTGCCATTGTTAATCTGAGTAACGGAAGATGCTTCCTCATCGTTTTCCGGACCACCGAGCTGTCTGCTCCATTGCAGATTACCCGCCGAGTGTAATTTAGTGCACTCGTTTCTTTTTGCTGCCTGAGTTTTCTTCAAATTATTATGATGCAGTCGTGTTTGTGGGGAGAGAATAATCCGG
>Ga0247727_10018342_pt1 | contig 11012 bp, 10 predicted proteins | sample WisWelCaveWW1625_FD_202498 | JGI IMG/M metagenome (GOLD analysis project Ga0247727, IMG submission 202498) | Biofilm microbial communities from Wishing Well Cave, Virginia, United States - WW16-25 | ecosystem: Environmental > Aquatic > Deep subsurface > Groundwater > Cave microbial mat | place...
GATCGCTTCTCCCCCTCGCCCCCTCCCTTCTGCCCGTTGACCGCTCGGATTTCGGCGTCGATTGGCAGATTCCAGCCCGCGATTTGCCCAGTTTTTCCGTCGATGGCTCGGATTTATCCGTCGATCGCCGGAACCTGGCCGTCGATCATTCGGACCTACGCGTCGACGGCTCTTAGCTCGGCGTCGATCACTCAGACGCGTGCGTCGATTGCTCGGACTTGAACGTCGATGGCTCGGAGGTGGGCGTCGATGGCACGGGAGTGTTCCTCGACTGGGAAAATCGCGTCAAAAAACCGGTCGTCGCACAGCCCTGAGCCTTCGACCGGCAAGTCCGACTGATCGACGGCCAACTCCAGCCCATCGACCGGCAAGTCCGACTGATCGACGCGTAGATTCGGGCAATCGCCAGGCGGCGGGGACCTTTCGACGGTCAAGTCGCAGCCATCGACGCGCTCATCGGGGCCATCGACTTACGCCTCCGAGCGGTCGCCAAGCACGTTGGCGCGGTCGCCGCGCAGCCCGGAGTCGTCGACAGAAGAATGTGAGCCGTCGAGAGGGTGCGCCCAGTCTTCGACGAACTGCGAGGACCGAGGAACGCCCATGACGGAAAGGTTTGAATTTCACTACTTGCCGGTCCGCGTCGAACGCGAGCGCGACGACCTCGGCGACTCGGCGGCGCAGCGTCGAGGCAAGGGCGTGCACGCGCCGGGGCGGGTGGGGATGTAATGACAACAACGATGATCATTGGCTTGGTTGCGTTGGGCGTCCTCGTCCTCGTCGTCTTGCTCGCCTTGATGGCGAAAGAATGGACCTTGCGCCGGATCGGCAAACGCAATCCCCGAGGAATCCCGCCGTTCACGGGGAACTCCCTTCGTATGAACTCGGGCGTAACCCCGCTTCCCCCCCCGCCGCCGGTGGCGATGTGCCGTCGGCATCCCGAGGCGGCGGCGACTTGCTTCTGTAACCGGTGCGGTTCGCCGCTGTGCGCCTTGTGCGCGCGGCAGGTGATGGGCGTCGTGTTGTGCGAGGCTTGCCAGGCCGCCCAGCCAACCCACGCCGGTGACGCCGGCCAGTTGGGTGGCGCGGGTTTGCGCGTGTTGCGGCCGCTCGACTATGTCGACCTGTTCGATGAGGCGTTCTCACTGTACCGGCGGAACTTCGTGCTGATTGCGGGGGCCTACGGCGTGCTAGTGTTTCCCGCTCAGTTCATCCTCGGTTACTTCAACAATCCGCTCAAGAATGGGATACCGTTTCCCCCCACCGGGCCCCCGGGGCAACCACCACCGATGCCGGAACTTGGAGACACCGTGATGACTCTCGTAGGTCTCTTGTTGACAGTATTTACTACTGCACTCGGGCAGGGCGTGTTGACCAAGGCCATTGCGGATATTTACCTGGAGCGGCCCACCTCGATCAAGCTGTGCTACCAGCACATTCTGCGCTCCTTCTTTCCGTACCTGGGCACCGCCATTCTTAGCGGACTGGTTACGATGACCGGAACAATGCTGTGCTGTGTCGGCTTCCATTGGGGACTCTTCGCCCCTCAGTGTTTCGTGGTCGAGGGGACTGGAACCAGCGGATCGGTCCAGCGCAGCTTTGCCCTGGCGCAAGGTAACTGGCTGCGCTGCTTTGTGATCTATGTGTTTATCCTGATCCTGATTATGATCGTCACGGGGGCGCCGATTGGCATCGTTGTCGCGGTGGGCTTCTTGCCTGGGGTAGGCGCCAGCGCCTGGTTTACGTTTCTCTATGCATTCGTCAACGCAGCGGCGACTGCGCTGGTCACGCCGCTGCAGCTGATCGTCTTCATTCTGCTCTACTTCGACATTCGCGTGCGCCGCGAGGGGTTCGACCTGCAACTGTTGGCGAACAGTCTCGCCGCGCGCTAATGCCGGCGACGTGCTTCGTAGGCGTCGGCAATCGAGGCCAACAGTGGACGTGGGTCGGCGGGCATGGTGTTGGGGTCGCGGCCCAACTTGACGAGAATGGGCGCGAGTATGCGTCGCGCCAAATCGATAGCCGTCGCCGGTTCGAGCTGCGCATTGCGGTCGAGAAAGTGCCGCATCACCTGGTAATCCTTGACCGCAAGTCGGCTCAGCGCCGCTGCGAGCGACTCGTCGAGTGGCGGCACGGTGGACGGAGCATCAGTGGGCGCAACCTGCGGCAGCACGTCCTTTCGCCCGCGCTCCTTGACCACCAGCGTGCCGGCGGCGTAATCGCCCAGCCGCTTGCACTGCCCGCTGAAGAAAATGCTCAGCGTGCCAACCCCGTACATGCTGGGCAGGAAGTCGGCATAGCGAACGAGGTTGCGGATGACCGCGGCGCGGAAGTCCACGGGATAACCGCCGTCGCGAATTACGCGGATGCCCACCACGCGCTTGCCTGGCGTCTGCCCGTTCGCGCGGGTCTCGAACAGCACGAAATAGCCCCAGCCGATCAGAAACGCCAGCACAATAAGGCCAGCCAACACCCAGGCCGGCAGGTTGGCGATATTGCCGGCCACTCCCAGCACCAGGCCGCCGCCGACCAGCAGCACCGTAAGTGCCACGCCCTGAATCAGGTGATCGACCAACGCGGCGACGAAGCGCGAGCCCAGGCCGGCCAATTCGTAGTTCAGCTCGACGTGTTCCGGAGTGACGATGGCGACGTGTTCAGGCATGGGGTTGACAGACGCAGTTGGTGTGAACGATAATTCAACGGAACGATCCGACTACCTCGCATGATCAATACCTCGTCCACCAACCCCCACGACCGCTGGCAGCAACTCGCCACGCTGGTGGACAAGACCCAGCGCACCGGGCTTGCTTCGCTAACGGTGGAAGAGCTGACCAGCTTCGGCAAGCTCTACCGCCGCGCGGCCAGCGACCTGTCGCTCGCTCGCGCCTACGGCCTGGATGCCGACGCCATCGACTTCCTCAACCGCCTGGTCGGTCGCGCTTACGGCCAGTTGTATCGCGCCGAGTCTCGGGGATTGCCCAGCGTGGGCAAGTTCCTACGCGAGGAGTTTCCGCGCGCCGTGCGCCGCAACTTTCGTTTCGTCGCTGTCGCGTTCGCGCTGTTTCTGCTCGGGGCGGCGCTGGCGGTCGGGGCCACGCTCGCCGACCCGAACAACGCGTCCATCTTCATGGACACCGATCAACTAGAAGGTCTGGCTCAGCGCCACACGACCAGGGGTGGCAAGGCGCCCAACTTCATTCCTAGCGCCTGGCGTCCGCTCGCTTCGGGCGGAATCATGACCAACAATATCATGGTGTCGTTCATTGCGTTCGCCGGCGGGATCGTAGCAGGGCTGGGCACGGTATTCATCCTGTTCTACAACGGCCTGCACCTGGGCGTCGTCGCCGCCGCCATTCACCAACACGGCTGGCCGGTAGCGCGCAACTTCTGGAGCTTCGTGGCTCCGCACGGGGTCATCGAGTTGCCGGCCATCTTTCTCGCCGCCGGAGCGGGTCTGCGGCTCGGCTACGCGCTGATCAACCCCGGCGACTACGCCCGCGGGGACGCGCTACGCCTGGCCGCTCGCGACGCCATTCAACTGGTGTTGGGGGTGGTGGTGATTCTCGGCGTCGCCGGTCTCATCGAGGGCTTCCTCTCGCCCGCGCCCGAGATTCCCGAGCGGCTCAAGTTCGCGTTCGCCGCCGTGTTGTTTACCGCGTTTGTCGGCTGGCTGACGCTCGGCGGCCGCGAGCCGCCTAAACGCGACCTTCCTGCTTCAACTCCAGGTATTGATTGACGACAGCGACCGTGAGGTCGCGCGAAGTGGCGTTGAGCACGCGGACGCCCTGACTGCGGAGCGCGGCGAGCGCACGGCGCCGATCCTGTCGCAATTCCACCGCGGCGGTTTGCCGATACACCTCGTCCACCGTGCCAGGTGGCGGCGCCAGCAACTCGTCAAGTTCGTAGTCGCTCAAGGCCACACACAGCACAAAGTGCTTGCGAGCGAGCAGCCGCATATTTGCCAGCAGTCGCTCGGAAGAATCGGGGTCGAGCAGATCGGTGAAGATGACTGCGAGTCCGCGCTTACGCATGCGGCTGCCGGTAAGCGTGAAGGCGGTGCGGTAGTTGGACTCAGTCGTCCGCGGTTGCAGGCCGGCGAGCGCGCCGGCGACCCGGTAGAGTTGACTACGCCCCTTGCTCGGCGGCACGAATTGCAACGGCTGATCGGCAAAGGCGAACAGGCCAACGCGGTCGTCGGCCTGGGTGGCAACGTAGGTGAGCATCACGCACGCGTTGATGGCCAGGTCCAGTTTGGTCAGCCCTGCGCTGGTGCCAGCACCGGGCACGTGAGGGCGCGTCGCCATGGTGCGTCCGCAGTCAAGCAGCAGCAACAAGTGCTGGCTGCGCTCGATCTGGTACTCACGCGTAACCAGCTCGTGGCGGCGCGCCGAGGCCTTCCAGTCGATCCGTCGCAGGTCGTCGTCGGACCGGTACTCGCGCAGCCGCTCGAACTCTAATCCGCGCCCATGCAATCGGGCTTGCCGCAATCCCATCTGCCGCAACCGATTTCGTCGCGCCAGCAGATCGTGCTGCGCGGTTTGCAAGAGATTGGGATAGACGCGCACGGTCTGGGGCCGGTCGAACGCGGACGCGCGAATGAGCAGGCCGAGCGGCGTGGTGAATCGCACGTTGATTTTCGCAAACCTGCATTCACCTCGATCCGGGGGAGTGACGTGGTAGCTCAGCGCATAGGTCGCGCCCGGCTCGGCGGTGACGACAAAGTCGCGCCGATCGAGGACGAACTCCACCGGTGGTTCATCGCGCACCTCCAGGTGGAACGACGACCGGGTGGGGTTGGACACCGTCAGACGGACGAGGTTCGGCGCGCCCAGCGCCAACACTTCCCGCAATTCGCGCTGAACGACGAAAGTCGCAGTGGCGCGTAGTCGTCGCCAGTCGTCCAGCAATATCAGGAAGATCACCGCATTGTGTACCATTCCGAGGGTGAGGCACAGCGGCCACCGGCCTCCGAGCAGAAACCACACCGCGCCGGCGGCGAGCAAGATCAGAGCGCGAGGGGAGAGCAGCATCGGTTACGGTTTGCGTTTACGACCCACGTTACCTCGGCACCGGCACCGCGCCCAGCACGTTGGCGATGACCTGGTCCGGCGTCAGGCCTTCGAGCTCGGCTTCCGGTTGAAGCAGCAACCGATGACGCAGGATCGGCCCGGCCAGGGTCTTGACGTCATCGGGAGTAACGAACCCGCGGCCTCGTAGCGCCGCCAGGGCCTTGCCACAGCGCAGCAGCGCAATGCCGGCGCGGGGACTGGCGCCCAGCACCACCTGCGGAACTGTGCGCGTGCGCCGAACCAACTCGCTGATGTAATGGAGCAGCGCTTCGTCCATGATGAGTTGATCGGCCTCCCGCGCGATGGCCGCGAACTCGTCTGCGCTGCAAATCGGCTCCACGCCGGCGGCGGCGAGATCGTGCGGATCAAAACCTTGATGCGTGCGTCGGAACACCTCGACTTCGTCGGACGCCGACGGGTAGGATACCAGCACCTTCATCAGGAAGCGGTCGAGTTGCGCCTCGGGGAGCGGGTAGGTGCCTTCGTATTCGATTGGGTTCTGAGTGGCGACGACGAAAAAGGGTTCGGTGAGCACATGGTCGATCCCGTCGAGCGTAACCCGCCGCTCTTCCATCGCTTCGAGCAGCGCCGCCTGCGTTTTTGGCGGCGTACGGTTGATCTCATCAGCGAGCAGGAAGTTGGTGAATACCGGCCCGCGTTTCAGGTAGAATTCGGAAGCCTTCAGGTCGTACACGTTGGTGCCGGTGATGTCGGTGGGCATGAGATCGGGCGTAAACTGCACCCGCCGATACTCGCCGCCCACTAGGCGCGCCAGCGTCTTCGCCAGCAAGGTTTTGGCGAGACCGGGGACGCCTTCGAGCAACACATGCCCGCGCGCCAGCAACGCGACCACGAGTAGTTCACACGCTGCCTCCTGGCCGACGATGACGCGCGCCAGTTCGGTTTGCAGCCGCGTGCCCAATGCCGCCAGCCGCGAGGGCGGCGCGGGCGCGGCGGGTTCCACGGCGATGGATTCGGTTTGGTTCATGCAGACTCCTAATTCGATCGTCCGGCAATGGCCTCTCGCAACACATGCAGGCCCTGTGCGAAACGCAGCAACTCGGCGTCGCTGTGCAGTGCCTGGGTCCCGCCGGGGCCACTCATGCCGAGGCCGGTGCGCAGCTCGTCGGGATTCACGCCATGCAGCGTCTGCGCCGTGCGCGTGATCTCATCCAGCGTGGCCGCCATCGGCAGCGCGAGCAGGCGGGTGACCTCGCGCAGGAACTCCTGGCCCAACGCCTGCCGGGCCACTTCGCGCGCGCGCGCCCGCTTGTACAGCAGCGCCACTGCTGATAAGTATTCGCCACGCGCGCGCTGTCCCTCCGCGGGCAGGGGAATCGCGCGGCTGCGTCGGCGTGCCACCAGCCACAACCACCCGAGCGCCACCAACGCAAGCTGCGCACCGGCCATTCGCGCCGGCGGTCCGAACAGAGACGCCAGGGTCCGCTTCTCTCCGAAACCGTGATGAAACTCATCGAACAGCACCGGGAGTTGTCGCTGCGGATTCCACTGTCGCAGGAGATTCAAGACCAAGACAAAGTTGTCGGCCTGGCCGATGCCGTCGTTGGCCAGCGAGGCCGGCGAGGCCAGGAGCATGATTAGCCCCTTGCCCCACTGACTCGTTGCCGCCACTACGCCGGTCAGGGCTGTGAAGCGGCGCGCGACGCCCGCCGCACGGCGATCTCGCAACAACGGCGTCAGCGGCTGCGGCGGTTCGGCATTTTGCTGAATGGTCAGACCGAATGGCAGGCTCTTCGATTTGCCTTTACCCAGCTTACCGAGCTTGCCGCGCGGAAACGGCATTCCCATCAGGAGGTCGGGCGGCGCCCATTCGGAGTCGGACAGCCGTAAGGTCGTCTTAATATGGAAGTCCGCCACACCGGCCGTGAGTGGATCGAGCTGCACCGGCTGGGCGTGTTCCGAGTCCGGAACAAGGATGCTGCCGATGCCAGTTTTTGTCTGCCTCAGGGGCAGTCCGAGGCCTGCGCCGCGCTGGTCGGAGGCCAGCACAGCAATGTTGCCAGCGCGCACCCAACGCACGAGTTCCTGCCATTCCTCGCTGGCCAGCGAAGTGCGCGAGGGCTCGATTATGAACAGCACCCCCCGGGTGGGCAGTTTGGTCAGCGGCTGGCGGAAGCGCACCGTGCGATAGTCGAGCGCGCGCAGCGTGAGCCAGAGCGCACGGATTCCGCCGCTGCGCGAACTGTACGTGGTGCGGACCGGCCACCACTCGTCGCTGGTGCTCTCGCTGGCGCCGCGGACGAAGAACACCGTTGCGCCGGCAAACAGCACGGTCATAACAATGAGAAAGCGGGCGTCGCTGTTGAGTCGCTTCATGACGCGTTCGCCGGTGCAGCTGGCGGAGGCTGGCGCAGCTCGGTCAGGCGCGCAAGGCAAAAGTCAACGTCGTCGGGGCGTGCGGCCACGCCGCCGTAACACACCGCGTCGAAACGCCGTGTGACCGGTGCAACCAACGCATGCGTCTCGGGTCGTCGGCGCAACGCCAGCAGGTACTCCCCGTTGCTCCGGCTTTCATCCAGGGCGAGTAGCTTGCGCTGATCGAGCGTGACCAGCATCGCGCGGAACACGAAGCGCAGTGCCTGAGCAAAGTCGCCCCGGGTACGCGCGCGCTCGGCGGCGTCCAGCAATTCGTCGACCGACTGCGGGGTAACCCGGCTCACCTCCACGGCGTCGTCGGAAGCAACGCGCGGACGACGGCTCCAATTCGGAATCAAAAATGGCAGTAAACAGTAGAACAGGTAGCCGATCAGCAACAGGAACGCCCCCCCTGCGCCCCAGAGAATAAGGTGGGCGACGCTGGCCACTGCCCCCGGAGACATCCCGCGCAGGAGGCGGTCGAGCAGGTTCATCAGCCAGCGATAGAACCGCAGCCGCAGCGTGTCGGTGGGATTGGGGCGGAACTCTTCGCCGGCCAGCACGCGCTGCAGAACGGCGCGGTCGCGGTCACTGCTTGTTACGGTTCCTCGCAGCGAGTCGTTGGCCGCGCGCGTGAGCGAATCCAGTCGCTGGGTCGCGCGTCGCAGCGCGTCGGCATTCGCGGAGTTGGCCGCCAAACGCAAGTCATCCAGCAGGTCTTTCAGGTCTGGCTCAACAGCTTGCCGACCGGCGTGGACCTGCAGGTTGCCGTCGAGTGACTTCACTGCCTCGGCCAGCTCGCTGCGCGCCCGAGCGGGTTCGGCCTTGCCAACACGCTGCGCGAAGTGAACGCTGCGCTGCGCGGCACGGAGGCGTTGTGAGTAATTCTGGGCGGTGAGGGGTTCCTCGGCTGCCGACGGCCCGGCCAGCAGTAGCGCGAGGAGGAGTGGTTGCGATGTTAGACTTGGTGGGCGATTACGGACAGCCCGTGCCGGTCGTGCGCGGCTGATCCCCTGGACACCAGGGTTTGGCGGCGAGATCGAACTTCTGAATCCACTTGGCATAACCGTCGACATAGGTTACCGCGAAGCCCCCGTTGTGACGAAGTCCCAGCCGGCTTCCCACGCAATTCGCGGTCATGGCGCAGCCGCTACAAGGGCCTTGCGGGGGCAACGAGACGTCGAATGAATAGGAACACCAGATTTCCGGACTGGCGCGCGACGGGCGGTCGCGCCCGTCCAGAAAGTGAGGCAGCGTCGCCGGGGAAGCGACTCTCGACATCGGTGTCGGAGTGTTGAAGTTGGTCACGTAGTCATTGTAGACATAGCTGCCGTACCAGATCAAGGGGCTCTGCCCGGGAAACCCCGCGATGTTGGGATCCACCCGAGCCGCGTTGGCGGCGCTGGGACAGCGCTCAATTTCCTCGCTCTTGGTATATGGTCGCATGAGCGCCATCCACCAGAACAGAGGCCCCTGCCCACCGGCTCCCGTGCCGCCGTTGTATCGATACGCGTTGACGATGTGCTCGTCATGGTCCTGGGCATACATCATCGCCGCCGTGCCGAACTGCTTCATGTTACTCACGCACGAAGTCTGTCGCGCCTTCTCCCGCGCTTTGGCGAACACCGGGAACAGAATCGCCGCGAGAATGGCGATGATGGCAATGACGACCAGCAATTCGATCAGGGTGAAACCGCGAGTCTTGTTCATGTCAATCACCCTTTTCTTTTAGAAGGCGGTATTGTACAGCGTGCCGCCGCACGGGCCGTTCGGAGCGCTGCAGAAGGCCTGCACCAGGTCGATTCGATACTCCTCATCGGGGACGAGTCCGAATTCGCCGCTACGCAGGGTGCGGAAGTGGCGCATCTTGGCATGTCCGTCCACGAAGACAATGTTCCCACCGGTTTCGTGCCGACTGTTGTACTGTTCGCCGCAGCCGGGCATGACTCGGGGCGGACTCGGGAAGGTTACACGACAGTCAATTAGGTGCCACCACTGAAACCGCGGCGCTGCTGGAGGGTTGGTCACCTGCGCGGGTCGGTTCCATCCCGTGATGAAGCTGTGATAGTTCTCCTGGACCAGCACGATTTGCGCCGGATTGGGAATGCGAGACATCGCGGTCCCCGCCCGCGAAATGACGACTGCGTTTCCCTGGTACGAGTTCGTTGCCCAGCCGTTTGAGTTCGTCTGATTCGGCGAGAGCGTCGCCGAGGGACAAGCGTAGATTTGACCGCTCTTCAAGTAGGGGTAGAGCCCGCGCAGCCAGTTCGCCCCGACTCCCGGCGGCGGGCCCAGGAAGTTAGTGAAGTCGCCCGCGTGTTGAGGGAGCATTTCATCGTAATCTTGCGAGTACATCTGAAAGGCCGTGCCGAGTTGTTTCGCGTTGCTGAGACAGGAGGCTGCGCGTGCCTTATCCCGTGCCCGGGCGAACACCGGAAACAGAATCGCCGCGAGAATGGCGATGATGGCGATGACGACGAGAAGCTCGATGAGGGTGAAGGCGGTACGTTTCACGAGGTTCGACCTCCGAGGCGGATGACTTGCGGAAGATTATACTTGAAAACAAGCACGGCTGTCAAGTGGTTCCCGCTGCTCACCTCAGCTTCTGCTCTCCCACCACGCCCTTGCCCTCGGTGATCGTGTACGCGTAGCCGCCCTTGACTTTGATCGTCGTCTTTGCCGCGTTCGATACAGGCCAGGTGATGGTGGCCTCGGCCTCGACCGAGGTGCCCAGCCCGATCGTCACTGGCAACTCAGCCTGAGAGCAGTAGCTGCTGCCGCTTTGCACGCGGCGGAACTGCGTGGTCGCGCCGGTCTTCATTCGCACTTCGGCGCCGATGGCCGAGCGGTTGCTCTTCGTACCGATGAGCGTTAGCCGCACGACGTTGCCGACCTTGCTGGTGTTGCGCAGCAGCACGGCCGGTCCGTTGTTCTGCGACAGGGCGACCTCGAGCTTGCCGTCGAGGTCGAAGTCGGCCGCCGCGGCACCGCGCGCGACGCGCGGGGTCTGCATCACCGCGCCGGCTTTGGTCCCGACTTCAGCGAAGCGTGCTCCGCCCTGGTTGCGGAATAGCAGCGGGCGCTCGGCGTACGTCACCTCGTTCTCCACCTTGCCGATGTCATCGAGTACGTGGCCGTTGGCGACGAAGAGGTCTTGCCAGCCGTCGTTATCGAAGTCGGCGAAAAAGCAACCGAACGACAGGAACAAACGGCTGGGTGCGCCCACGCCCGCTTGCGGGGCAATGTCGATGAACAGCCCGTTGCCCTTGTTCTCATACAAGCCCAGCATCTCGTTGGTGAAGTTGCCGATGACGAATCCCTCGCGGCCGGTGTTGCCGAAGTCGGCGGCGTGGATGCCCATCGCCGCGCGTGCCGTGCCCTGACTGCTCACCGCGATGCCGGCGGGAATGCCGACCTCCTCGAACCCGCCTTTGCCGGTGTTGCGGAAAAGGTAGTTTGGTTCCTTGTCGTTCGCCACCACCAGGTCGATCCAGCCGTCCTGGTCGAAGTCGCACAGGGTCACGCCCAGCGACTTGCCCTGCAGCAGCTTGCCGTCCTTCGATTTCGTTA
>Ga0247727_10018343_pt1 | contig 11012 bp, 7 predicted proteins | sample WisWelCaveWW1625_FD_202498 | JGI IMG/M metagenome (GOLD analysis project Ga0247727, IMG submission 202498) | Biofilm microbial communities from Wishing Well Cave, Virginia, United States - WW16-25 | ecosystem: Environmental > Aquatic > Deep subsurface > Groundwater > Cave microbial mat | place...
CAAGGGAATTGAATCTTCCCCTGATTCTTCATTCCAGGAATTCCCTGGATGATGTGATTGCAATTGTTGCCTCCGGGCAGGATGGCAGGTTGCGTGGTATTTTCCATTGCTTTGATGGAACAACGGAACAGGGAAACCGGATTTTTGATCTTGATTTTCACGTGGGAATCGGAGGAATTCTGACATACCGGAAAAATGAAGTTTTGAGGAATGTAGTGGCCGGATTCGACATCGGGAGAATTGTCCTCGAGACCGATAGTCCTTATCTTCCTCCGGAACCACACCGGGGCAAGCGGAATGAAAGTTCATGGATTTCATTTGTTGCTTTAACACTTGCGAAAATCAAAGGATTGGAACCGGAGGAAATCGCAAAAGCTACTTCTGCAAATGCAATGGAAATTTTTGGCATCAGTGAAAACGGAAAAAATGGGCGCTGAAGCCGCCGATACCCCGCTTCGAAAACCGAAGTTCCGGCGAATCAAAAAATGGGTTTTTTTTCCGCTTGTTTCAATTTGTATCACGCTTGTTTTGATTGAATTTATCTCGTGGCTGGCCTGGCCATTGGCACCTGAAAACGGCAAACACAATATTTCAGTTTTGCTTGGAGATTTGAATTCCGATTCAGCCTGGATCGAAAGACCCCATCCATATATGTTGTGGGAAAATGTTCCTGGCTTTTCCCGCAACGGGAATGTAAGGCAAATCAACAATCTCGGGTATCGCAATTCATCTGATTTCGGATTTGCCAATCCGGATAAATTCAAACGGTTATTGTGTATCGGCGGTTCGACAACTTTCGGATTCCCGCACGAGGATCCGTCAATCGCCTGGCCGGAACAACTGGAAAAACTTCTGAATGAGCAATCCGGGCATGAAAAATTTCAGGTGATCAATGCCGGTTTGCTGTTTGGCACGTCAGCTGAGTTCCTCAGTCATTATATGTACCGTGACAGGTATCTCCAGGGAGTTGAGCTGGTCATTCTTCACATGGGTGGAAACGATGCGTTGACAATCAGCGTGAAAGATTACGATCCGGAATACAGAAACCTGAGGAGTTTTGAACCCAACCGGGTTTCGCTCAGGCCTGGAGAAGAATGGTTTCTCCGGAATTCCAGAAGCGTACGATTATTCTATGCATTCTGGCTCAATGGGAATTATGCAGCAGCGCATATTCAAAAAGGGCCGGATTCCGAGCATGAAATTTCTCCGGAAGAATTTATCGCAAATGTCAGAAAAAATGAACCGCTTGGATTTCGACGGAATCTTTCTCTTCTGATCCGGAATATCATCGCCGACGGAAAAAAGGTTATCCTTGTTCCGTTTCTGCTTTCTCCGGTTGTAAAAGCCGGGGCTGAACCTGTGGAAGTTCCCAATTCCATTGCCGATTGCAGGTTGTTTTTTGAAGGCTACCTTGTTGCAAATGCAAAGACCAGGCAGGTCATGAAAGAAATGGGAACCTTGTACGATTGCCCGGTTTCCGAAATTCCACCCGGAATGATTTCCGTAGAACATTTTTACGATGATTGTCATCTGGATGAGGCTGGCGAAAAAGCAAAGGCCCGATTCGTATTTGATCAGGTAGTTCAGCTTTCAGAAAGCGATTCACTTTCCTCTGCTTCGATTGCAAAATGAATCGGGGACTGGATATTTTCTTCGTCGTTCTTCACACCTCTGTAATGGCATTCAATTTATTCGGATGGATCCCGAAAAAAACCCGGAAGGCGAACCTAACCTTGTTATTGCTCACGGGAATTTTCTGGGCAGTAATCGGACCGGTTTTTTTTGCATTTGGATATTGTCCGCTGACAGACTGGCATTGGGATGTGCTGAGGGAAATGGGAGTGAAAGATTTGCCCAATTCGTATGTAAAATATCTGGCAGACCGGTTGACCGGCCTGGATTTCGACGCGAAGCTCGTTGACATTTTCACGGGAATCTCCTATTTGACAGCCTTGCTGGTCTCTGTTACCATCAATTCGAGGGACTTCATCCGCAAGCGAAAAAAAAGATAAGTCGTCAGAGGTCAGGGGACAGGGGATAGAGAATAGGGGTCAGGGGACAATGAACCAGGAGCAATGAGCAAATAATCCCCCGGTAGCATACGCCTTACTCCTTACTCCTCATCTCTCTGCCCACTTTTTTTCTGACGACTATTTATGGCAATCCTGCCGGATAATTGTCATCTGAAGCGTCGTCATCCAGGGCGTGTGCCTGGCTGCTTCCCTGAACAGAAGGAATACCGAATCCGATTGCGGTTCGAGTTGAAACGAGTCTATCCTTGTTGGGCTGAAATTCAGAAACGTCTTCGATGGTAAGGGTTTTCAGCATTGCAGGCGTACGGTTTGCTTTTTCAATTGCAGCAAGCCGCAAATGCTGATTCTTTACTGATTCTTCATAAACTTTTCTTACTGAACGGGCATTCCCGAAAAATTTATCCTTGTTTTCAACCAGGAAAGCGAAGTAAGCTTTCAGGTGGTCCGATGCTTCCTTGTCGAGCTTCAGCTTTTCACTGCCAAACATCGCCACAGCAATATCCATCAGTTCCCTGGCGGTATAGTCTTCGAAGAAAAGGTGCTTGTCAAAACGTGATTTCAATCCGGGATTCGATTCGAGAAACTCTTTCATATTGTCAGGATAACCGGCTGCAATGACAATAAATTCACCGCGCTGGTCTTCCATTCGTTTCAGCAAGGTTTCCACCGCCTCTTTTCCGAAATCATTTTGTCCTCCCTGGGTCAGTGAATATGCTTCATCAATGAACAATACTCCTCCCTTTGATTCTTCAATCAAATCTGCCGTCTTGATTGCCGTTTGACCAATATACCCTGCAACAAGTCTTTGCCGGTCCACTTCCACGATATGTCCTTTTTCGAGGATTCCCAGGGACTTGTAAATCCGGGAAAGGATCCTCGCCACGGTCGTTTTTCCCGTTCCCGGATTCCCCGAAAACACGGTATGAAGCGAAAAGGAATTCATGACATCTTTTCCGATGTCGCGGTAAAACCTGACGAGCTTGACCAGCTCGTGGATTTCATTTTTCACGCTGTTGAGACCGGTCAGGGCGTTCAATTCAGCCAGGCCTTCCCGCAATTGGTCTTCTTCGACCGGAATATCCGCCCGGAGCCCCGAAGCTTTGCCAAAAATCTTTTCTACATCATCGAGGTGGATGGTGGAAAGTTCGTCTGCCGAAAGCTCGTTGATATTCTGAGCGGTCATCAGGCGCAATCCCATATTCATCTTGGCCTCATCCACCAGTGAATTTACATACCGGGCATTTCCAAAAGTTTCATCCCTTCCCCGGTACGCTTCGACAAGTTTTTCATATAAAAATTCTCTAGATTCTTCGGTAAGGGATACTGTCCTTTTCTTCAGAGAATATTTTGCAATTTCCATCAGCTCCTGCGGCACGAAATCCGGAAATTGAAAATGCAGGTTGAATCTGGATTTCAATCCCGGATTGGACTCCAGGAAGTTTCCCATTTCCTTTGGATATCCGGCAACCAGAACTGCCAGATCGCCTTTCCCGTCTGACATTTCCTTAATCAGAATTTCGATCACTTCCCGTCCGTAATCCCGCGTGTCATCCTTTCCGCGCGAAAGCGAATAAGCTTCATCAATAAACAGTATTCCTCCACGCGCTTTCTTGATTGCTTCCTTGACTTTCGGGGCGGTTTGCCCAATGTATTCACCTACGACTTCAGCGCGGTCCACTTCATGAACATGTCCCTTACTCAAGAGTCCCATCTTGTTGTAAATTTTTCCCAGCAACATCGCTACGGTCGTTTTCCCCGTCCCGGGATTGCCGGCAAAAACGGCATGCAGGCTGATTTTCTGCGCATCTTCAAACCCTTTTTCAGCCCTGAGTTTCAGGAAGTTGAGATATTGGGTGTAATCCCTGATCTTCTTTTTGATTTCGGCAATTCCGATCAGATTTTCGAGTTCGGCCATCACCGTTTCCAAAGTTTCCGCGGTCGAAGCTGTTTGGCCGGCAATTTTTGGCTTTCCGGTTCCTACCATGGATTCAAAAACCTGGAATTCGCCTTCCAGGTAATCGGCACCCACAACGAACGGCACAATGGCAACAAGATTTTCCATGAAAACAATTTCCAGCGTGTACTTGTCTTTGTACCAGGTGCCTTTGTGATCTGATCCCCATCCGCTGCAAATCGAAAATTCCTTTTGATCCTTTCTGATTGTCACCAGTTCCGTTGTGCGCCCCTTCAGCTGACGGGCATCGTTGTAAAAATTGAAAACGACTTCACAGGCCCAATCCTGGTCCTGCCTTAGATTTGACAGCGCCAATTCGGCCCAGATGTAACGCGATTCTGTTGCGTTGAATTCAGAATAGTATTTTCTTGATTCCGGTGCAGGAAGGCTGTTGTTGGATTCGAACAATTTGACGGCTTGAAAGTCAAAATACCGGTTTTCCTGTTCGCTGACGATTCCGCCGTCTTCGACAAAAAAGTCAGTTGATCCGGAAAGTACATTGTCCATATATGCTTCCCAACGGTAGTTTCCTTTCTTCCAGAAACCATTTGGAGTTGCATTTCCCCATCCCTCGCGGATGAAGATGACATTGTCTTTCAGATCAACGGTCGTCGGCTTGGGGATGGAGCATAGTTCCTTTCCTTTCACCCCGGAAGGTTCCATGGCGAAGCACTTCAACTCTGCATTGGCCTCCCAGTTCTCTTCATCAAAAAGTTTGTTGTAAAACGAGAATTCTGCATAGAGGTAAGTCGTGTCCTCTGCTTCAAATACCTTTTGGTACTTTTTCTTGCTGTCAGCCAGCCATTCGGTCGAGCCATAAACGAGCAATTCCTTGAATTTCCATTTGATGAAATTCTTATCGTCCTGTTTGGCCATGTTTGCAATTTAAGGGTTTTGGTCAAGAAGAAAAGCCGGTAAGGGTGTTTATCATTTGTCCCGGCCCTGGTTGGAATTGCCATTGCTGATGGAAAAATCGTAGGCGCCAATGATACCACGACTCATGACCTTCCTCAGTTGCGGGGCAGAGGTCCGGGAATCATCCGGATTGAAAATCTATATGTAGATGACATCGGGATTGAAATCAAGGGAACCTCTAAAAACTTCGAATTTCTTCGTTGGATTCCAAGTGAAAATGCTCATTTACCAAAGTAAACTCCGCTTTTCACTTGTTCATCCGCCTCGAACTTCATTGTTTTTAGAGGTTCCCTCAAATGAAAATTACTATTCACCTTTTTCAAGAACCTGGTGATCGTCAGGCCCGGAAAAAAAGACGGAGATGCAAAATGGATGGAGGTCATGCAGGAAATCGCCGGCAAGAACTGAAATTGAACTAAATTGCCGGATTGTCATATTATGCCAGGATTAACAGGATTTATTGGATTTTCCGGATTGATTCGGCAGATGTCAGTCCGTGAACCGTGATGAAGGAATATCTCAATTTGCTTCGCGTACATCAGTATGTCAAAAACGGATTTATTTTCCTGCCACTATTTTTTGCACTGAAGATTGAGGATCCCGGATTGTTGTTCCAAACTGCCGGCGTTGCCGCAGGATTCTGCCTGGTCGCAAGTTCGATCTATATCTTCAATGACATGCTTGACCGGAAAGAGGACCGGAAACACCCGGTCAAGAAATTGAGGCCGCTTGCCGCCGGAACCGTGTCTGTCACAAACGCCTCGATTCTGGCAATCATCAGTATGTTCACCGGTCTTGCTGTTGTATTCCTGGTTTCGCCGGATTCCGGATTTATCACACTGATGTACCTGGCATTAAATATTGGTTATTCAGCCGGGCTGAAGCAAATCGCGATCCTGGACATCAACCTGATCGCAGTCGGATTTGTCATCCGTGTGTTCGTCGGCGCTGAAGTCGGGGACATTGCCCTTTCGATGTGGATCATCCTCATGACTTTTCTCCTTGCCCTGTTCCTGGCCCTTGCAAAACGGCGTGATGATGTTCTGCTGGCGAATATGGGAAAGGAAGTCCGCAAATCGGTTGATGGGTACAACCTCGAATTTATTAACGGCGCCATGATGATCATGGCATCGGTAACCATTGTCGCATACATTTCCTACACAATTTCAGAGAAGGTGATAGAGCACCTTGGAACCGATCAGTTATACCTGACCGTATTTTTTGTCATACTCGGGATATTCAGATATATGCAATTGACCTTTGTTCACAACAAAAGCGGGAGCCCGACGAAAGTGTTGCTGAGTGATATTTTTCTGCAATTGACAATCGTCGGATGGATGATCACGTTTTTCCTTTTGATCTATTCCGACAGGCTGTGAAATGTCTGTCTCATGACCTTTTTCATTGCTGAATCCCTGATTTCAATTCTGAAATCACTTTCCCAAGGTCATCCGGCTTTGCCGTTCCCAAAAGGACTTTCTTTCCGTTTTTCAGGTGTACCTGTAAACCCCGGTTTCCTGCTATGGTATAGCCCCAGCCTTTGCCTTGCAAACTCAGCCGGATCCCCCAGCCCAGGAATTCCTGCATCGGTTTGTAACTCCGTATTGTCAATTTTTCAACCTCAGAAAAGGCAATCCGCCGGAATTTCAACATGAATGGGAAAAACCGGAATGCAATTTCGTCGGCTGAAATCTTCGTTTCCAGGCGGATGGCCGCAAGGAGAACCGCAAGTCCGGCCGGGATCGCGCCGAAGCCGATGAGGCCGGCATCGGAAACGGGATGGTTTCCGAAAGGGTGTCCAAACAGGACTTGTTGAACAAAAGCCCAGATCCAGATTCCTGCGATGAAGCAAACGACCAGCCATACCCAGGATTCTCTCATGGTCTGCTTTTCAAAGAAAATCGTCTGTTGATTTGCCATCATCTGATTCGCTTCCAACCTCATCGCCGATCAGGTCAGCTCCGCGATGATCTTTTCATATTGTGGAAATTCAGTTGTGAGTTTTGTTTTGTTGCCAAGTTCAAAATCAACGAAGTCGAATCCGGGCGCCATGGCACATCCGAATAGTCCGAATGCATCAGCCATTGGATCCTCAGATTCCCTGAGTTTGGCGCCAAACCAGTGGTTTGCAGGAACCAAAACCTGCGGACGTTCTCCGGCAGACACATCCAATCCCAGATACAATTCCGTCAGTTTTCCAGACGGCGAAATCACGATGAGGTGTACCGGACAGCCGTCATGAAAGTACCAGATCTCATCCGATTGCAGCCGGTGTAGTTTTGATGGCCTTCCTCTTTCGATCAGAAAATAAATGGAAGTACAAAGATTGCGAATGGAATTTTGACCGTTCCCGGCCTTCCGGTCAGCAATCCCGTAGAAATCCGATTTGGAGGAGCTGCGGTATGTCTCAGAAAAATATCCTCCCTCCGGATGGGCGGCCAATCTGAGGTTATCAATCCAGGTTTTCGCTGTTCGGATTTTTACATTCATTATATGACAAGTCTTGCTCCCCAACCGGCATATTCAGCACCCGATTCCCGGGCAAACAAAACCAGATTTGCAGTAATGCCGAAAATTCCGTCAATCATCAATTCGCTTTCCTTGCCGGCAACGAGTTCAGTTGTTCCCCGGTCTTCCACAATAAATCCTTCCTCCTTCAGGACTTCGCTGATGGAACTGAGGGCATCCGGTTTTCCCCTGAACGTATGCTCAAGGAAATGGAGTTTGTTCGGATTACTTCCGGCCTCGATCATCCGGTCAATCAATTTCTGATCTTCGATCTGCTGACGGTACACTTCATCCGGACGGATATACCGGTCGAAATATTCCCAACCTTCGCGGGGAATGAGCTCCACACTGAAATCTTGCACAGCGGCTCCCCATTTGGTGACAATGAAATCAAATGTTTGGAAATCATCAACCTGGAAATGGAATTCCTTGTATCCGCCAAAAGTAACAATGCCGGTGAATCGGCAATCCACTTCGCTCCTTTCGAGGAAGCCAATCAACTTTTCCTGAAGAGCAATAAGCCTCCCATTGATTTCATCCACCGGAAGTCCGGTTGGCAGAAGTGCATTTTCATCCAGATCAAAGCGGATGCTCCGGCCATACTGATGGCTATTGTGTTTTGATTCATTCGCCAAATCATCATCAAGGGAGATTCTTCTGATCAATCCTTCGGGCGAATACATGTGGTAGGATACCCAATTGTCACCGGAGATTTTTGTTTTGGCAGGCATCATTTCAAAATTAAGACGAATAATCTTACCCTTGTAATTTGTCCTGAATCACGCGATTTGTCGAAATTTGCCAACACTTTTCATCCTGAAGATTGCCCTGCAAGGAAATATGGCGTATATTGGCTTTGTTGGTTTTTTCCGTCTTTTGACGGTTGTACAGCGGTTTTACGTTGCCGCGCAAATCAACACGAAACGAGCCAAAAAAACGTCATGCGGCAACTATTGACCCGTTTTTGCCTTTTGGCAGCATTTGCTGGTATTTTGATTGTGCCAAAATCCAGCTTCGGCACCCATGCGATGGGGGTGGACATTTCCTATAAATGGATCAGCGGCAACACCTACGAATTCACAGTTAATTTTTATCGCGATTGCGCGGGGACAACAGCGCCGGCGGCCCTGACCTTAAATATAAGTTCAGCTTCCAGTTGTGGAACGGCAACGAGTTTTACTCTGACACAAGTGGGTGTCGGGGTTGAAGTTTCTCCTCTCTGTCCCGATTCCCTGTCGAAAAGCACTTGCGCCGGTGGCGCAATGACACAGCCCGGCGTTCAGATGTTCATTTACAAGGGTACTTATACTTTTACTCAAATTTGCAGCGACTGGGTGATCAGTTGGACTCTTTGCTGCCGCAATGCAGCAATTACGAACCTGCAGAACCCCGACACTTATTCCATGTATGTTGAAACGAAACTGAACAATACCGGAAGTCTCAACAATTCAACACCCATTTTCACATCCCTTCCTGTACCATATATTTGTACCAACCAGGTCTTTTGTTACAATCACGGGGCAGTAGATCCTGATAACGATTCGCTCAAATTCAGCCTCATCAATGCGAAATCCACAACCGGATTGAACATCCCTTATTCAGCAGGGTACAATGCAACCAATCCCATTCTGTCAAGTCCGGTGATCACTTTCGATTCCAAGACCGGCTCCATGTGTGTGAAGCCTACCGTGGCGCAAACCTGCGTAGTCACCATTCTGGTTGAAGAATACCGTAACGGGGTTTTGATCAGTTCCACCATGCGCGACCTGCAAATCGTCGTTCAGTCCTGTTCCAATACTCAGCCCAAAAACTCTTCTTCGGGAATTACCAACCTGACCGGTGGCGGAGTTTTGCTTGATACGAATTCGGTAGAGATTTGTCCGGGGGATACGGTGACTTTTCAAACTTCTTACTCTGATGCCAATGCGGGAGATACAATCACAGCAGTATCCAACGTTGCGATATCTATTCCCGGGGCTACTTTTACAACGTCTGGATTCAATCCGGTAACGACAACCTTTACCTGGGTACCGCAGCCAACCGACACCGGGTTTCATATTTTTACTGTTACAATACAAGATGACGGTTGCCCCATCCTCGGCAGCCAGGTATTTTCTTATGATATCAATGTGCTGAAAAGCACCTGGGCAGGTCCTGATACTTCATTCTGCCCGGCAATGGGCACTGTGGGACTGACAGCAGTGGGAGGATCAGCTTTTACATGGAGCGTGATATCCGGAGATTTTTCTTCACTCAGTTGCACGAATTGTCAGACGACGCAAGTAGATCCCAACCAAAACACGGTATACAAAGTTGTCAGCAACCTGAGCGGTACCTGCCAGAATACAGATACGATTGTTGTCAGCTTGGTTTCAAACTTCACCCTGGATGCCGGGCCGAATGATACGATTTGCCGGTATGGCAATTCGCCGTTTGCATCCACGGCGACTCCTTCAGGACTTGGGCCATTTACATACGTGTGGACACCTTCCAGCAATGTTACAAATGATGCCATTGCAAATCCGATTGCCAATCCGCTGATTACTACAACTTATTATCTGACTGTAACCTCAGCAGGGGGCTGTGTACTGACCGATTCTCTCGAAGTTTTTGTCAGCGGTGTCGCTCCGCAGGTAAATGCAGGAAATGATACTGCGGTTTGTCCCGATGTCGGCTTCAATATGAAAGGAACAACGGTTGTCAATTGCGATACCGCGGTTGTGAATTGTACAGGCTCAGGGTCATTGAGCTCGGCCATCGGATCGAATGACGGAAGTACCGGCTTGTCAAGTCCGCACAATATGACGACAACAGCGGGCGGGATGAGCATCAAGCGACAGTTTATCCTTCTGGCTGCTGAAATGACTGCAGCTGGTGTAGCATCCGGATCGTATTTGCAAGGAATTGCGTTCAATTATGTTGCGGCGCTGGGTACCTTAACCGTGCAGGATTTGCAGATCAGCCTGGGATGTATCACAGATCCTGCATTCTCCAGTGGCGCCTATATGTCGGGATTGACTCAGGTCCGGGCGGCAGCACCCTGGACAATAGCCGGCACCGGCTGGCAGACGGTGACTTTTGACAAGGAATATATCTGGGATGGAACCTCTAACCTGCTGGTTCAGGTTTGTACCAACGCCCAAAACAGCGGAACGGCAACTGCAGTTCAATACGGTACTTCGCCAAATATGGTGATTTACGCAAATGCCACAGGATTTTCAGGAGCCTGCGGCGGCGGTAGCGGCGGATTGGCATCAGAGAGGCCAAGAGCAAGATTGTTGTCTTGCACAAACGCGGCTTCGTCGCTTAATTATTCCTGGTCGCCGGCAACGAGCCTGAGTTCCACGACGATTGCCGCACCAACGAATTCGGGGTTGACGAATACCACCACATACCAATTGGATATATCTGACGGCGGTTGTGTTGGTTCTGACATAGTTACAATTTCGATTGACAGTTTGGTATTTGTAGATGCACAAATTGATACAAACGGCTTGTGTCCGCAGCCTGGAAATGTGAGTTTGCAGGCGGTGATGACCGGGACGGCCATTCCACCGGCGCTTACATGCGGGAATTCCACAACATGCGTTACTTCCAATCAC
>Ga0247727_10018344_pt1 | contig 11011 bp, 9 predicted proteins | sample WisWelCaveWW1625_FD_202498 | JGI IMG/M metagenome (GOLD analysis project Ga0247727, IMG submission 202498) | Biofilm microbial communities from Wishing Well Cave, Virginia, United States - WW16-25 | ecosystem: Environmental > Aquatic > Deep subsurface > Groundwater > Cave microbial mat | place...
CCCCGCCGGGTCCGGGCGCCTTCACTCTCTGACAAAATGTAGTGGAAACTCGAGAGCTACTTTGCGGCCAATCGGCGATCGGCTGCACTCTACGCTCAAAACCCTTCAACTTCGGTTAGGAGAGCTGGACGATCGTGGTTTCGATCTCGGTTCGTGGTCGTTCGCGCTGCTCGCTGTGAGGAAGGAAGAGCTCGGGCTACGACCGGCTGCCCTTGGGACGTTGCCAATCGGCGGCTCTACCGTGCCGATCTCATGAAGGAAGCACTCAGAATGGACCATGCGACGATGGTCATCCGCACCATGGTCACGAATTCTTCTATCAACGGGGTTCATTGAATTTCGTCAAGAAACGACCCACAAGAATGTCAGGAGAGCCCAAAAATCGATCCGTTGTTGTTCGCACAGGCAGAACAGGTGTGGCAGGTGATCGGAACAGACGACAATCCGGTCTGGCCGGGATGGAACGCCGCGGACACACCGCTCTTGTTCTACCTGCCGAACGTGCAGGAGGTGCTGATCAACCACCGGCGGCCGCCGCCGGGCTTCGTCGCTTTCAACGACTCTCCCGGGTTCGATGGTTGCGACGTGTTCGTGCGCGACGGCGCGACGACGTTCTCGATCGATGGCCAGAACACCTCGATCCGGATCCAGGGCATCTCCACGCTGGTGGTCGCCGACACGCTTTCCAACAGGCGGTTGAACGTGGAGTCCCTCCTTGAGGCGGCGCGCTCCGGCCGCAGCGCCGAATCGAGCTATGAAGGGCTCTCCACCAGCCCTTACGACCAGATGGCGATGATCGCGCACGAGGCGTTTCACGTCCACCAGGATCACCACGCTCCGCAGAAGCGCGGCAACGAGCTCGCACTGTTGAAATACCCCGTACTCTCCGTCGAGAACAACGTCGGTTTCGCGCTCGAGGCGGAGGCGCTCTTTCGCGGACTGCTGTCGGAAGACGAATCGGCGCCGACCCGCGCCGCGGCGCAATGGCTGGCGGCGCGCCGTGATCGGCGCAGGACTCTGTCTGAGGAGTCGATCGCCTACGAAGACGGCACGGAATTCAACGAAGGACTCGCCAAGTACGTCGAGTTCAGGCTGCTGCAGGAGCTCGGGAACTACTCCGAGGTCGATGGCTTGAAATGGGCTCAGGGTTATCACGGTCTTGAAGACCTCTCCGCCGAACGTCTGCGACTCGTGCAATCGATGCGTCGGTTCATGCGCGGTGACGCCGTCGTCAACAACGATCCGTACGGTACGGCTCCCGCGCGGATGCGACTGTACTGGTCGGGGATGGGCGCTGCGGTGCTTCTCGACCGGCTGAACCCGACCTGGAGGGAGCGAATGTTCGAGGACAAGACGACCCTGACGTCCCTGATGGAGGAGGCGCTGCCTGCGAGCGCCGAGGACCCGACGGCGCTGGAGGTGCTGCGCGCCGCCTGCGACTACCCGGCGCTGGTCACCGCCAAGAGCGCCCTGCTCGAATCCGGACGACGCGCCAACGAGCAGGCCGTGCGCGAGGTGCTGGAGGGAACGGATGGCACCCTGCTGGTGTTCGACCATCACCGACTCGAGAACTCGGCGCTCGGGCTGTCGTTCACTCCGTTCGGCATTCGCGCCATCGACGAGCGGCGCACGCTGTTCACGCAGGTGCCGCTGCGCGGGAGCTTTCGGAGCGGCTACGAGTTCGAGCAGAAGCGCGCCTTGCCGTTGCTGCAGCTGCATGACGAACAGCGCGCCGTGTTCCGGGTTCCGCAGACCATCGACGAGGAAAGCCTGCTGCAGGCGCTCAACCGCTCCGACCTGCCGGAGGATCCGATCGAAAATCTCCACCTGGACCTCGCCGACGTGACCATCCGGCTGCGCCGCGCGCGAATTGATTGTCATCCCGGGCGCTTGACCTTCGACCTTTACTGATCGGCGAAGCGAAGGGGACTGATCGCGGCGGACCTTCAGCGACCGCTGAGCACGGGAGAAAGCAGCTTGCACCAGTCGGAGTGGGCGGCGGCGATCCGGGCGAGCTGGGGGAGGAGATCCGGGCGGTGATCGACAATCTGCTCGAGCGTGGCCGCGCTGTCCGCGTCACCGGCAACAAGCTCGAGAACGGCCTTCCCGAGCTGCGCTTCCGCGCTCTGCGGGTCGAGCTCGAGAGCGAGCTGGAAGGCGGTCCGGACGCTCGGCCGAAGCCGGATTCCGTGGGGGGCAAGTCCGTGAAGACTTCTCATGCCAACGTCTGCTAGCTTGGCCGCGATTCGCGGGGCACGTTCCTTCAGCGCCATCGATCTTTCGTAGGTCGCCTCGTCGGGCTCGAGCGCGAAGTTCCAGGAATTAGATGCGCGGGGAATGCCGAGCCTCTGGAGCGCCTCGAGGAAAGACCGGGCAAGGAGGCGTTGTCCCGCAAAATTGGGGTGGACGTTGTCGACGAAGGATTCGCGGCCCGGGGGATTCCCGTTCGCCCGATCCTCGAACAGGGACTCCGGCTCGACGCACTCCAGCCCATGACGTCCGGCGACGGTGCGCACGATGTCGCTGAATCGCGAGACGGCGCGAACCGGAAACTCGTCGAGGTCGCGTGCATTGCGGAAACTCAAAAAGGCACCGTCCCGGTCTCCGGTCGAGAGCTGCGCCCGTCCCAGGAAGTAGTGGAAGACCGCCGTCTGCGGCGATCGGTCGACCGCCTTCTCGAGCTCGTCGACCATCGTGGCAGCGCCCGCGGCCACGAGCCAGTCGCGTTCCCAGTGCTCCACCTCCCAACCCCGTGCCTCGGGGGGCGCATTCGCTTTCATGGCCGCCGAAAAGCTCTCGAAGCGCTGCCATGCTTCTCTTCCCTCGGCGGTGCTCAGGTCGAGCACGCTTCGAGCCGGGGGGTAGTCCGCAAGGTTGGACGCCAGCGTGCTCATCACGAGCGCGACCTCGTGACTGCGCGTTGCCCGGGCCATGCGCTCCAGCGACTCTTCGTACAGGGCGAAGGCTCGCTCCCAGATTTCCGGCCTGGTCCTCTCCGCCGGTTCGTGGAACAGATTGCCCGCCGGCGAATCCGCGGCCTCGCCCGCCGGGTCGCGAAGCTCGCGCGACCAGCTGCCGGGCTCGACGCCGGCGAGTCGCCAGATCCAGCTGACCAGGGTGCTCCTTCCGAGGAACCGCTGAACCCTGAATCGCCCGGGATTCTCGAGCCTGCCGCGGTTCCACGCGTGCATCTCGTTGTGACCGCTGTAGAGCAGGATCGCGTCGGGCTGGTATTCGACCAGCTCCTCGACGAGATCGGCGATTGCCGCGGCGTTGCGTCCATTGCCCGCGCAGGTGATCACCTCGATCGACAGATCCGGAAACAGGGCCTTCAGACGCAGCTCGAGCCATCGTGGGAAACACACGTTCGGGTCGAACGGAAAGCCACGCACGGTCGAGGCTCCGACGCAGAAGATGCGCATGCCGGCCTTGTGGGCCCCGAAGCTTTCGTGATTGAAGATCTCGGCCGCGTTTCCCCACGGCGAGCGCTCGCAGGCGCGGAACCGACCCTCCTCGCTCTCGACGAAGAAACGCGCCTCGGGCGCGACGTCCAGCGCGCGCAGAAGAAACTCGGCGCACAGCAGCAGGACCGGCAGTCCCGCCGCCAGACTCACTCGCAGCGCTCGCCGTCGAAGTTCGATCCTCGTCATGGAATCGGCCGCAGCCTGCCGCGGCGAAGCGGGACCTCGCTGCGGTTCAGCGGCTCCACCTCGAAGTGCCGGCCAAGCTCCTCGGCGATCCGGAAAAGATCGCCGTCGGTGCGCGGCGTCGTCCAGCACTCGATGCGGGCGCCCGCGAGGGCCGCCTCCTTGAGAAAGCGCAGAACGTCCGCGTCGACCTTCCCGTCGACGAACAGAGCGCGCGGCCGCCGATGAGCGCTCGAATCGGGCATGGGCAAGCTCCGAAGATCGTGCTTGTAGATCAGGCGCACCTCCCCATCGGCTCCGTCGGACAGAAGATTGATCATCGTTACGCCTTCGGGGAGATAGGGCTCGACCTGAAGGCGTGCCAGGTCGGCGACGACCACGCTTCCGTTCTTGAGTGACGCACACTCCTGAAGGAGCCAAGGATGAAGCGCCTGCGGTCTCAGACGTCGCGCGAGAGCGAGGTCTTCGGCGCACTGACCGATGACTCCCCCGTCGCCGCCGATCCCAAGACAGACCGCCCCGAGGAGAACAGCACCGGCGAGCCACCGGGACGGCTGCGTTCCGAGCCGTGAGACCAGCCACTCGAAGCTCCATCCGGTGAAGCACGCAAGGAACGGGATCACGACCAGATTCATCCGCTGGTCGCGGAAGAAATAGGGCAGGTAGAAGACCACCGTCGCCGCCGGCACGATCAGCAGGAATCGCGTCAAGGGTTGAAGCCATCGCCTGCGGCACACCACGCCCAGGAACGCGAGCGCCGCGGAGCCGCTGGTCCATAGCACCGGCCGAAAACCGCTCAGGCCGCGAGCGTAGAACTCGAGGTTGCCGAAGGCCCATTCGTTCCGGGCGCTGCGAAACAGAAAGGCGGGGTTGTATGAAGTTCTCCACGACTCGTAGCAGTCCGGCTCCCAGAAGTGGTAACCGGTGCGAGAGGACGAGCCGAGGAGCTCTTGACGGTAGTAGAACTCGAACAGCAGCCCCAGGGCGACGAACCCCGAGAACATCAGGCCCCGGCGTGCTCTGATGGACCACCTGAGGCGCGCATCGAAAAGAACCACGCTCAGGATCGGCAGGGAGATCAGGAGGTTGGGCCAGCGGATCGAGGCGGAGAACGCAGCGATGACTCCCATCACCGCCAGATGAAACTGCGAAGACTGGCGCTCGTTCCAGTGCAGGAAGTAAAGCGTGAGCAGCAGCAGGAAGAAGGCGGAGGGCACTTCGCTCATCGGCAGCGTGCAGTGCACGGCGTGCCTCGGGCTCAGGACGACGACCAGGGCCCCGACGAACGCTCCGAGAGATCCACAGAGTCGCCGGGCCAGGAGAAAGGTCATCGCGATGGAAAGCAGCCCGAGCACGAAGACCGCCAGGAATCCGAAAGCGGCATCGCCGCCGGCGATGAGCACGGCGGGAAGGAGCACCAGCGAGGTCCCGAAGGGATAGCGGCTCGGGTAACGCAGACCGTCGAGCTCGAGCGTGAAGCCCTGAGAAGTGGCGAGGCTGCGCGCCACCGCGGAATACTCGAGAGCATCGGGACGCGGGTGAAGGTCGAAGGAGCTGCTCGAAACCAGCGACCCACGCAGCACCAGCGCGAGGATGAGCAGGACCGTCAGACACACACCGTCGATCGGGCGGCCTCGAGGAAGGCGTTTTTCGTCGGGATGGAACGGTCCGCTGCTCAAGAACGAAACCTTGAAGGGTCGACCCGGGCGCGACCGGACGGCAACGGCCCGCGCCCCATTGGTGGATTCCCGCATGACTCAAGATACATTCTCGGTCATGCCACGATCCCGCTCGCTCATCGGCAGGCTCGCCGCCGGTCTGGTTCTGTCCGCGGCATTGCTGGCCATCGCGGAAGTTCTCCTGCGCCTCTGCGCTCCGACGGCTGCGCCGTCGCTCGCCGATTACGACCACTACGAGCGCGGCCTCGTCGAAATGGGCGGCTTCACCGACACCGGGAAACTGTTCGAGGAAGACGTCGAGCTGTTCTGGAAGCTGCGGCCGGGCGTGCGCGACCTTCCCTGGAAGCCCAAGCTGTGGCTGGACAATCGCACCAACGCCCTTGGCTTCCGTGACGTCGAACGCGCACCGGAACGAGTGCCAGGATCGCTGCGGATCCTGTGCCTGGGGGATTCCTGCACGTACGGGACGGGCGTGCGACTGGCAGATTCGTGGCCGCAGAGGCTCGAAGAGCTGCTGGCGACCCACTTCGACGATCGAGTCGTCGAGGTGATCAACGGCGGAGTGCCCGGTTACTCGAGCGACCAGGGACTCACCTTCCTCGACCGCTGGCAGTCGATTCTCGACCCTGACCTGGTGATGATCACCTTCGGGCTGAATGATTCTCGCCACTGGGATCTGCAGCATCACCAGGAACGCGGTCACGGACTCTGCCGGACCGATCGCGAGCAGCGCAGGCTCCTCGACCGTCCGATCGTCCACCTGCACCGGAGCCTTTCGAGCCTGCAGATCTACCGGCGGCTCCTTCGAGCCCTGCCCCGGCCGTCCCCGAAGGTGCCCCTCGCTCCTTCGACCGAAGGCAGCGTTCGAGTGCCCGCGGATCAATACGCCGAGAATCTGCGCTCGATGGTGGAGCGTTGCAGGGAGTCCGCGTGTCAACCCGTGTTCCTGGTCTGGCCGATCCGCTGGCAGGTCGAGCACCATGACGGCGCACCATATGATCCGCCGACTCCGTTTCAGATTGCGATGCAGGAGGTCGCGGACGCCTGCGACGTGCCCCTCCTCGACCTCGTCCGAAGCCTTGAGGGTCACAACGTCGGCTACGTGGACAGCGTTCACATGGATGCCCGGGGGTTGAAGGACGTGGCTCTCGAGATCGGGCGGTTCCTCGACGACAGCAAGCTTCTTCCCACGAAACTGCCATGAACAGACTCCGCACCGATCCAGAGCGACACGCGGCGAGAGCACTTGCGATGCTGGCCGTTGCTCTCGGCGCCTGCTCGACTCAACCGCCGGTTTCGTCGCTGGACGCACGGGAGATTCTCGAACGCGCGATCGAAGCCCAGGATGGCCATCGTCCGCCCGCGGGCACCGTCCGCTCGGAGTACCGCGTCGCCCTGTACACGACGGAAGAGAAGGATGCACCGCCTCTGACCGGACAACTCCGGGTCATCCATGGCGAGGACGAGAAAGAACGCCTCGAGCTCGAGACGATCGACGGTCGCTCGCTGTTGCAGATCTTCGACGGCCAGGTGGGCGCGGAGTGGGAGAACGGGATCGCCAGTCGCAGAGATCTGCTGCCGGAGGTGCGCAGGCGCGCCGTCTACCGCAATCTGCTGCGCGAGATGCTGAGAGAAGACCGTGGCCCGGCGGCGCGCGTGGCGGAGATCGTCGGTTCTCCGACCGATCGCGAAGTGGTCGTCGAGCGGCTGATCGCGGGCGATCTGTGGCGGGTGTTCATCGAGGAGGACTCGAGTCTTTTGAAGCGCATCCTGTGCTCGTTCGAGGGCGAGGGTGGTCGCGTCGTTCAGGAGGATTATCTGTCGGACTATCGCCGCGTCGGCGAGCGCCTTCTCCCCGGAAGGCAGGTCACCGTCCGCAACGGCCGCAAGATCAAGGAAGCGACCCTCGAGGATCGGCGAGAAAACATCGAAGTCCCTCCGGACTTCTTCGAACTCCCGGACGGCGGATGACCGAAGACCGGCGAGCCCTCGAACGCGGCTCGCGATCCGGGTCGCTTGTTTCACGCACGCCGATCTTCACCGGCTGCTGACGGGGAATCAGCTCCCGCGAAATCGTTTCTCGAAGACTTGCCGGGATCGCGGATCAGGAGAAATGAGACACTTCCGATAGTTGATACACCCGGTTCACAGTCGGAGGAACAACCCGGTACATCTTGGTGACTCAACTCTTGACGGCACGGACATCCGTCCGGGTCTCGCAGCGGGCGATGGGGATCGTCGAAGTGATGGTCTGCGCGAGCCTTCTGCTGGTGACGTCCATCTCCCTGGTGCACGCCTACAGCTCGGCAGGCCTCGCCTCCCGCATCTCTGACCGCGCGGTGGCGGTGCAGCGCGCCCTCGAGTCGGTCGCGGAGACCCTGGCAAACGAGACGTTTCACAATCTGGTCACGTATGACGGCCGGGAGTACGAGTTCGAAGGCTGGAGAGAGGCGAAGACGGGCGAACGGTCACCGGATCTCCTGGTCGTGGTCAACGCCAATCGAGTCGAGGTCGGCCTGATCCTCGTCGAGCTCGCGGTGATCGACAACGGCAACGGCAACGTCCTGAGCCGCCTGGCGATGTACCGGTCGGGAGGTTCGATCTAAATGACGTCGAAAACCTCCGTGACGCCATCCCGCGGTCGAGCCCCGCAGGCCTTCACTCTGGTCGAGACTTCCCTGTCACTCTCGGTGTTCTCGATCGTCGCCTGGGGAGTTCTCACTCTGCTCAGCAGCTCGGACCGTCTGTTCTCGACGACGCTGAGCGTCACGGAGGCGCGCATCGACGCCACGCAGATCCTCGATCGAATCCAGGTCGAGCTGGAGCAGGCCGGTCCCGCTACCCTTCGGATCGACGAATCCTCGGTGAGCCACGACTCGATCACCTTCCAGGTCCCGGTGATCATTGACAGCACTGGCGTCGTGTTCGGCGCCGAACGATTCGAGAATCAGATTCGCAGGACCTATTCCGATCACTTCATCCAGTACCTGCTGGCCCCCGGCAACGATGGACACTACCGTCTTTTTCGACGCATCCTGGCGAACGACGGCACTGTCGTCGCGGAGGACATCCTCGCCGACGACATCGACCGTGCGGATGAAGAAGGCAAGGGGTTCGAGATCCGGCGCGACGAGCAGCTCTCGCCCAATCTCCTCGTGATCAGTCTGCGCAAGCGCCTTTCCACCGGGAATCGTCAGGAGTTCTTCCGGCGCCAGTACATCACCGTACATCTGCGGTGCGGCTGATTCGGCCGTGTGCCAAACAAAAACCACGAAAGCGATGCACTCATGAAAACACACCATCCGGAGCGTGGTACGGCTCTGATCGTCTCGCTGGTCGTCGTCTTCACCGCGGCCTTGCTCGCCTACTCGGCGCTGACGATCTCGACCGCGCAGCAAAAGGACCTGCAGCGTGGTGCGGCCCGCATTCAGGCTCGCGCGCTGGCGGAATCCGGCGTGCACCGAGCACTGGGATGGCTGAGGAACGTGATGCAGCGATCGTCGTCCGAGCCGTTCGTCGCGCTCGACACGATCATGCCGCCCGACAGCCCTGAGGAGGAAGGCTTCCTGGTGTCGAAGGACGAGCCGCTGATCCGCAATGAGCGCAGATTCGGCACGTTCACGGTCAGCATGAGAGCACGCGGGGCCGGAGACGAACGCGAGTACGTGGTGACTTCGACCGGATACGTTCCCAATTCGCAACGAGCCGTGGCAAGGACAACCGTGCAGGCCGTCGTGCGGGCGAACTTCGGCCCGACCGAGACCCTCGACCATGCTTATTTCCTGAACAACTGGGGCTGGTTCAACGGTGGCACGATCTTCGCCGACGGCAACGTTCGGTCCAACGGCCAGTTCGATTGCGGGGGACGCAACCCGACGATCACCGGAACGCCGCGCTACGAGAATGCCGTCGGCTCCGATCTGCAAGGGTACATCGACGACAACCACGATGGTCTCGCCGATGGAAACGACGGGGGAATCTTCTCCGGATGGGAAGTCACCGAAGCGGAGCACGTCAAGGGCAACGGCGGTAAGACCTCGAACCAGCACGCATTCTCGGACCCGCTCTCGATGCCCGACCTCCATCAACTCAAGGCTTATGAGAAGCGAGCTCTGGAGTCCGCATCCTCGATCAAGCTTCGCAAGAGCGACGGCACGGAGCTGACCGTGTGCGACGAAGTTCTCGGGGACGAGGTCGGAGAGCTGCAGAACCTGGTCCTGATCGGAACGCCCGAGGAGCCGATCGTGATCCAGGGTCTCGTCGTCGTGCGCGGAGACCTGATCATCAAGGGAACGGTCACCGGCCAGGGCTCGATCTTCGCCGGCGGAAACGTGTACATCCCCGACAACCTCAGGTACCTGAATCCGCCATCCTCGCCCAGGCCGGAGAACAACACCGAGGCGGCGACCGAGGCGTGGCTCTCGGAAAACCAGGGGGCGGACTTCCTCGGACTGTTCTCCGATGAAAACCTCGTCATGGGGGATTTCACCAACAGTGACTGGGATTACAACGTCGGGCTCTGGCTCGACAATCCATTGAACGAGAGCATCGAAGACGCGGGGATCGACGGGATCCCCTACACCCGGCCGGGCAGGGATGGGATCACGGGGACGGAGGATGACGACGTTCTCGAAGGCGACGGAAAATGGACGGTGGAGTACTACAGCGAGCTGGATGAAGAGCTTGGTCTGATTCCCGATGGCTTCGGGATCGGAGACCCGATTCCCGGCAGCGGAGAGGATCTCGACGGCGACGGAGAGTTTGACGGTCGGATCCAAACGGAAGACTTCCAGCTCAGCTCGCCTCTCACCTCCGATCACTGGTCGGGCAATCTGCCGCCGGGAGTGACGTACGGCGAGCTCGCGACGATGGGATTGCTCGCGGTCGATGGAGTGCTGGGCACCAATCACGCCGCGGGACTGGCGTCCTGGGGCCGAGGCGACCTGGTGTTCTACGGGGGCCTCGTGTCGCGCAACGAATCGATCTTGTACGCCACTCGCTCGTTGCAGTTCCACTATGACCGCCGGCTCCTCGGCGGAGGAATGGCGGAACTCATGCCGCATGGAATCCGAAAACTGGAGATCACGGCCTGGAAGGTGGAAGAAGGTCGTGACGGTACCCGGATCCACCTGGACTGAACAACGCTCATGAGCCTTATCCTCGTCACCGCCTGTGTGCTCCTGCCGTGGCTCTCGGAAGATTCGTCCAGCCGGCGGCCTGAGCTATTGATTCGAGGTCGCCCCCTCAACGAGCTTCGTGCAGTTCACGCCGAGGCTCCGCTCGTCGTTCCGAGGGAAGCTCCCAGGATCGCCGGCGCCCGCCTGGTCGAGTCTGCGCCGAGCTCGAAGGATTCCGAAGAGCTTCGCGGGCGCCTGAGCTCCCTGTACGAGGGAGATCGCGTCCGATGTCTTCCGACTTCCGCGCTGAAAGTGAACCGAAGAGCACACACGCGCGGTGACAAGCCCTTGACCGAGGAAGACTCGCCGCGCTCGACCGTCTTGCTGACAGCGGCCGCCCTCCTGTTCGCGGGCGCGATCCTCCTGCCGCGCTGGAAACGTCGGCTGGGCTAGTGGTCTGATGCAGAGATACGGCACCTTTTGCGCCGGATCTTCGAACCGCAGGCTTCGTTGCGCCTTCTCAGCAGGTTTCTCTTCAACCTGCATCACGGTCCGAATCTCTCGGCGG
>Ga0247727_10018345_pt1 | contig 11011 bp, 11 predicted proteins | sample WisWelCaveWW1625_FD_202498 | JGI IMG/M metagenome (GOLD analysis project Ga0247727, IMG submission 202498) | Biofilm microbial communities from Wishing Well Cave, Virginia, United States - WW16-25 | ecosystem: Environmental > Aquatic > Deep subsurface > Groundwater > Cave microbial mat | place...
TTCGGGCATGCTTTCTTCACGGCGACTCTCCTTTTCTGTTGAATTGCGCATCCCCATTCTAACCGATGGGGTTTGGGAGAGCCGCCGTCTCTTTTCAACTTTCAACTGCGCGAGGGACAACTTCCGAGAAGTTCCCGCAAGCGCGCCCGCGGTTTGAGTGCTCACTGTTGTTCCTTTGAGGTGATTGAATCTGACGCGCACATTGAAAGGAGCGCGATTCAACGGAACGTCCGACCTCGGGCAACACGCGCTCAGAGTTTCCCCAAGGTTTCTTCAAAGGGCGAAGACTCGACTTGCCCATCGAGCAGCGTCGCTAACTGCGAGGATCCAGCGCAGGGTTTGAATTAGGCGGCAACCAATCGTCTCTTTTTTGCAGTGACCGAGGAACGCCCCAGAGAATCGTGTCAAATAATCGGTCATCGCGACACGAGGAGAATCGCCATGCTTAAACCAGATCGGAACCTTTTCGTTGCGCTGCTGGCAATCGCCCTATTCGCGTCATCTCCGCGGCCAGGTGCCGCAGAGCCTGGCGCTGGAGGGAATCCGCAGAGCAACAACAACTCTCTTCCCAAAGGCGAGATAAAATTCCAATTTTCCACGCACGCGAACAACGTAAAGGTACTGCCGCCATTAGTTGCCGATTACCAACTCGGCGTATGTCGACTCACAGGTTCCGGAGTCATCAAGGATGGAAAGGTCACCGGGACACTCGACTGCGTCGACCAACTGCGACGAGCAACATATTCGCTCAAAGCCAAGATCGTGGACGGTTCCTACTCGGAAATCGGGCTGGCACGCATTCTCTCGTTAACGGTCGAGATCACCGGATCAAGTCATCCCACGGATGAGGCTGCGCCGGGAGTGACCGGCACCTTAACACTTCGAGACTCTCCTGCTCTCCTGGCCAACGGCAAGCCCGACGACTCCGTCGGACTCGGAAGCTGGATCGGCGCGGGCAAAACGCACATCCACGGCTACAACAACGAAAACCCCGGACCGAGAACGTACCCGCCAACTGGTGGCCTGCCGAACGGAGGTCAGTGGGCCGATGTAGACATCGGGGGGACAGCGGGAAGTATCTCCGGTGTATGGCAGTCCAACTGGGGCGCGGTCACATTGCGGGTCCACAACAACAACGTCACCGGCAGTTGGACTCAAGCCGGTGGGAAGACGGGAAAGATCACCAGCGGCACTTTCGACCCAGCGAGTGGAGCGCTCACTTTCAAGTTCTCGCAAGACTGGAACCGGGAAAACGGAACCGCCACCTTAAAACTCTCCCTCGACAGGAAGCGTCTCACTGGCACCTGGAAGCATTCAAGTGGAAGTGGCACCTGGACCATGACGCGCTGAGTCTCTTCCAGGTGCAAGCACAACCGCGGTCAGACACTTTTGACCAGCACGGCTTCGATAGCGTGGGAAACGTCCTCGCAGCGAATCGCTCACCGCTTCGATGGTTTCGTAGATCTCTTTCCATTTGATCACTTCAAGGGGGGGACAAGACCTTTCCGCAACACCCGCAATCCCTGTATCCATCAGTCCGCAACGCCAATCCTATCAGGAAGCACGTTCATAATGCGGGTTAATTTCGTCGAGTTTCCTTAACTCCTGACAGATCCGACCGATAACGGGGTAGGATACTCAGACTGCTCAATCATCGCACAGCAAAGCGAGTTCCGTCGGAACCTGTCAGTCAACTGCGAAGGGAGCCATGCGATGAGACAGTTAATGACGATGACCCGGTACGGTCAAGCCGGGATGCGTGCAACCGAGTGGCTACTAGTGCGCCCGGCAACCACTGGCCGGCGGCCCTATCCGCTCTACGCCCTCTGGGTGCTGTCCAACCTGGCTGACCTGTGGATCACGACCTACGGGCTGCGTTGGGAGCCGCGGAGGCCAACCCCGTGATGCGTGACGTCATTGATCAGGCGGGCATCGCCGGTCTGTGCTTGATCAAGTCTCTGGGCGCGTTTGCCGTCGTGGCACTCATCGAACTGGCGCGCAGTCACCGGTGCCGCCTGCCGGCAAACGCACTGGCCTGGCTGACGTTGCTCCCGCTCGCGGCGGTGGTCAACAACCTGATCCACATCCTGGGCATTGTGTTTTAGCCGGACCTGAGGAAGTCGATCGCGCTTCCTTTGCGATAGCGTTCATTCCCCCTCTCATCGCTACGACTCGCGTGAGATGCTTGCCGCGTTGACGCGCCGGCGTGCTGGCGACAAAATCATTTGCAATGCCACGCGCGCGTTCGTAGACTTGACTCTCGCGCATCACACCGCGTCGAGGTCGTCCTTGTTCAAACCTTTCTCCGGCCAGGTCAATTACCCCGAACTGGAACTGCGCATCATCGACTTCTGGCGCGAGCAGCGCATTTTCGAGCGCTTGCAGGAGCAACTGCGCGACGCACCGCTCTGGTCGTTCCTCGACGGTCCCATCACGGCCAACAACCCCATGGGCGTCCATCACGCGTGGGGGCGCACGTATAAGGACATCTTCTGTCGCTTCCGGGCGATGCGCGGCTGGAACCAGCGATGGCAAAACGGGTTCGACTGTCAGGGCCTTTGGGTGGAAGTCGAAGTCGAAAAGGCGCTCGGCCTCAACAGCAAGCGCGACATCGAGGCGTTCGGGCTGGAGCAGTTTTCGCGCGAATGCCGCAAGCGGGTTGAGACTTTCGCCGAACGCATCGCGCAACAAAGCATTCGCCTGGGCCAGTGGATGCGCTGGCACGATGCCGACGGCGCCCCGACCAGCTACTTCACGTTCGACGACAACAACATCGAACACATCTGGCACTTCCTGAAGAAATGCGACGAGCTGGGCTGGCTCACCCTCGGCCACCGCAGCATGCCGTGGTGCTGGCGCTGCGGCACCTCGCTCAGCCAACACGAACTGGTAGACTCGTACATCGATAAGACCGATCCCTCGTGTTTCTTCAAGTGCAAAATCATCGACCGCCCCGGGGAATCGTTCCTCGTCTGGACGACCACACCCTGGACGCTGACCAGCAACGTCGCGTTGGCGCTGAAGCCCGACCTGAATTACCTCAAGCTCAAAGTCGGCGACGAGGTGTTCTGGTGTGCCGAACCGCAGGCGGAGCTGCTCTTCAAGGAAGGTGAAATCGAATGGCTCGGGGCGGTGAAGGGCGAGGAACTGTTGGGCCTGAGCTATCGAGGGCCGATGGAAAACCTGCCGGTTCAAGAATCCGTACGTAGACGTACCATTCCGTGGGACGCCATCGGGTTGGAGGAAGGCACCGGCATTGTCCACATTGCGCCGGGCTGCGGCGCAGAGGACTTTGAACTGGGCAAAGCGCTCGAGCTCGACACGATTGTTCCGATCGACGAAAACGGCTATTTTGTCCCCGGCCTCGGCTGGTTGGAGGGCAAACACGTCACCGAATCGGCGGCGGCGATCCGCGACGACCTGGCCGCGCGCGGCGTGTTGTTCAAGTGGGGAGATTACCGCCACCGCTACCCGGTCTGCTGGCGTTGCAAGACGCCATTGGTGTTCCGCCTGGTGGAGGAGTGGTTCATCCGCTGCGACGAGATTCGTCCGCGCATGAAACGCGCCGCGGAGGGCGTGAAGTTCATCCCCGACTACGGCCAGGCGTTCATGCAGAACTGGCTCGACAACATGGGCGACTGGTGCATCTCGCGTCGCCGCTTCTGGGGTCTGCCGTTGCCGGTGTATGTGTGCGATTGCGGCCAGCGCACGGTCATCGGCAGCAAAGCCGAGCTGCGAACGCGCGCGGTCGATCCTGCCGTAGTCGACGCGCTGCCGGAACTGCACCGGCCGTGGATCGACGCAGTGAAGCTTCGCTGTGAGTGCGGCGCGGAGGTCACGCGCATCACCGAGGTCGGAGACTGTTGGCTCGACGCCGGCATCGTGCCGTTCTCGACGTTGGACTACTTGCCCGAGCGGGGCGTCGACGGCGCGACCAGGTCGCTCCGCAATCCAAAATCGCAAATCGCAAATCCAAAATGGTCGCAGTGCTTTCCGGCCAACTGGATTTCGGAAATGCGCGAGCAGATTCGGCTCTGGTTCTACTCGATGCTGTTCATGTCGGTGACACTCGAAGACCGCGCGCCGTATGAAGTCGTGCTGACCTATGAAGAGATGCGCGATGAAAAGGGCAACGCGTTCAGCAAGAGCGGCGGCAACGCAATCTGGTTCGACGAAGCCGCCGAGAAGATGGGCGCCGACCCGATGCGCTGGCAGTTCGCGGGTGCGCCGCTCAACCTGATCTTCCGCTTCGGCTACGGCGCGGCCATCGAGATCAAGCGCAAGCTGCTCACGCTGTGGAACTGCTACGGCTTCTTTGCCATGTACGCGAATCTGCCCGATAGTCCACCGCTCACCACGGCGCCAACCGGCGTGGCCGACCGTTCCGAACTCGACCGCTGGATTCTTGCGCGACTCAACTCGCTGGTGCGCGGGTGCAACGAATCGCTCGAGGCATTCGACGCCGCGCGCGTCACCCGTGAAGTCGAGAAATTCGTGGAGGAACTTTCCACCTGGTACATCCGTCGCTCGCGCCGCCGCGTGTGGAAGAGCGACGATCCGGTGGACAAGCGGAACTGTTTGCAAACGCTCTACGAAGTGCTCGTCACGCTGAGCAAGATCATCGCGCCCATCATTCCGTTCAGCGCTGAGGAGTTGTACCAGTCACTCGTCCCGCCAGTCGACGCGACCGCGCCGGCGAGTGTGCATCTGTGCGAATACCCGCAGCCGAACGACGCGCTTGACGACGCGCAACTGGTCGCCGACATGGACGACGTGCGCGCGGTCGTGAATCTCGCACATGCCGCGCGAACGGCGGCGAAGATCAAAGTGCGCCAACCACTTCAAAGCGCTTACCTGCACGCTCATGGAAATCGTGTTATGGAAGACTGGCTCATCCGCCATGGCAATACTATTCGCGATGAAATCAATGTTAAGCGGATCCAACTTGTCGCAAGTGAATCCGAACTTCCGGATTACGGCGGCTCGGCCAATTGCGGCGGCATCGTTGATCGCGGGTGGTCGGTTCTATTGGACTTCACCCTCACCGACGACCTCCGCCACGAGGGCCTGGCCCGCGACTTCGTCCGCTTCGTGCAGGACGCGCGCAAGAAGTCTCGACTTAACGTTAGCGACCGCATCGAAGTCACCTACGTCAGCGACGAGGCAATAGCCATCGCCATCGCCGCCTATGCCGATTACATTATGCGGGAGACGTTGGCACTCAAACTCGAACGCGTAGCTGAGCTTTCGGGGGACGGTTACCAGACGACGGTGAAGGTTGCGGGGCAGCCGGTGCCATTGCAGGTTGTAAAGGTCAACGAATGAAGCGCGCCGTCGTACCGGCTTTCGCCATTGCCCTCGCGCTCGTCGCAACCGATCAGGCCACAAAGGCGCTGGTGCGGGCGTCGCTGTCACTCCACGTCGAACAGCCGGTCTTGCCGGGCGTGCTGGTGCTGACCAACGTGCAAAACCGCGGAGCAGCGTTCGGGCTGTTTCAATCGTCCACGCTGTTGTTGTCTTTAGTTTCCCTGGGGGTGTGCGTTGCCATCGTCGCGGGACGCGGATGGTGGCTTGAACGCGGCGTGTTGACGCGCGCGGCGGCGGCGCTCATCTTTGGCGGAGCGCTCGGCAACCTGATCGACCGACTGATCCTCGGCTATGTGACCGACTTCCTCCAATTCACGCCCACCCTGCCGCTGATCGGACGCTGGCCCGCCTTTAATGTTGCCGACTCGGCGCTCACCATCGGCGCGTTGCTGCTCGCGACCACACTAGCGAGGAACGAACCCGAGACCAAGGAGGGCGAGGCTCCTGCCGAGCCGACCGTCGCATGAAGCCTATCCTGTTCCAACTCGCGCCGGCGACGCCGGAGAGATTTGTGACCGCCGTCGTTGTTGCCATGGTTGCGACCTTGCTCGCCGGCGGATTGAGCGCGCACTTCGCGCGTCGTCGCGGCGGCGACGTGCTCACCGCGCTGGGCAGTCTCCTGCCCGCGGTCATTGTCATCGGCGCATTCCTGTTCTTCTGGCGTACCAACACCATTCGCATTTACACCTACGGCGTGCTGCTGCTGATTGGCTTCACCGTGGCGTGGATCAGCGCAGTGCGCGATGCTCCGCGTTTCGGCTGGAAGTCCGAACCCGTCACCGATATCGCCATGCTCGGCCTCGCGTTGGGAATTTTTCTGGCGCGCGGGGCCTATGTCATGCTCAACCGCGGCGAGTACGCCGGCGCCGATTGGAAGCAGCCACTGAAACTGTGGGAAGGCGGGCTGACGTTCCACGGCGCGGTGGTTGGCGCAGTCATCGCGGCGGTCAGTTACACGCACTTCAACCGGATTCCGTTCTGGAAAATGACCGACTTCCTCGCGCCGTACATGTCGCTCGGCTACGCCGTCGGGCGCCTCGGTTGTTTCCTCAACGGCTGTTGCTACGGCGTGCCAACGACCTGGCCGGTCGGGATGAAGTTCCTGCTGGCGACGTCGGGTTCGGCGTTGACGCAGTTTCCCGTCGCCGTTCAGCACACGCCGAGCGGCGAGGTCTGGTCGAGGGACCCACTGCACCCCACGCAGCTTTACGCCGCCGCGCTCGGCTTTCTCGTTTACTTCATTTTGCGTCGCCTGCGGATTCGGTTCCACAACTTCGACGGTCGCCACGGGCGGTTACTCGCTTGCTTCTTCCTGTCGTTCGGCGCGGAGCGGTTCATCACCGAAATTGCGCGGCGGGGGGCCACGGCGCGCCCGTTCCTGGGGCCGTTGACCGAAGGTCAGGTGGCATCGCTCGGACTCATCACCCTGGGCTTGATCGTGTGGAAATGGCGCACTTCGCTGCCGCCAGAGCCGGTGCCCGAACCAGAGGAATCGGACCAAGGACCAACCAATCGCAAAAAGCGCAAGCCGCGGCGTAACTTGCAGTTGTTGTGATGGACTTCACCGTCGCGAGCGACGCAGTCGGCCAGCGTCTCGACAAGTGGCTGCACCTGCAACTCCCTGGGCGTTCGCGCACCAGCATTCAGCGACTCATCGAAAACGAACGCGTCACGGTGGATGAGCACGCCCGACCGTCGAGTTTCCCATTGCGTGGCGGTGAGCGAATCGCCGTGGAACTGGAGTCCGACGCCGACTGCGGACTGCGACCCGTCGCCATGGAACTCGTCGTCGTTTACGAAGACGAACACCTGCTGGCGCTCGACAAGCCGCAGGGATTGACCGTCCACACCAGCACGCGGCCCGGCGAAGTTACGGTGGTCAATGGATTGCTGGCGCGCGGCTGCCCCTTGTCATCCCTTGGCGACCCGGACCGACCGGGCATCGTTCATCGACTCGACAAGCACACCTCGGGCCTACTCCTGGTCGCGAAGACCAACGAAGCGCATGCGGCGCTGGGCGAGGCATTTCGGCTGCGCAAGATCGAGAAGCGTTACACGGCGCTGGTGGTCGGCAATGTGGCAGCCGACGAGTATGTGGTGGACGCGCCGATTGGGCGCGATCCGCGGTGGCGCCAGCGAATGGCGGTGGTCGTGGGCGGCGAGCGCCACGCGCTCACGACGGTGCGCGTGGTCGAGCGCCTCGGCGACTTCACCCTGGTCCATGCCCATCCGCGCACCGGCCGCACGCATCAAATTCGCGTTCATCTGGCACACCTTAGCCATCCCATCGCCGGCGATGTCGAGTACGGCGGACGCAAACGCGCGCGCGCGATGGCCGAACGTCGGCGCGATACCGAACTCGTCGCGCTCCTCGCCGGCTTGCCCGGCCAACTGCTCCACGCCAACGAGTTGCGCTTCGCCCATCCCGTCACCGGCGCGCCAATTACATTGCAAGCAGAACTACCCCCGACGTTTCAAGCCGTGCTGGACAGATTGAAGCTCCCATGCCGTTGACCTTCCAACTCCTCGGCACCGACGGCGCCGCGCGCACCGGTCTGTTGACGTTGCCACACGGCAGCGTGCCGACGCCGTGCTTCATGCCGGTCGCTACGCAAGGCACGGTGAAGACAATGAGCGCCGAAGACATGGCCGCGCTCGGCGCAGACATTCTCCTATCGAACGCCTACCATCTGTACCTGCGGCCGGGGCATGAACTCATCCGCGAAGCCGGCGGGCTGCACCGCTTCATGAACTGGCCGAAACCGATTCTCACCGACAGCGGCGGCTTTCAAGTCGTGAGCCTGCCGTCGCTGGCGAAGGTGCGCGACGACGACGTGTTGTTTCGTTCGCACCTCGACGGCAGCCAGCATGTGTTGACGCCGGAGAAGATTCTCGACGTGCAGGCCGCGCTGGGTGTGGACGTGGCGATGGTGCTCGACCATCCGGTCGGCTATCCGTCCGACGAGCGCATCGCGCGCGCGGCGATGGAGCGGTCGCTGTCGTGGGCAAGGCGATCACGCGACTGGGCGATTGGACGAGCGGACGAATGGACGAGCGGAAGAACGGACGAGCACCTTCACGTCCTCCGCTCTTCCATTCATCCACTCGTCAGGTCTTGTTGTCCTTCCGTCTTCGGCATCGTCCACGGCGCAACCTTCGCCGACTTGCGCGCCGAGTCGGCGCAGCGCACGGCGGACCTGGGCTTCGAAGGCCACAGCATCGGCGGGTTGAGTCTGGGCGAGCCGAAGGAAATTGAGTACGCGATGCTGGAGGCTTCATTGAAGCATCTGCCGACCGACAAGCCGCGCTACTTGATGGGCGTTGGCCATCCGACCGACATCATTGAGGGCGTGGCGCGCGGGGTGGACATGTTCGATTGCGCGCTGCCGACGCGGCTCGGACGCAACGGCGAGGCCTACACTTCGGTCGGTCGGCTCAAACTGAAGAACGCGCAGTTCACCCGCGACTTCGGTCCGCTCGACCGGCACTGCGAATGCGATTGCTGTCGCAACTACACTCGGGCCTACTTGCGCCACCTCGTGAAGGCGCAGGAGATTCTCGGCGCGCGACTGATTACGATGCACAACCTTAATTTCTACTTGACGATGATGAGGGATATGCGCGAGGCGATCGTGGCAGGTGGATTCGAGGCGTGGCGGCGCAGGTTTGTTGAAACGTACGGCGTTACCCGCTCCGAGCCGTGACAAAGTTGCTGCGTCGCCCGCTTGCAATTGCCGGTCGCGGAACAACAGTGTTACAATCACTGGCGCCATGCGGAAGTTCGAGTACACCGACCACGCTCGCAAGCGGATGGCATTGCGAAAGGTCACGGAAGCGATGGTCGAGGAGACTGTTGAACGGCCGGCGCGCACTGGGTTCGGTGAGTTCGGACGGCCACTGGCATATCGGGACTACCCGCATGGCACGTTGAAAGTTGTTTACGTGGATGAGCCCACGGAGACCGTCATTGATTACAACGATCTGGGATTGAGGCGGCGCTATGACTATCAACTACGATCCACGAGCCGACGCGCTTTACATTAAACTCGCCGATGGCGAATTCGCGGAGAATCGGGAGCCGGTCGAAGGACTGGTGCTCGATGTCGGCGCGGGTGGCGAGATTCTGGGGATTGAGATCCTCCATGCCAGCCGTCGCTATGCCTTCTCCGACCTGTCGCAGGTAAACGTGCAGCTTAACATCCCCGCCCAGACAACCGCTTGAAACAGCCTTCTGAGCGCATTCGACTCTTCACCGATGGCGCGTGCTCCGGGAATCCCGGCCCCGGCGGTTGGGCTTACATTGCCGAGCGCGTCAACACGGGCGAACGTCGTCAGGCGTCGGGCGGCGTGGTGATCACGACGAACAACCAGATGGAACTGCTGGCCGTCATCGAGGGGCTTAAGACCGTGAAGCCCGGCGTCGCCGTGGAACTGGTCACGGATTCGGAATACGTGGGCAAGGGCATCACCACCTGGCTGCCCGGCTGGGTGCGCAAGGGTTGGATGACGGCCAACAAGCAGCCGGTGAAGAATCGCGCATTGTGGGAGGACCTGCACCGCCTGCTTTCCGAACGCTCGGTGACGGTGACGCTGGTGCGCGGCCACTCCGGCCATCCTGAAAACGAAGCGTGTGACGAACTGGCGCGGGCAGAAGTGGAGCGGGCGAAGAGTTGAAACTCTGGTCCGCCCGGTCAGTCAATAAATGGTGTCCGATTTGCTGTTCAGCCGGCGCCATGAAGAACAGGTAAGGTGAATGAAACCTCTCTGCTTATTGAATCTCGCCGTGCTGCTGGTCGCCGCACTGCCTGCCCGCGCTGGTGCGCCATCCGCTGACCCGAAATCCCTTGAGTTCTTCGAGTCGAAAGTCCGCCCGGTGCTGGCGACCAACTGCTACATTTGTCACAGCGAGGGCGTGAAGTTCAAGAGCGGGCTCAAGCTGGATTCGCGCACTGCTTTGTTGCACGGCGGCACGCGCGGGCCGGCGATTGTCGCCGGTAACCCCGAGCAGAGCCTGCTGATTGACGCCCTGCGTTACGAGGGCGCGCTAAGAATGCCGCCCAAAGGCAAGTTGAAGGACGCTGAAATCGCGGCGCTGACCGAATGGGTGAAGCTGGGCGCGCCGTGGCCGAATGCGCAAGTGTCCGCCGAGGCCACGGCCGCCGCGCGCACCGGCAGCTACGTCATCACCGCCGAGCAACGAAAGTTCTGGGCGTTCCAGCCCATGCAGCAACCGAAGTTGCCCAGGGTGAAGAACACCCGCTGGCCGCAAGCGCCCATTGACCATTTCATCCTGGCCAAGCTGGAGGCCAAGGGACTGAAGCCCGCGCCGGCGGCTGATCGGCGCACCCTGCTCCGTCGCGCGACCTTCGACCTCATCGGCTTGCCGCCCACGCCCGAGGAGCTTGAGGCCTTCGTCGCCGACAAGTCACCGAAGGCGTTTGCCAGTGTCGTCAACCGTCTGCTCGAATCGCCGCGCTACGGCGAGCGGTGGGGCCGTCATTGGCTCGACGCGGTGCGCTATGCCGACAGCAATGGCCAGGACGAAAACACCGCGCACGCCAACGCCTATCGCTACCGCGATTACGTCATCGGCGCGCACAACAACGACTTGCCGTGGGACCAATTCATCCGCGAACAACTGGCT
>Ga0247727_10018346_pt1 | contig 11011 bp, 13 predicted proteins | sample WisWelCaveWW1625_FD_202498 | JGI IMG/M metagenome (GOLD analysis project Ga0247727, IMG submission 202498) | Biofilm microbial communities from Wishing Well Cave, Virginia, United States - WW16-25 | ecosystem: Environmental > Aquatic > Deep subsurface > Groundwater > Cave microbial mat | place...
AAAATATTCCATCCATTGCTTCCGTTAACGGGGGCGCACTAGTTGTTCAGCAAAGCGAAGGAAGAAACGGTTTAAAATGGCTGCTAACCATTTTACTTTTGGTTGTAGCACCAATGGTATTAATCCTTTCAGCAAAAAAATATTCCGATAAACATTTCGGTTGATTTATTTATTCAGTACCGAAAAGCAGAAAACAAAATAATAGGAGAACGAGGTTTTTCATTTTTCACTAATTACAAAAAATGATTTATCGCTCAAATCAAACCTGACATTATTTTCACCTTTTTCAAATTCAATTTTATAATAATCTGCTGAAAGGGATGGAAAAGAAAAGTAAAGTGTTGCATCGCGAATATATGTGATGCGCATTTGGCTTGCTTTTACCGATATTTTAATAGTGTAATTGCTCTTATTGGCAATTGTAGTGTCTTTAACAACAGTATAAGATTTCAAAAAGGAGACAATGTCAGTAATAAAGGAAAACTTCAAATTTATAGTATCGTAAGCAAAAGAAATTTTAGGAGTCATTGAAAAATTTTCTGGTGTAACTGCATAGAAATCTCCGTAACCTTTCTTAAAACTGCCCTCATCTGTAACGGATAAATCACAAAGCATTCTAAAAAATTCACAATCCTTCGTGAAAAAAACACGAAAGAGTGTGAAAAAGTCACAATAAATGGAAGAAAAAACACCAATCTCCGTGAAAAATTCACCACCCGACATACATATGGGAAAACTGGTGAAGCGTTTGCTCAAACAAAAAAACATAAACACAAAAAAGTTTGCAGAACAAATCGGGTTAAAGTACCGTTCGGTTTACGATTTGTTTCACAGAAAAAAATTGCACACCTCCCACCTCGAAAAAATTTCAACGGCACTCAATCACGATATGTTTCAATACGTTTACAGCGAAGGCACATCGCCAGCCGAAAAAAAATTGCAGGAAAAAATTACTCAGCTCGAAAAAGAAATGGAAGTTTTAAAAACAGAGAACAGTTACTTGAAAGAAATAGTGAAACTGCAGAAAAAATAAATTATTTAAGACTTAACCCAAAAATTCCGAATTCAAAATAATTTCCTCAGTTTCTTTCCCTTTTTTAACAAAATTATAAGCATTTGTTTTTGGTCTTGAAGAAACAATTTTAAAAAGTTTTTCGTTTTTGTAATGTAGAGCACATCCATCGTCAGCAGCAATTCCATTTTTCATTTTTCCCTTGCTGATAAGATTAATGTATGCAGGTCTTCTTTTTTTCTCTCCGTCAAAAATGCGGACAGTTACTTCCTTTCAAAATTCCAAGGCATTTTAATTTGTTTAACTGATTTGGAATTGAGTCTGTCAATCCCTCTTCAAACCAACAAATGGAACCTGCACTTATTCCGCAAAGAATAATTCCTTTTCTGTATGCTTTCAGAATTATTTTATCCAACCCCCATTCTTTCCACAGGGCAAGCATGTTTTTTGTATTTCCTCCGCCAACATATAATATATCCTGAGTAAGAATGAATTTTTCAATATCTGTGCCTCTGTTGAAAAAAGATAAATGAGATGGAATGCATTTTTGTTTTCGGAAGAAATTGTAAAAACCCATAATATAACTTTGCGAATCACCGCTTGCGTTTGCAATAAAACAAATTTTAGGACTTTTCTTTTTGGACTGTGCTAAAATATATTTATCCAACAGTGGATTTTCGGGTTCCGTAGAAAATCCTCCGCCACCCATCGCAATTATTTGTCTCACTTGCGCCACTCAAACGATTCAATCATTTTATAAATATCCTCTTTCAGAAAATTATAAACAGGGGCAAGGCTGTCGGAGTTTGGGCGGGCATAAAAATAAAGTGCACCACGTACAAAATTTTTGGTGCTGTCAGTCAAATAAAATTGGATGGACGATGCAGTGTTACCACCAAATTCATAAATCAATCCGTACACTTTTGCGCTGTCGTTCATCACAGGGCTTTCGCGCATGGCGTTTGCTTTTTGCTGATGTTGTATTGCCAGCGTGCGCGATTGCTCCAGCATACTATCTAAATTATTTATTATTGTTTTGTAACTCAGATAAAGTGTGGCGTTAAATCGTTCGTAATTAATATTCATCCAGCAAGGTTCGGCATTGGTGCTTTTGTCGGGTTCCACTTTTGAATAAACCGGATAAGCAAAACTGAAGGGACAGGATTCATCGTATTGCTGATATTCTTTTTCCGGCAAATCAATTCGAAAATATCCGGGAGGGCGAGGAGTGGCTTCTCCTTCGCCAGAGCAAGAACTTTGCAGTAACAGTAGCAAACATCCCCCTGCTAACACACAAACTCTCGCACCCCCCTTTATAAGGGGGAATTTTCTTAATACTTGATACTTTATACCTGATACTTTTTTAATCATTTGGCAAAGTTACTTTCACTCGTTTTATTTTTCGCATGTCGGCCGATTCGATGATAAAGATAAAGTCGCGAAACTGAATTTCCTCATTTTTCTTCGGAATTTTTCCTGCAACTTCCAAAATAAATCCTGCTAACGAATCGCTGTCGCCTTTGTTATTTTCAAAGGTGTCGCTTTCCAAACCAAGAATTCTGCACAAATCATTTAAATTTATTTTTCCTTCAAACACATAGCTGTAATCATCCAGTTTGCTGTACACCAAATCATCATCGTCAAATTCATCATTAATTTCTCCCACAATTTCTTCAATAATATCTTCGAGTGTAACAATTCCGCTTGTGCCTCCGTATTCATCTACCACAATTGCAAGGTGAATTTTTTTACCCTGAAATTCGCGCAACAAATCGTCAATCATTTTATTTTCGGGAACAAAAAACGGTGCGCGTAACAGTTGCTGCCATCGGAAATCATCGGCTTCGTTCAAATGCGGAAGCAAATCTTTGATGTACAGCACGCCTTCAATTTTATCCAACGCATTTTTATAAACAGGCACGCGCGAAAATCCCGAATTCAAAATATTTTCTAAAAGTTTGTGATACGAAGTTTCAAAATCAAACGCCACCACATCTACCCTCGATTTCATTATCTGTTTCGCATCCATGTGTCCGAACTTCACAATTCCTTTCAGTAATTTTTTTTCGGTATCGGTTGTTTTGCCCGAATCGGTTATCTCCATTGCGTGCGAAAGTTCTTCGGTAGAAATTCCTATTCCTCGCTTTTTTGTGCGCTTGTCAATAAACCGTCCTGTAAAAATGAGCAGCGAACTGAAAGGCCAGAAAATTCTGCGGATAACTACCAGCGGAAAAACCATGATGCTCGCCATTCGTAACGGATAACGGTTGGCGTACACAATCGGAATAATTTCGGCAAATAATAAAATCAGAAATGTTACAGCAACCACTTGTATTATAAATCCTAAAGTGGGATTAGTCGAAAAATCAAAAAGTTCGTCCATCACAAATTCGGATAAAACTACCGCCCCGATATTCAGAAAATTTATTCCTATTAATTGTGTCGCAAGTAAGCGCCTTGGTTTTTCGAGGAGTTCTAAAATGGTTTTGTTTGTGCGCGATTCGCTTTTGCGCAATTGGTCGAGTTCAGATGGGTCGAGCGAAAAAAAAGCGGCTTCACTTGCCGAAATCATAGCCGATCCGAAAAGTAAGCCTGCCATTATGATTAGTACAATAGCAATGTCCATAGTAAACGGCTTTATAACAAATACCGTTACTTGTAAGAGATGCAAACAACTATAAGGGTCGGGGTTTTCCAATTCTTAATCCGGAAAATTAAAATGGTAAATCATCAGCACCCGGTTCGTTAATGGGTTGCTGGTTTTGCTGCTGCGGATTCTGCTGCTGCTCCTGGTTATTATTTTCGTCATGCGATTTTGGTCGGCCTAACATAGTGAACGATTCGCCTACTATTTCGGTAGTGTAACGTTTCACTCCTTCCTTTTCCCAACTGCGTGTGCGGAGTTTCCCTTCGAGATAAATCTGCGAGCCTTTCTTTAAATATTTTTCGGCCACATCGGCAAGTCCGCGCCACAAAACAATGTTGTGCCACTCGGTTTGTTCCTGTCGGGTTCCGGTTTTGTCTTTGTAAGTTTCGGTAGTTGCAAGCGGAAAATTGCAAACGGTTGCGCCTCCTTCCAAGTGACGCACTTCAGGGTCTTTGCCCAAATTTCCTATTAAGATTACTTTGTTTACACCAGCCATAAAAACTCATTTTTACATTTAGGAAATCAAAGATAATAAAATCAGGAAAAGGGACAAAAAGCTACATTCCATCAAGGTATTTTTCAATTATTCGGGGAAGAGCTATCTTTTTAAAATCTTTAATTAGTTCGGAGTTCGGAGTTCGGAGCTTGGAGTTGATTTCAATAAAGCGCACAAACAAATTCTGATGACTAAGCACGTGCTTATGAGTGGGAGAAATATTTTTTATCGAAAACTTTTTATTGCCGAGCACTTTTTTCGCTTCTTTTCTTTCAAAAAATTTATTTATTGAGATTTGTTTTTCTGTTTCGATTAGCGGAAAATCATAAAGTCCTTTCCATATATCTTTTTCTGTTCTGCGTTTCATCATCACCTTTCCTTTATTTCGGACAACGAGATAATAAAAATAACGGTTTCGGATTTTTGTTTCCTTTTCTTTAACAGGAAATTTTTCAATTTGTTTTTTTGAAAAAGCGTAACAGGAATTATTGAGCGGACAATTTTCGCACTCGGAATTTTTGGGAGTGCATTGCCGCGAACCAAATTCCATAATTGCCTGATTAAACGTGCCCGGATTTTTTTTGTCGAGCAGATCTTCTGCCAAAGCGTAAAATTCTTTTTTGCCTTTTGTAGAATCAATCGCAGTCTTAATTCCGAAATACCGCGAAAGAATTCTGAAAACATTTCCATCCACCACAGGTTTTGCTTCGCCAAACGCAAACGATGCAATTGCGCCTGCGGTATATTGTCCGATTCCTTTTAGTTTGATTATCTCATCAAAAGTTTTCGGAAAAATTCCTTTGTGCTCTTTCACCACAACTTTTGCAGTTGCGTGCAAATTTCTAGCGCGTGAATAATAACCCAATCCCTGCCACAATTTCAAAATTTCTTTTTCATCGGCTTTGGCCAGAAGTTTCACGTTCGGATACTTTTCGGAAAACCGCATATAATAAGGTAAACCTTGCTCAACCCTAGTTTGCTGCATGATAATTTCCGAAAGCCAGATTAAATATGGGTCAGAAATTCCCCGCCAGGGCAAATCGCGCTTGTTTTTTTGGTACCAGTTGATGATGATTGAGGTAAAAGACATCCTTATTGTTCAATTTAGGCAAAGATACTTGCCCAAACTGAGATTAAGGTTAAATTTTGTGATTCGAAAAAAAGGATTACTTTTGCGCCCTTATTAATCAATTAAACATTTGATTTTAAATAAATTGTGCAATGACAAAAGCAGAAATAGTAACAAAGATTTCAGAAAAAACAGGTATTGAAAAAGTAGCAGTTCAAACGGCTGTAGAAGCGTTTATGAGTACTGTAAAACAGTGTGTTAGCGATGGACAGAGTGTGTATTTGAGAGGTTTCGGAAGCTTCATACCAAAAAGACGCGCTGAGAAAACCGGCCGTAATATTTCCAAAAATACAACCATCATCATTCCGGCTCACCACATCCCGGCTTTTAAGCCCGCCAAGGTGTTTGTGGAGAAGGTGAAAAAGAATGTTCCGATTACGGAAGAACCCAAGTAATGACTTACAGTAAAGGCAGTAAGCTATTAATTGCTTCCGCAATTATATTAATCGTTCTTTTATTTTTTGCGCCAAAAAGCTCGTGGTCTGATTCTGAAAAAGAAACGGAGCGTGTAAAGCCCGTAAGCAATGTTCAGCTTTCGGCCGAACAAAAAAAAGAACTGGATAATCTGAACGCTGTTTTGGAAAAAGCAAACAACAGCAAAGAAAAACTGGACGTTTTAAATAAACTTTCTGCTTTCTGGAAAACATTAAAAAGTCCAGTTGATGTAGCTCGGACTTTAGAAAGCATGGCTGAAGTAAACAATACTGCTGATGCATGGATAACGGCAGGAGAAGAATATTATCGCGCCACGCAGTTTGTTGAAGATAATACTCAGGCATTGGTTTATCAGAACGCAATTGCAATGTTTGATAAAGCTTTGAAATTGGATACAGCCAACGAAAAAGCTAAAATAAAAAAAGGTGTTTGCATTGTTGAGTTGGGAACAGCACCTATGGACGGGATAAAACTGCTGAGAGAAGTAGCCGAAAAAAATCCTAAAAACATTGAAGCACAATTGAATCTGGGATTTTTCTCTATCCGGTCGAATCAATATGATAAGGCTTTGGAGAGATTCGAAAACATATTAAAAATTGATACGAATTATTCAGATGCGTATATTTACAGCGCCAATACGTACGAAATGATGGGTGACACGGTTAAGGCGGTTTTGAATTATGAACACTACATTAAAACATCGAAAGATACAATGGGCGTGAGCCAGGTTAAAGATTACATCAAGAAATTTTCAAAAAATTAAACAATTTAAAAACTTAACATTATGCCAAGCGGTAAAAAACGTAAGCGCCATAAAATGGCAACTCACAAACGAAAAAAACGTTTGAGAAAAAACAGACACAAGAAGAAAAACAGATAGTAATCTGTAGCTGAGAAATTTCTTTGCTGTTTTTAAGCGCGCCACATGTCCGGTGATGCGCATTACAGTTTCCTTTTTCTTTAGCTTTTTAACAAGCTTTGCTCATCCGCATTAGGCGGATTGCATATGCTTGTACATAAACTTTATAATTAAACAAATTGAATAACGAATTAATAATAGATGCCAAACAGGCAGAGGTTACCATAGCACTTTTACAGGATAAGAGGCTGCTGGAGTTGCACCGCGAAAAAAGCAACAACAATTACGTAGTGGGAGATATTTATCTGGGAAAAGTGAAAAAAATAATGCCCGGTCTCAACGCAGCTTTCGTGGATGTAGGTTACGAAAAAGATGCTTTCCTGCATTACCTCGATTTAGGTCCTCAGATTCTTACCTTGAACAAATACACAAAAACGGTTCTTAGTAATAAGATCAATACCTCTGGGCTCGAAAATTTACATCTAGAAAGAGATATTAATAAAGATGGAAAAATTACGCAGGTGCTTCAATCAGGAATGAATGTGCTAGTGCAAATTGCTAAAGAGCCTATTTCAACAAAAGGTCCGCGTATAAGTTCTGAACTTTCTTTAGCAGGAAGATATATTGTGCTCGTTCCGTTTTCCGATAAAATTTCTGTTTCACAGAAAATTAAAAAAGGAGAGGAGCGCACACGTCTCAAAAGATTAATGCAGAGCATTGTTCCAAAAAATTTCGGAGTAATCATTCGCACAGTAGCAGAAAATAAAAATGTTGCTGATTTACATGCCGATATAAATGATCTGATAAAAAAATGGGGGAATCTGTACTCTAATTTGCGTAATGGTGCTGCGGCTCCACAAAAAATGTTGGGCGAAGTTGATCGTACAGCCGCAATCATACGCGATTTGATGAATTCTTCTTTTTCCGGAATTCACGTAAACGATAAAAAACTTTTTGACGAAATAAAAAAATACCTTGCTGCAAAAGCGCCTGAGCAGGAAAAAATAGTAAAGTTTTACAACGGCACTGTTCCGATTTTTGAAAATTTTGGTGTAGAGAAACAAATAAAAGCACTTTTCGGAAAAAACGTGACGATGAAAACCGGAGCTTACTTAATTGTTGAGCACACCGAGGCCATGCACGTAATTGATGTGAATAGCGGTAATCGTGCTAAGAGTGAGAATACTCAGGAGACAAATGCGCTTGAGGTTAATATGGAAGCTGCCGCAGAAGTTGCTCGACAACTCAGATTGCGCGATATGGGCGGAATAATTGTGGTTGATTTTATCGATATGCATCACCCCGAAAATCGAAAAAAACTTTTCGAAAAATTACTTGCTGAAATGAAGCTAGATAGAGCGAAGCATAACATTTTGCCGCCAAGCAAATTCGGATTGATACAGATTACGCGCCAGCGAGTACGCCCCGAAATGAATATTGTTACTGTTGAAAAATGTCCTTCGTGCGGAGGTGGAGGGGAAGTGCAGGCACCTATTCTTGTTATCGACCAGATAGAAAATGATCTAAAATATATTCTGAAAGAACAAAACCAAAAAGGTATTACTCTTTGTGTTCATCCTTTTATCGAAGCGTATCTCACGAAAGGATTTTTCAAGAACATTAAAAAGACCTGGTTAAAGAAATACGGAAAATTCAACATTCAACCGCTTAATTCGCTCCAGTTTCTCGAATACAATTTCATTGACAAAAATGAAGAGGAAATAAAGATGTAACTGCTTTTATCGTGTGAGCACGATATAATCCCGTAGTAGCACTTTGAGAAATTCAACTTTATTATTTGGCGCTTTATCAAGGCGGATAAGTTTTGCCATTTCATCTGCAGTGTCAATTATTGCATTGCGATGTGCTGGATTTTTAAATTTCTGATAGCGTTCGAGTACATTTTTTACAAGCAACATATCTTCTTCGCTAACCCTCTTCACACCAGGAAACTTGGGCTGATAGTTTTCGGTTGTGTTAATGCGTTGCAAATCATTCATGCTCATGTTTAGTTTCGGTTGCAAACGAATAATGGTAGTGTTGGCAAGAATATCTCCAAGACGTTGTCCTTTATCTGATGAGCTGATGAGCATACAAGCTATTGATCCCGCAGAAAAATAAATTTCAATGCTGCGGAAAACCCAGCGCATAATGTAATCGCTCAGTGTAACTTCTCTGCCGTTCAGTTTCACTACTTTTATTTTCAATGCAAGTTTTCCGATCGTTTGCCCATCATTAAGTATTTCCATAATGGGGGTGTAAAAGAAAAATACTGGGACAACTACAAAAAAGAAAAAATACATAGCGTCTTCTTCATTATGAAGAAAGCCTGCAGCAAGGCAAAGTAAACCCAAAATAAGCAGGGCACCCCACATGATTAACGAATCGAGCAACCAAGCCAAAATACGATCGCGCAAACCGGCAAGTTCGTACACAATGGGTACGTTTTGTGATGTAACTATTTCTATTGATTGCATTTCGGTAAAGATAATTAAACACTAATAAAAAAGTATTGTTGTGAATAATAATATTTAAAGCATTGGAAGTTATACGCGTGAAATAAAAAATTATTTTTACAAGATATGCGCGAAACGAATTTTATCAAACAAAACAAAGATAAATGGCAGGAGTTTGAAAAACACCTCGCTTCGAGCAAAAAGGATCCTGATAAGTTGAGCAACCTTTTCGTGCAGATAACCGATGATCTTTCTTATTCGCGCACGTTTTACCCAAACCGTTCAGTCCGTGTTTATCTCAACAACATAGCCCAAAAAGTTTTTCAGAAAATCTATCGCAACAGAACCAGCAAGCGCAGACGATTTGTTGAATTTTGGAAGGATGAATTGCCTGCCATTATCTGGGAATCGCGTAAAGAACTTACGCTTGCTTTCATTTTGTTTTGGGGAGCGTTTTTCATTGGTGTTTTTTCCTGCATCCAGAACCCCGAATTTCCACGCACTATTCTTGGCGATAGATATGTTGACATGACAATTGCAAACATAAAAAGTGGAGACCCGATGGCAGTTTACAAAAGTGCACATCAGGGTTCAATGTTTTTACAAATTACATTTAATAATTTACTTGTTGATTTAATAACTTTTATTTCCGGAATATTTTTTTCAATAGGAACAATAGGCACAGTGTTTTACAATGGAGTAATGGTGGGTGCGTTTCAGTATTTTTTTTACGAACACGATGTCTTTGCTGAATCATTTCTCGCAATCTGGCTTCACGGCACCATCGAAATCTCAACAATCATTCTATCTGCAGCCGCTGGATTAACTTTGGGAAAAGGTTTAGTTTTCCCAGGTACTTATTCTCGTTTGCAGGCTTTTCGGATAAGCGCGCGAAGAGGTTTGAAAATAATGATTGGTGTAGTTCCGCTTACTATTTTTGCTGCCATCATTGAGAGTTTTGCAACACGCTATACCGATGTTCCCGATTTTGTGAGGGCGCTACTTATTTTAGTTTCCTTAACTTTTATTATTGGATATTTTGTTGTTTACCCCATTCGTAGAGCGAAAAAAGGAATAAAACAAATCGAGGGAGATTCACGATTGTCGGCTGCTTTGAATACGACACTTTATTTTGACGCAGTGAAAACTACCGGAGAAATTTTTCGCGACATTTTTATAGTTTTCAAAAAATCATTTCATTGGATATTTTGGATGGCATTTACATTATCGCTCGGTTACGCAGTTTACGCAGCGCATTATTTTTCCGATAGATTTGATTACGCATTTTCGCTACAAAATCGTAGCCTCGATGATTTTGTTCTCATCGTTCGCGAATTCGGAAAAACATTTCGTTTTCTATACGATATATTTCATCTTTATTTTAATTCAGCAAAATTTCCTGAATTAATTATTCCAAACATTTTAATTTTTTCGATCATTACATTCATTGCCTGTTTTTTTCTGCATCGACTCTCTGACCCGAAAATCGTGAAAATGAACATCAGATATTTTTTGAAACACTATTACAAGAGTTTGATTGTTGGAGTTTTTGCAACCATTACACTTGCAATCCCTGAAGGATGGGGCGTATTTTTCTTTTTTCTTTTGCTTCCGGTATTTTTAATCTGGCAATTTACTGCGCACCGTGAGGGGAATATTTTTCGTGCGTTTGGCAAAGGATTTTCGTACGGTTTCGGTTTGTTCGGACGAACTTATGCATTGTACGTTATTCTCCTTCTTGTCAGCTATTTGTCACTCACTATCATTTCATCGCAATACGTAACTTGGAAAATATTTGAAATAATAAACTGGAACATCCGTCTTGACGACATCATGTACTGGAAATTTTTTGTAGGATTTTATACCTTCATCGCATTTCTATCACTCAGCTTAATACTTTCCATTTTTTTAACGGGTTGCGGTCTGTTATATTTTTCAGCTAAAGAAATTCGTGAGGCTGCTGCACTTAAACAAAGA
>Ga0247727_10018347_pt1 | contig 11011 bp, 7 predicted proteins | sample WisWelCaveWW1625_FD_202498 | JGI IMG/M metagenome (GOLD analysis project Ga0247727, IMG submission 202498) | Biofilm microbial communities from Wishing Well Cave, Virginia, United States - WW16-25 | ecosystem: Environmental > Aquatic > Deep subsurface > Groundwater > Cave microbial mat | place...
AGGTCGAGCAGTACTCGATGGAGCCAACCCTGCTGCCGCACGATCGGGTGCTGGTGAACAAGTTCATCTACCGGTTTCGGGAGCCGCACCGCGGCGACGTGATCGTGCTGCGCTACCCGCGCGACCCAGGCAAGAACTACATCAAGCGGATCGCCGGGCTGCCGGGCGACCGTGTCGAGATCAAGAACGGTCACCTCAGCATCAACGGCCGGGCAATCGAGGAAGTGTACCTCAACGGATCGCCCTCGGGAGACTACGGCCCTGAGACCATCCCCGCGGGCTCGTTCTTCGTGCTGGGCGACAACCGGAACAACAGCGAGGACAGCCGGGCCTTCGGCTTCCTGAACAGGAGCCAGATCGTCGGGCAGGCGGCGTTGATCTACTGGCCGGTGAACAGGGTCAGGGTGCTGCGCACCAGGTAGCCGGAGCATCGAAAGCCACAACGTAGAAATCCCATGCAGCTTGACGTCCTTCCATCGAACGACGCTCCTAAACGTCGACCTTGAACCCTATCTCGACCTCGCTGGCCGGAACGCCGCCCCGGATGCCCCAGTTCTCCATCGGGGGCTCGTGCAGCACGATGAACGTGTCGCTGGCCGCGATACCCAAAGCCCCAAGGTTCTGCACGAGCGCCCGGTACAGTCGGCGCTTCGCATCCAGGGAACGGCCCGGGAACATCGTGATCTCAATCAGCGTGTAGCGTTCTGTCTTACCGGGCGGGATCTCGAAGTCTTCCGCCTCATGCTCGATCAACCGCTGCGTACGATCCCAGTCGGGGATCTGCAGGGCCTCGACGAGCGCCGAGTGGATAGCCTCCATCAACGCCCGCTTCTCGGCGGGCGTGCGCCCCCTGCGGATTTCGATGCGAACTAGAGGCATCAGTCCCGCATTCTAGGCTTCGTCGGCGACATCGTCTCGCTGCTGCTCCCGCTCGCGGATGTCGCGCCGCAAGGCCTTCCCGATGATCGTCTTCGGAATCTCCGTCACAATCTCAAACCGCCGCGGGATCTTGTAAGCTGAGAGGCGCTGCGAGCAGAATTCGTGCAGCTCTCGCTTGAGGGCCTTGGGGTCGCCGCCGTCCTTCGGCACCACGTGGGCGACCAGCATCTCGCCCCGCACCCGATGCTTGATGCCGGCGACGGCAGCTTCCTTCACTCTAGGGTGTTCGTAGAGCACTTCCTCAATCTCGCGCGGGAAGACCTTGAACCCGCCGATGATGACCATGTCCTTCTTGCGGTCCTCGATGTAGAAGTACCCGTCCGGGTCCATGCGGGCGATGTCGCCGGTGAAGAGCCAACCGTTCCGGAGCGTCTGATCGGTCTCGCCCGGGTTGTTCCAATACCCCTTCATCACCTGGGGGCCGCGGACGACCATCTCGCCCACCTCGCCCACAGGCAGGTCGCGAGTGCCGGTCTCGACGTCGACGATCTTGGCGTCGGTGGAAGACACCGGAATGCCGATCGAGGCGCTCTTCCGCGTGCCGTAGATCGGGTTGGCATGCGTCAATGGCGAGGCCTCGGACATTCCAAAGCCCTCGATGATCCGACCGCCGGTCAACTCTTCGAACCGGCGCTGGACCTCCACCGGCAGGGGCGCCGAACCCGAGACGCACGCGCGGATCGACTTGAGATCGTATTTCTCGATATCGCGCAATTGATTGATGGCCAGGTACATGGCCGGGACGCCCGGGAAGACGGTCGGCCGGTACTTGGGCACGGCCTCGACGACCGTCTTCACCTCGAACATCTTCATCAGCAGCACGATATTACTCGCGCCAATCGCCACGGATAGGTTCATGCAGACCGTCAGGCCGAACACGTGGAAGAACGGCACGACGGAGAGAATCCGCTCCTGCCCTTCCTTGAGGTCGGTCAACCAGGTTCGGGCCTGGAGGCAGTTGCAGATAAGGTTGCGGTGCGTCAGCGTTGCCGCTTTGGGGATGCCGGTGGTGCCACCGGTGTACTGCAGGACGGCCGGATCATTTTGATCAACCGCCGCGCGCTTGTCAAGCCGCGGCCCGCGCAGCATGGACATGAAGGGAATGATGCCCGAACCGTGGGGCATCACGTCGCCCTCTTTCCTGGCCCGGAGCAGCCCGTACAAGAACCGCCACTTTCCAGGGAAGAAATCATGAAGGTTGGTGACGACGACCGCCTGTAGGTCGGTATGCGGGCGGACCTCGTGCACTTCCTTGTAGAGCCTAGAGAGCGCGACGGCGAACTTCGCGCCCGAGTCCTTCAGGTTGAACGCCAGGTCGCGGCCCTTATAGAGCGGGTTGACCTGCACGAGGACCCCGCCGGCCTTCCAGATCGCGTAGGCGGCAACCACGAACTGCGGGCAGTTGGGCAACATGATCGCGACCCGATCACCCCGCTGCAGGCCGCGCTGGACGAGCGAGGCGGCGAATCGGTCGGTCAGTTCGTCGAGCTGCGCGTAGCTGATCCGCCGGTCAAACTTCGGGCCGACCTGGATGAGGGCAGCGTTGTTAGGATACTTTCTGACGCTCTGGTCGAGGAATCCGTGGATGGGGTGGGTCGGGAATTCTAGCGTGCGTGGGACGCCGGGCTCATAAAATTTGTGCCAGGGCCGCTCGGCCAGCGGCTCGGGAACTGCCATAGTCCCCTCCTGAGCGCGATGTACGGACGCAGGTTCCTCATGGTCCCACGGAATCCTGCCGGCCCCGCTGGCTCATCTGTGAATCATGCGGATCTGCCGGATAGAAATGAGGTGGGCAATAAAGGCAAACGGAACCAGGAACGTCGGGATGAGGCTCAACGGAAAGTCCGCCAGCGCCCCGGTGGTGATCCCGCGAGCGAGTAGGCCCGCAGGCGTCGGCGATGCAAGGATACCCAGGCTGACGGCTACGACAAGGTCCAGCATGCCGGCAACGTTCCACAATATCAGCACCCGCTTGGGAGCCGGGCTTCTCGAGAGGAAACCAAAGGCCACAAGAGGGGCCGTCAGGCCGATCGCGATGTCGCCCGCGCCTGCCGGCAGTGCAAAGACCGCGGGCAGGACTCCCCGCGCATGAAGGATGAGGAACACCGCGCCTACGACTCGGAAGGTCTGGAGCAGTACGACGCGCCGCGGGTTCAACGATTCGACAAATGGACACCTCCGATACCGCCTAATTGGTCGTCCTACCCGCGGGAATGCTCCTCATGACCGACCCCCCGGTTCCGATCGAGTCGTGGTATGATGCCCCTGGCCGTGCTAGGCGGGGAGCTAGCGGTTCCCTGTAACCCGCAATCCGCTACAGCGGGGCTGAACTCCCGTCTAGAGGCGCCATCCCGTGGGGCCAGGCCCGCGCGTGCAGCGAGGAGGGCTGGGTCCTGTGCAACGGGAACTGACCAACCCCGCCAGGCCCGGGAGGGAGCAACGGTACGTCAGCGACCCCGTGTGCCGCAGGGGCACCTGGTCAGAGCCAGCTACGCGGACACCGCCCGGGGGATGATCGTCGAAGGCGGGTGCACGGCCGACTGCTCTTCCCCTGACCGCGGCGTTTCTTGTCCTCCTCCTCAAACATCTTGCACGGGGCGACCAAGCCAGAGGTCCAGACCGACTGGCCCGGTCTGTCTGCGGGCATGAACCTTATAAGGGCTTTCGCAAGGGGGGATGTTGTTGCGCCGGCGCCTGACCCTTCCTGAAGGCTATCGGGTGGAGGAGACGTCTGTCCTGCGCCTCTACGACCCACAGGGGGAACTGCTCCTGGAGGAGCCCAGAGACCCATTTGCTCCGTTGACGATCGAGGCGTGCGCCTGGCGGGACGTCTGGGATCAGGTCGAGCTCGAACTGGAGGACGACCTGGTCGCCTTCCAGGAGGGCAACCGCCCGATACACCAACTGCACCGGCTTCGCCAGTACATGCGAATGCTGGATGCCGTGGACCAGCCTCCGGTTGCTGTGCGGGAACCATCGCGCCGACGCAACGCGGTCGCCTGGGTCGCGCTGGCTGCCTCGGCGGCGGCGCTTGCGCTGGTGATCCTGAACACCCCACTCGAGGTCACGCGGATCCCGGAGCGCTCCTCGACCCTGACACCGACCCTTCCGGGCGCGGCCCGGCTGTCCGCCAGGCCGCCGGCCGCACCCCCACTGTCATCGCGGCTGCCGAGACTGGCTCGACCCACGGGCTCATCGGCTGAGCAGCCGGCGACAATCGGGTACGTGGTGACGTTCGGTGAGTTTGCCAGCCGGACCGCCGCCGAAATCAGGATGCACCTCATCCGGGGCAAGGGATACATCGTGTACGTTGCGCGCGTTGGCGATTCGCTCCACGTCGTGACCCGGCCGTATCGCACCTGGGTGCAGGCCGAGCGCCTGGCAAACGCGTTGCAGGAAATCGGACTGCCTGCCAGGACGCAGTTCGCTGGCACTTCCCAGTTGTAACGCTCCTGGCCACCGGTTCCTCCCTCAGGAGTTCGAACACTGCGGCGGGCCTGCAGGCGTATAGAGGTGTAGGCGCGCACAGGTGTGTAGAATAGACAGTGGGATTGGGTCTGCCGGGGTGCGGTCGAACGCCATGCGGAAACGATCGAACGTAGTAATCGCCCTAAGCGTCACCCTGAGCCTGGCCGGGGCAGGCGTGGCGAGCGGGCAGAGCACAGGCATTGCTCTCGTCAGCGTCGCCCATGTCCTGGATGGCAGGACGCTCGTCGTCAGCGGGTGGGTGGAGAACCGGGGCCCTGGGCCCGTCGGTCGCCTTGTCGTTGATGCGACAGGCTTCGCGCCATCGGGTGAGCCCAACGCCTTCGGCAGTGACGGCATCCCCTGGCAGATCGCCCCGGGCAGGCTCGAGCACTTCGCCATCCGGCTCCCCGTCGATGAACGGCTCATCCGCGAGTACGCCGTTCAGGTCGCTTACTCGCGCCCGCCCATCCGCCCGCTCACCAGCCTGCGGCGGACTGTGGACTTTCCCATCTATCGGCCCCTCCTGCTCGCGCTGGTACGTGTGGACGGCGAGATCCGGTTGGGAAGATTGACGGTGCGGGCGGACGTGCAGCGGTTGCCGGTTACGCAGGTCACCGTCGAGGCGACGGTCCTCATCATCCCTCCGTCGATCAATCGCTTTGAGACCCAACGCCTGGAGACGTTCATCCTGGATGTGCCGGCCGACCGGAGTGTGGTCATCGGCCTCGGCATCACGCACGTAACCCTACAGTCCCTGCGCGTCGTCGGCGTCCAGACCAGGGCGGTCTGGTAACGGCTAGGCGGGGGCCCGACTCCCCTGAGCTCCCCGATCGTGCGGTAGAAGCGCGGCATAGACCGCGGCACACGCGGGCGTCGAAATCCCCGCGTCCCGTCCGTAGCGGACCACCGTTCCGTGCAGGGCCTCGATCTCCAGGCGCTTCCCGTGCGTGAGGTCGTAGTGCATTGACGACGTGTAATGCGGCTCCAGACGGGCGGCAATCGCCAGGTGGTCCTCGACCACGCGGTCATCCAGATTGATCCCCCGGGCCCGGCCCACGGCCACGACCTCCTCCAGGAGCTGGCGGTACATGGCCCACGTGGGCGGGCACGCGCGGATGTCGCCGATGGGCAGGCGTGTCAGCGCCGTCATGCCGGCCTGTGCGCAGATCAGCGCGTACTTCACCCATTTCTCGCGCACAATATCATCCGACGCCGTCGCGTTCAGGCCGGCCTCCTTCAGCGCCGCCTCCAGGCGCCGGGCGCGATCGCTCATTCCGCCGCGCCACTCGCCAAAGTTGAGGACTCTCGGACCCCCGGTCTGCTCGACGATCCCCGGTGCCTGGATCGTGGCCAGCAGGTACGCGTTGCCGCCGAGGACTCGATCGGCACCGAACATCCGCACCAGAATCTCCTCGTTCTCCACGCCATTCTGCACCGAGAGGATTGCCGTGTCAGGCCCCATGGCCGGTGGCAGCGACACGGCGGCTTGCTCGGTGTCGAACGACTTCACGCTGAAGAACACGAGATCGGCGCGGGGGCCGTCAGCCGGATCGGCTGCCGCGTGCGCTGGAGCGAAGAACTCCCCGTGCGTGGTCCGCAGGTGGACACCGCCCTGCCGCCGCAGGGCATCAAGGTGTGCCCCCCGCGCCACGAAGGTCACGCGGTGACCGGCCTGGGCCAGCAGCCCTCCAAAGTAGCCGCCGAGGCCGCCGGAGCCGATGACCGTGACGTTCATTACTGAGACGGCGCTCCCGGAGGGGGATCGCGCTCAGCAGTCTCGTCGCGCGCGGCTTCCTCTTTGGCCGCCTCCTCGCGCGGAGCCCGCGTCGGACCGAACCGGCGCAGGCGCTCGGCCAGCTCATCCAGCCGCCGGCTCACCAGATAGTTGACGGTCCCTTCGGGAAAGTTTCCCCCAGCGTCGGCGTCGCCTGCCGGCACGCCGGTCAGGACCTCGAGTCCCTCGTCGATGGAGTGCACCGCCCAGACGTGGAACCGGCCCGCGCGAATGGCCTCGGTCACCTCGTCATTCAGCATCAGGTTGCGCAGATTCTGGTGAGGGATCATGACGCCCTGATGCCCGGTCAGCCCCAGCGCCTTGCAGACGTAGAAGAAGCCTTCGACCTTCTCGTTGACGCCGCCGATGGGCTGGAGTTCGCCCTTCTGATTCACCGAACCCGTGACCGCAATGCCCTGCGGAATGGGCAGACCTGACAGGTCGGAGAGCAGCGCGTACAGTTCGGTGGACGCGGCCGAATCGCCATCCACCTCTTCGTAGGTCTGCTCGAACGTCAGCGAGGCGTTGAGCGACAGCGGCCGTCGCTGCGCGTACTTGCCGCCCAGGTAGGCCCCCAGCGTGAAGACACCCTTCGTATGGATCCGCCCCGACATCTGGGTCTCGCGCTCGATGTTGACAACGCCGCGGCCGCCCACGTACGTGCGGGCGGTAATCCGCGTCGGCCGCCCGAAGGCGTAATCGCCGAGCACCAGCACAGATAGCCCGTTGACCTGTCCGGGCGTCCCGCCGTCCACTGACACCAGGATCTGCCCGTCACGGATCAGATCCCGGATGCGCTCCTCGATGCGGCTGCTCCGCCGGATTCGCTCATCGATGGCGCGCCGGACGTGCTGGGCCGACACGACAGCGGCGCCGTCGCTCTTCGCCCAGGCCGACGCCTCGTAGATTACATCCACCATCTCGTTGAAGCGCATCGACAGCCGGTGCTGATCCTCGGCAATGCGCGCGCTCTGCTCGAGCGTACGGGCGACGGCGGCCCGGTCGAAGGGGAGCAACCCCTCCCGCTTGCAGATCGTACCGATGGCGCGCGCGTACTCGACCAGGCCGGCGTCGGTGCGCTCGACGTCCACGTCGAAGTCGGCCTTGATCTTGAAGAGCTTCGGAAAGTCGTCGTCGTGTTGGTAGAGCAGGTGATAGATGAGCGAAGCGCCGATGAGGATGACCTTCACGTCGAGCGCGATGGGCTCCGGCCGCAGGGTGGCAGTGGGGAAGAGACCGTACTGCTCCCCAATGTTCTCGATGCGGATCTCGCGGCTCTTCAGCGCGCGCTTGAGGCCCTCCCATGACAGCGGCGAGGTCAGCACGTCTCGGGCCTGAAGGATCAGGTACCCGCCGTTCGCTCGATGCAGGGCGCCGGGCTTGATCATCGTGAAGTCGGTGACCATGGCGCCGAACTCGCCGCGGTACTCCGACTTTCCAATCAGGTTGTAGTAGGTCGGGTTTGATTCGACGACGACCGGGGCGCCATGAGTCTGGCTGTTGTCGATCAATAGATTTACCCGGTAGCGGGTAAACTCCCCTCGCCGCGGCGCCAGGAACGGCAGCGACGGCTGCTGCTCGCCCTCATCCTTGAAGTCATCGTGGCGCTCGACGATGTCGGTCAGGAACCTGTCGAGCCAGGCGACGATCCGCGGGTGGTCTGCGTAGGCCTGCTTCAGTGCCTCCACGGCGTGGCTGGCGACCGACAGGACCGCCGACCGCTCCAGCTCCTGGAGGACCTCCTTCGCCTCACGCTCGATGCCGCGCACCTTACGCGTCGCGTCGCCTACGTTCTCCTGCAGCGCGCGAGCCCGGCGCTCGAGTTCCTGCCGATGCTGGGCCGTGAGCTGGGAGAGCTGCTCGTCCCCCAGCGGCTCGCCGGACGGCGACACCGGCACCGTCACGATGCCCATCGGGGTGCGTTGCAGCGCGAAGCCCTGGCGCCGGGCTTCCTGCTCCAGGTCTCGCCAGAGGGAGTTGGCCTGCTGCTCGAACGACTGAATGACGCCGCTGCGTTTGGCTTCGAACGTCTCGCTGGCGAAGAGCTTGCGGATGGAGTCGCGCAGCTCCTCGACCAGCCGCTCGATCTCGCGTCGGAACCGCGCGCCCTGGCCCGGCGGCAGGGCGATGGCGATCGGCTGGTCGGGCTGCTGGAAGTTGTGCACGTAGATCCAGTCGGATGGGACTGGCCGGGCGGCGGCGACCCCGGCGACTTTGCTCTGGGAGTAGGTGGTACGGCCCGTACCGATGGGACCGGCGACAAACATGTTGTAGCCGGGTTGGGGAACGGTCAGGCCGAAGTCGAGCGAGCGGACGGCGCGGTCCTGCCCGACGATGCTTTCGCCTGGGGGAAGGTCATCGGTGGTCTGAAAAGGCAGGGCGTCCGGGTGGCAGGTCCACCGTACCTGGTCGGCGGAAACCTCGCGGCGAGCGCGCAATTCTTGTTCGTGTGACATATTATGAGTGTTCGTGGGGTTGATGAAAGCCTCCTGTGGTATCATGTTCTCCTGATCGTGGTGATCGCTGAGTTCCTCGTGACCAAGAGCCCTGAAGAGCTGCGCCGGGTCCGGAGAGCCGGTGATCTGTGCGCACGGGCGCTCAGGGCACCATGACCGTCCATCCGTCAGGCTGGATCGGCCGGCCGGTCCGGAGGCGTGAAGACCCGCGACTCTTGCGCGGGCAGGCCCAGTACGTTGATGACATCGTCTTGGCGGGCATGGTGCACATGGTGATGGTGCGCAGTCCGCACGCCCACGCGCACCTGCGTCGCATCGACGTGGAGGCGGCCCGCCACGCGCCCGGCGTCGTGGCGGTGATCACGGGCGGGGACTTGGTGGGCCGCGTTCGCCCCATGCCGATCAACGTCGTCGAAGGCGCCCGGGTCGCGCAGGCGCCACATCCGCTGCTTGCCATGGGAAAGGTGCGGTACGCGGGCGAGTCGGTGGTCGCCGTCCTTGCCGAGAACCGGGCGAGGGCCCGCGATGCGGCCGAGCTCGTCGAGGTGGACTACGACCCCCTGCCTGCCGTGGTTGATCCTCACGAGGCGCTGCGTGGGAACGTGCGGCTCCACGAGGCGCTAGGCGATAACATCCTGGTCCGTTGGGCGCGTACGGGCGGCGACGTCGATGGCGCGTTCAAGACCGCGGCGCGGGTCGTGAAGGGGACGTTCCACATTCCGCGGCTTGTGGCCGCGCCAATCGAACCCCGCGGAGCCATCGCCGCCTACGACCGCGGCGCCGATCTCCTGACTGTCTGGTGCTCCGCCCAGGACCCTCACCGCCCCCGGGCCCAGCTCAGTCGCATCCTCGATCGCCCCGAGGACCGTATCCGTCTCATTGTGCCGGATGTCGGAGGCTCGTTCGGGAGCAAAAACGCGCTGGCCCCGGAAGCCGCGGTCGCGGCGCTGCTGACCATGGGGGTCGGGCGGCCGGTCAAGTGGATCGAAGACCGTCGGGAGAACTTCCTGGCCGCGCCACAGGGACGCGGACTGGACGCAGACGTCGAGATGGGAATCGCTGAAAACGGGCGCATTACGGCGGTCCGGGCCAGACTTGTCGCGGACCTCGGCGCGTACCTGTCCCCCGCCACGGGCATGGTTCCCATCACGACAGCCATGCTGCTGACCGGCCCATATGCGATTCCTGCTGCCTCGGCGGAAGTCGTCGGGGTGGCGACCAACAAGGTGCCGACGAGCCCGTACCGCGGTGCCGGTCGCCCGGAGGCGACCTACATCGTCGAACGCATGGCGGACCTCGTGGCCCGGGACCTCGACCTCGATCCCGTAGACCTCCGCCAGCGCAATTTCATCCCAGCCGACGACTTTCCCCATCGGACCCCTCTGGGGTTCACCTACGACTCCGGCAACTACGACAGGGCCCTGGAGCGGTGCCGCACGCTGCTGGAGTACGATCGCTGGCGCGCGGAGCAGGTTCGGGCGCGGGCGAGCGGGCGACTGGTGGGGCTTGGCGTGGCGCTGTACGTCGAGCGGGCAGGGAATCAGGTGTGGGAGAGCGCGGCGGCCTCCGTCGCACCGGACGGACGCGTGGTCGTGCGCACGGGCTCAAATCCCATCGGCCAGGGAATGGAGACGGCTTTTGCCCAGATCGCCGCTGACGTGCTGGCGATCGATCCCCAGTCCATTGTCATCGAGTATGGCGATTCTGCGGTGGTCCCGCGCGGCGTGGGGACCTTCGCCAGTCGCTCCACAACGGTGGGGGGATCGGCGGTGGTGGTGGCGCTGGAGAAGATTAAAGCCAAGGCGACCATCATCGCCGCGCACCTGCTGGAGGCGGCGCCGGCGGACATCGAGTGGGACGGCGGCCGCCTCTTCGTGCGTGGTTCGCCCGAGCGCACCGTAGCCTTCAATGCTGTCGCTACCGCGGCCTACCGGCCAGAACGCCTCCCCCCACAGGTCGAGATCGGCCTTGACGCGCTGGGACACTTCTCGCTCCAGGGCCCGGTCTTTCCGTTCGGCGCGTACGGCGCGGTTGTGGAGGTGCATCGCGAGACTGGTGAGGTGGAGATCCTCAAGTTGGTGGGGGTGGACGACCCGGGCCGCGTCATCAATCCCCTGCTGGCCGAGGGGCAGGTGATCGGCGCCACGGTCCAGGGACTGGGACAGGCATTCGCCGAGGAGGCGGTCTACGACACGACCGGCCAGCTCCTCACCGCCACGTTTGCGGACTACGGCATGTTCCGTGCACCGCAGGTCCCGCCGGTCGTGACCGCGTTTCTCGAGACCCCGTCGCCGTTCAACCCCCTCGGCGCCAAGGGCGTCGGGGAGGCCGGAACCATTGGTGCACCGGCGGCAATCGCCAATGCCGTGCTCGA
>Ga0247727_10018348_pt1 | contig 11010 bp, 11 predicted proteins | sample WisWelCaveWW1625_FD_202498 | JGI IMG/M metagenome (GOLD analysis project Ga0247727, IMG submission 202498) | Biofilm microbial communities from Wishing Well Cave, Virginia, United States - WW16-25 | ecosystem: Environmental > Aquatic > Deep subsurface > Groundwater > Cave microbial mat | place...
TGCGCGACCCCACGCGTCCTCGCCGCGCCGCACTATCGGCGTCGTCGGCTCCGGGCGCCGTGGGGGCCCCCGCTCCGCGTCACCCGTCAAACTTGACCAGCACCCTAATCCTCCTGGTTTGACAGCGTAACTCCTTTCCGCTACTATAATTATTTCCTCAATGAGCTCACGAAAAACTGTCCCTGATCGCACCGGCCACTTCGGGCCGTTCGGGGGTCAGTTTGTTCCCGAGACGGTCATGGCGGCGCTCGAGGAGCTGGCAACCGCTTACGCGGCGGCCCGCCGGGATCCCGGGTTCCGACGGGAGTTGCGCGATCTGCTGCACGGCTACGCGGGGCGGCCCACGCCCCTCTACCGTGCCAAGCGGCTCGGCCAGGCGCTGGGGGGGCTGACGGTCTACCTGAAACGCGAAGATCTGCTCCACACCGGCGCCCACAAGATCAACAACACTATCGGGCAGGGTCTGCTCGCAGTCCGGATGGGCAAGCGGCGGCTGATCGCGGAAACCGGCGCCGGGCAGCACGGGGTGGCGACCGCCACCATTGCCGCCCTGCTGGGCCTGGCATGCGAAGTCTTCATGGGCGAGGAGGATATGCGGCGGCAGGCGCTCAACGTCGTGCGGATGCGGCTCTTGGGTGCTCGGGTCAGCCCGGTGGCCAGCGGCACGAAGACGCTGAAAGACGCCTGCAACGAAGCGATCCGCAACTGGGTGACCACGGTCGGCACCACCCACTACTGCATCGGCTCCGTCGTCGGTCCGCATCCCTATCCCATGCTGGTCCGAGCGTTCCAGTCGGTCATCGGGCGGGAGGCTCGCCGGCAGATCCGCGAGGCGGAGGGACGGCTGCCTGATCTCGTGGTGGCGTGCGTCGGCGGCGGTTCCAATGCGATCGGGCTCTTCCACCCGTTTCTGCGGGATCGGCGGGTCCGGCTGCTCGGCGTGGAGGCCGGCGGGAGGAGTCTGGCGCCAGGCCATCATGCGGCGACCTTGCTCAAGGGTCGTCCGGGCGTGCTCCATGGCGCGCGCAGCCTGCTGTTGCAGGACCGGGCCGGACAGGTGCTGACGACCGCTTCGATCTCGGCGGGCCTGGACTATCCGGGCGTCGGCCCCGAGCACGCCTACCTCCAGCTGACGAAGCGAGCGCAGTACGTCGCGGCCAGCGACGCCCAGGCGCTGCGCGGCGTCGAGCTGTTGGCGAAGACGGAAGGCATCCTGCCGGCGCTTGAGCCGGCTCATGCGATCGGCCACCTGGAGCGCCTGGCTCCACGGCTGCCGCGACGCAGTGTTGTGATCGTCGGCCTCTCCGGGCGTGGCGACAAGGACGTGGACACGATCGCGCGCAACCTCCCCGCTCATGCCCACCATTCGTGACGCGTTCGATCGGCTGCGGCGCTGTCAGCGCGCCGCCCTCATCCCGTTCGTGATGGGAGGCGATCCGCACCCCGGCCTCACGGGGCCGCTGCTGCTGGCCCTGCAGGATGCGGGCGCCGATCTGGTGGAAGTGGGGATCCCGTTTTCCGACCCACTGGCCGACGGGCCGGTGATTCAGGCCGCCTCGAGCCGCGCGCTCGCCCACGGGACGACGCCGGCCGGCGTGCTGGCGGCCATTGCCTCGGTGCGCCGTCGCCTGCGCATCCCGGTCGTCTGTCTCTCCTACTGGAATCCGGTCACGCAATTCGGCGGCCACGGCGGCCGAGGCTCGCCGAGGGCGTTTGTCCGCGCCGCGCGCGAGAGCGGCTGCGCCGGCCTCATCGTCCCGGATCTGCCGGTGGAGGAAGGCGGGGCCCTGCGGGAGGCCACCACCTGCGAAGGGATCGCCGCAATCTTCCTGGCCGCCCCCACGAGCCCGCCGGCGCGGCTGCGGGCGATCGCCCGCGCGTCGCAGGGCTTCATCTACTATGTCTCCGTGGCCGGGACCACCGGTGCGCGGCAGAGTCTCCCGCCCGGATTGGCGCAGGGGCTGCGGCAGGTGAAGCTGGTGACGACCAAACCCGTGTGCGTGGGCTTTGGCATCTCGACGCCGGCGCAGGTGGCCGCCGTGGCCCGCATCGCTGACGGGGCCATCGTCGGCAGCGCGCTGATCCGGACCATGGCGAGCACTCGCGGTCGCGCGGCCAGCGTGCGGGCGGCCGCCCGCTTCGTGGCGCGATTGCGGCGCGCAGCGGGATGACATCCTCCGGGCAAGTCTCGGTGACGTTCGTCGTCATGGCGGGCGGACGGGGCGAGCGGCTGTGGCCGCTGGTGCGCGAGGCCACGCCGAAAGTCTGCCTGTCGGCTGACGGCACACGCAGCCTGCTGCGCGCGACGATCGACCGGCTGCGCCCCGCCTGGCCAGGCGCCGGCTGGCTCATCGTCACGACGGCCGGTCAGGCCAAGGCGGTGCGGGCCACTCTGCCCCGGTCGCTGCGCCGCCACCTGCTGGTCGAACCCCAGATCAAGAACACCGCCGCGTGCATCACGCTGGCGGCCTTGGCGTTGGCGGCGGGCAATCCCCACCACGTGATGGTGGTGGTGCCTGCGGACCATTGGGTCGGGCAGGCGCAGCGGTTCCAGCGCGCCATCCGCCGCGCGATTCGCCTCTCCGTCGCGCATGACGCCATCGCCATGATCGGCGTCCGCCCCACCCATCCCCACACCGGGCTGGGCTATCTCTGCGCGGATTCGTTGGCCGAGGGCCACGGCGCCCCGCGGGCGTTCTGGCTGAAGCGATTCATCGAGAAGCCGTCACGGGCGCAGGCGCTGCAGTTGCTGCGTCGGCCAGGCACTTACTGGAACAGCGGCACCTTCGTCGGCACGGCGGATAAGTTTCTTGAGAGCGTGACGGAATGGTTGCCGGAGCATACGCGCCGGTTGGCGCCGCTGGCCGCGTCAGTGAGGGCGGCCGCGGGCCGTCGGGCGAGCCCGGTGGGCGGGCGATTGGCCCGGCGGCTGGCGCGGGCCTACCGGGGCCTGGAGGCCGTGTCGTTCGACCATGGCGTCATGGACCATGTCGGCCGGGGCCTCGTGGTCGACGGAGGATTTTCCTGGGCCGATCTGGGCAGCTGGGAGGCCTGGGCGCGCCTGGGCCGCTCCTCGGCCCGGACCGTGCTGCTGGACGCCCCGCGCGTCACCGTCATCGGTCAGCGCGGCCACCTCGTGGCCGCCGTCGGCGTGCGCGACCTCGTGGTGGTCCAGACGCCGTCGGCCACCCTGATCTGCCGTCCGGGAAACGCCCAGGCCGTGCGTGAGGTGGTCAGGCGGCTGGCCGCGGACCCCGCGCTGCACAGCGCGCTGTGAGGGCCATGCGGGTGCTGGGGCTTGACGTGGGCGAGCGACGGATCGGCGTCGCATTGAGCGATGCGCTGGGCCTCACCGCGCAGCCGCTGACGACGATCGTCCGCCAGGGTCGGCGCGCCGACCTCAAGGACATCCGGGCCCTCGTGGCCCGGCATGACGCGCAGGCGGTGGTGGTCGGGCTTCCCCTGACGATGCAGGGGGCCCGCGGCGTTCAGGCGATGCGGGTCGAGGCCTTTGTCGCCTCGCTGCGCGGGACGCTCCCGGTGCCCGTCCAGTGCCTGGATGAGCGCCTGACCACCGTGCAGGGCGAGCGCGCCCTGCTGGAAGCGGACACGTCGCGTCGCAAACGCAAGCAGCTGATCGATCAGGTCGCCGCCCAACTCATTTTGCAACAGTATCTCGATGCGCAACGGCACGCTCGCTAGAACCGGTTTGAAGAAGCCGCCCAATCCCTATCTCGTGGACGCGCTGTCGAACGGGCTCGCACTCGTTCAGCGGCCGATGCCGCAGGCCCTCTCGGCGGCGGTGAGCGTGTGGGTCCGGGCCGGGGGGCGCTATGAGCCGCCCGAGGTGGCCGGCATCTCGCATTTTGTGGAGCACCTGCTGTTCAAGGGCACGCGGCGGCACTCCTGTGAAGGGCTCAAGCAGCAGATCGAGGGCGTGGGCGGCTCGCTCAACGGCTTCACCGCCGAAGAGTTCACCTGTTACATGGCGAAGCTGCCCGCCCGGCACGGGCGCCGGGCGCTCGAGGTGCTCGGCGAGATGATCCGGCGTCCCACGCTGCATGCGCGGGACGTGGACAAGGAACGCGAGGTTATCCTCGAGGAGATCCGGATGTACGAGGACGCCCCGGGCCAGGGCATCCACGACCTCTTCAACCAGCTCCTCTGGCCGAATCACCCACTCGGGATGCTGCTCTCCGGCACGATCGATACCGTCCGCCGGATCACCCGCGAGCAGATCATCCGCTATTGGGCCGAACGCTACCAGCCCCGCAACCTCCTCGTGACGTGCGCCGGAGCGCTGGAGCCCATCGCGGTGCGCCGCCAGGTGCAGCGGATGTTCGGCCGCATGTCGGGACGGCCCGGACGGCGTTTCCTTGCCGCGCCCCGCCCGCGGCGGGGCCCGCAGGTGCGCGTCTGGACCAAACAGACGGAACAGACGCACCTGTGCGCCGGGACGTACGCCATCCCGCGAACCCATCCGGACCGCTTCGCCCTCGAGCTGCTCCATGTGCTGCTTGGCGCCAACATGTCCTCGCGCCTCTTCCGTGAGGTCCGGGAGCGGCGCGGGCTGGTCTATGAAATCGGCACCCAGATCAAGCGCTTCGATGACACCGGGGCGTTCGTCATCTACGCCGGCTGCGACACGGCCAAAGTCGCCGAGACCATCCAGACGATCTTCGGTGAGCTCTCGCGCATCCGGCGGGGGCCGATCTCGCGGGCCGAGCTGCGGCGGGCGAAGGATTACTATGCGGGGCAGCTCCTCATGGGGCTGGAAGACACGATGGACCACATGCTCTGGGTCGGCGAACAGGCGCTGACCACGGGCCGCATCGGCCGGCCCGAGGCGATCATCGAGCACATCGAGCGGGTCGCCGAGCGGGACATCCGGCGGGTGGCGAGCCAGCTGTTTGTGACCCCGAAGATGCACCTGGCGGTCGTCGGTCCGATCGCCGAGTCGGAGGCCGCCCGGCTCTCGAGCGCCTGCCGCGTGCGATGATCCCACCACCTGCCGCCGGCGCACGCCCGGTTCTCATCGCCCCCAGCCTCTTGGCGTGCGACTTCAGCCGCCTGGCCGAGGAGATCCGCCACGTGGAGGAGGCGGGGGCGGACTGGCTGCACGTGGACGTCATGGACGGGCACTTCGTGCCGAACCTGACCATCGGACCCGTCGTGGTGGAAGCCATCCGGCGGGCCAGCCGCATCCCAGTGGACGTGCATCTAATGATCGAGCATCCGGAAGAGTACCTGAGCCCATTCATTGACGCCGGCGCCCATGTCCTCACCGCCCATGTGGAGGCCCCAGGGCTGCGGGACGAGCGCGTGGCCCGCGAGACACTGGAGGCGATCCGTCGCGCGGGGGTGCGGGCCGGGCTGTCGCTGCGGCCGCGGACGCCGGCGAAGGCGCTGACACCGTTTCTTGACGTGTTGGACCTCATCCTCGTCATGACCGTCGAGCCGGGCTTCGGCGGCCAGGCATTTTTGCCGGATGTGGTGCCCAAGGTGCGGCAGCTGCGCGAGGCCTTTGCGGGCGACATCGCCGTAGACGGGGGCATCAACGCGCAGACCGGCTGGGCCTGCCGCCAGGCCGGGGCCAACGTCGTCGTCGCCGGCACGTACGTGTTCCACGCCGTGTCCTATCGCGACGCGATCGACTCGCTGCGGAGCGGCCGTGGCCATTAAGTTCGGCACGGAGGGCTGGCGAGCGGTCATGGCGGAGGAGTTCACCATGTCCAACGTCCGGCTCGTGGCGCAGGCGATCGCGGAGCACTACCGTGCTCAGGCGGTACAAGGTCGGCGGGCCACCCTCGCCGTTGGCTATGATACGCGGTTTCTCTCCGACCGCTTCGCGCAGGCGATCAGCGAGGTCCTGGCGGCCAACGGCGTGCGCGTCCTGTTGAGCGACCGGATGGTGCCGACCTGCGCGGTCAGCCGCTACGTCAAGGACGGCGGGCTCTCTGCGGGAGTCATGGTCACCGCCAGCCACAACCCGGCGGTCTACAACGGCATCAAGGTGAAGGAGCGCTACGGCGGCTCCGCAATGAGCGAAACGGTTGCGTCCATCGAGCGGCGCATCGGGCGCAGCCGGCCCAAGCGGGTGGCCTTTGAGGAGGCGCTTCGAACCGGCCTCGTTCGCCGGGTGGACCTGCTGCCGACGTTCCTCGCGGGGATCCGCTCGTTCGTGGATCTCGCCGCCGTTCGTCGCGGACGCTCCCGCGTGGTCGTGGACTCGATGCACGGGGCGGGCGGGCGGATCATCGAGCGCCTGCTCGCCGGCGGCCGATGCCGCGTGGAGACGCTGCGCGCCGAACGCGATCCGCTCTTCGGCGGCGGGGCGCCGGAGCCGGTGGCGGAGAACGTGAGGCAGCTCAGGGCGCGGGTGATGCGCGCTCGGGCGGCGCTCGGCATCGCCAACGACGGCGATGCCGACCGCGTCGCCGTCATCACCCCGGACGGCCGGCGGCTCCACTCGGGCATCCTGTTGTGCGTCCTGCTCCAGTACCTGGTGGAGGTGAAGGGGCAGACCGGGGGGGTCGCGACAACGCTCTCCAGCACCGTGATGGTCAAGCGCATGGCGCAGGAGCTGGGTCTGCCGTTATGGGAAGTGCCGGTCGGCTTCAAGTACATCGTGGAGCGGATGCTCAAGGACGATATCCTGATCGGCGGGGAGGAAACCGGAGGCATCGGCGTGCGCGGCTACCTGCCGGAGCGCGACGGGATCCTCAACGGCCTCTTGATCCTGGAGGCGATGGCGGTCCAAGGCCGGTCGCTCGCCCGGCTCGTCGGCGAGCTCGAGCGGCGCTACGGCTGCTGGCACAGCGCGCTCCAGAATTTTCACTTGCCGCCGGCGCAGGCGGACCGGCTCTTCGCGACGCTGCCGCGCTGGCGGCCCGCGATGGTCGATGGCCTGCGCGTCGCGTCGTTCAGCACGATGGATGGGTACAAGGTGATACTGGAAGACGATAGCTGGCTGTTGTTCCGCCGCTCGGGCACGGAGCCGATCGTCCGGATCTACGCCGAGACGCTCACCCGTCGCCGCCTGCCCCAGCTCATGCGCACGGGCATCCGATTGGCCCGAGGGGCCTAAGCGCACCCGCATGGACCTGGCGCGCATCCGCAACTTCTGCATCATCGCGCACATCGACCACGGCAAGTCGACCCTCGCGGATCGGCTGCTCCAGACGACCGGGGCGGTGGAGGCGCGCAAGTTTCGGGAACAGCTCCTGGATGACATGGACCTCGAGCGCGAGCGCGGTATTACGATCAAGGCCTCGGCTGTCCGGCTGCACTACCGCGCGCAGGACGGTCAGCCCTATCTGCTGAACCTCATCGACACGCCCGGGCATGTGGATTTCTCCTTCGAGGTGACCAAGAGCCTCCAGGCGTGCGAAGGGACCGTGCTGGTCGTGGACGCCGCCCAGGGCGTGGAGGCGCAGACGGTGGCGAATTACCTGCTGGCCAAGGAGCGGGGCTTGCGGATTGTGCCGGTCATGAACAAGATCGATCTGCCGAATGCCCAGCCGGATCGAGTGGCCACCGAGATCCGGCACCTGCTCCAGCGCGATGACGTGGCGATCACGCAGGCCAGCGCCAAGGAGGGGCGGGGGATCGATGAGCTGCTGGAGCGGGTGGTGCGCGAAGTGCCGCCGCCCGGCGGCGATCCGGCCAAACCGCTCTCCTGCCTGATCTTCGATTCGAGCTACGACGCCTACAAGGGCGTGGTCGTCTTCATCCGGCTCTTCGACGGCACCCTCCGGCCCGGGATGTCCATCATGCTGATGGGCAACCAGAAGCACTTCGAGGTGCAGGAGCTGGGCATCCTGACACCCCAGCCGGAGCCGATTGGCGAACTGCACGCGGGCGAGGTCGGGTATCTGACCGCGGCCATCCGCCATCCCCACGATGTCGTCGCCGGAGACACCATCACCGAGGCCGCCCGGCCCGTCGAGCGGCCGCTGCCCGGCTTCAAGCGGCTCAAGCCCATGGTCTTCGCCGGCATCTATCCGGCCAACACGCAAGACCTTTCGACGCTGCGCGCGGCCATGGAGAAGTTTGCGCTCACCGACGCCGCGTTCCAGTTCGAGCCCGAGCAGTCGGACGCCCTGGGGCAGGGCTTCCGGTGCGGCTTCCTGGGATTGCTGCACATGGAGATCGTCCAGGAGCGGTTGGAGCGGGAGTACGGGGTGGACCTCGTGCTCACCACCCCAAGTGTGGTCTTTCAGGTCACGACGCGGGGACACAGGCTCATCGACGTCCACCGCCCGAACGACTTGCCGTCGCCGGGGTCGATGGAGTCGATCGCCGAGCCGTTCGTCAAGGCCGTGATCCTCTGTCCCTCCGACGCGCTGGGTAGCATCATGGATCTGGCAACACAGAAGCGCGGGATCTACCGCTCGACCGAATATCTGAGCGAGACGCGCGTCAAGCTGCTCTACGAGATGCCCCTCGCCGAGATCCTGGTCGACTTCTACGACCGGCTCAAGTCGCTGACGCGGGGCTACGGCTCCTTCGACTACGAGCTGATCGGCTACCGGCCCGCCGTCCTCGTGCGGCTCGACATCCTCCTCAACGGGCGGATCTGCGAGCCGCTCTCCTCCATCGTGTCGAAAGCGCAGGCGTATGAGAAGGGCAAGGCGCTGGCACAGCGCCTCAAGGCGCTCATCCCGCGCCAGCTCTTCGAGGTGGTCATCCAGGCGGCGGTCGGCAGCCACGTGATCGCGCGCGAGAGCGTGCGGCCGCTGGCCAAGAACGTGACCGGCAAATGTTATGGCGGGGACATCACCCGCAAGCGAAAACTCTGGGAACGGCAGCGGGAAGGGAAGAAGCGGATGAAGCAGTTCGGCAACGTGGAAATCCCCCAAGAGGCGTTCTTGGCGGTGCTCAAGATCTGATGGCGAGCCCCCCGGCCGGTGAGCGAACGGCGGCTGCCTCGCGCCGCACTACCGCGTGGCGGGAGAACGTCGAATCGGTGGTCTGGGCGGTCGCGCTGGCGCTGGCCATCCGGACGTTCATCATGGCGCCGTTTAAGATCCCCTCCGGCTCCATGCGTCCGACGCTGATCGAGGGCGACCGCATCCTGGTCAACAAGTTCCTCTACCGCGTCCGCGAGCCCCGGCGCGGCGACATCATCGTCTTCAAGTACCCGGAGGATCCCAAGCGGCCGTTCATCAAGCGGCTCGTCGGGAAGGCGGGCGACCGCGTGGAGATTCGGGACGGCGCCGTGCTCGTCAACGGCCGGCCGCTGGACGGCTCGGGGATTTTCAGCACGAACCACTATTACAACCAGGGCTGGTACGGCCAGGCCCATGACGCCATCGAGGTCCCGCCCGACTCGTACTACGTCCTCGGCGACAACTCCTCCTCTTCGCATGACAGCCGGTTCTGGGGCTTCGTGCCGAAGCGCTCCCTCATCGGGCAGGCCATCTGCATCTTCTGGCCCCTGACCCGGTGGCGCTTGCTGCGCTGATGCGCTGCCGAGGAGCAGTTGCGTCCGAGCGCGTTTCGTGCTAGAGTAGGAATTCGTTCAACAAGGAGGGACGCGATGAAGACGAGACAGGTAGGAGCTGCGTGGCTGGCACTGCTAGCACTTGCGCTGGCCGGCTGCGAGAGCATGGGCACCGCCGCACAGTCCAAGACCACCCAGGGAGCTGTGCTGGGCGGGCTGTTGGGGGCCGGAACCGGGGCCATCATCGGGAACCAGTCGGATCATGCCGGCGCCGGGACGGCGATCGGGGCGGGCCTGGGTGCCTTGGGCGGCGGGCTCATCGGCAATGCCCTGGAGGAGAACGCGCAGCGGGCCCAGCAGCAGTCGACGCCGGTGGCCACCGCCCGGTCGAAATTCTGCCCGGTGGGCGGCGAGCTCTATGGCGAGGACGTGAAGTACTGTCCCAACCACGGTGTGGAACTCCGCTACAAAGAGTAACCGAGCCGATCGGTGCAAGCGGCAGGGACGAGCCGACGGGGCGTCGTCCCTGCCGTTGTGTTCACGGCCGCGGATGAGCCTCGCCAATCAGATCTCCATCTGCCGGCTGTTGCTAGTCCCCGGCATCATCGCGTGCCTGGTCTACTACGATCCGAGCCGGGAGTGGCTGCGCCTGCTCGCCGTGGGGCTGTTTGCGGTCGGGATGGTCTCGGACGCCCTGGACGGCTGGATCGCGAGGCTGCAGAACCAGCAAACCCAGCTCGGCACGCTGCTCGATCCCATCGCCGACAAATCGCTGATCCTCGGCACGCTCATCAGCTGTTCGGTGATTCAGGGGTTGCCGGAGACGCTGCGCATCCCCGCGTGGTTTAACCTGGTGGTCATCAGCCGCGACGTCCTGCTGGTGACCGGCGGCCTCGTGCTCTTCGTCATCAAAGGACGCTGGGACGTGCGGCCCAGCTGGCTTGGGAAATGGACAACGTTCACCCAGATGCTTGTCATCCCCACGGTCCTCCTGGCGCTGCCGGCGAAGCTGCCGATCATTCTGGCGGCCGCAGTGCTGACCGTGCTCTCGGCGATCAGCTACATCCGCATGGGCATCCGGGCGCTGGACTGAAGACGGCGGGTCCTCGGCCGCTCATCGCGCTCGTCGGGCGACCGAACGTCGGGAAGTCCACGCTGTTTAACCGCCTCATCGGGTTTCGCAAGGCGGTGGTTTCGCCCCTGCGGGGCACGACGCGCGATCGGATCTACGGCCAGGTGCAGTGGAGAGGGACCACCCTCGGCATGGTGGATACGGGAGGGTTTGACTTCGCCGCCGAGGGCGAGCTGGCCTGCGCGATTCAGCGGCATCTGCGTCGTGCGGTGGAAGAAGCTGACGGCGTGGTGCTGGTGGGCGATGGGCAAGAGGGGTGCCTGCCAGCGGACAGTCTGATCATGGATCGATTGCGCCCGCTGGGCCGGCCGATCGTGCTGGCGGTCAACAAGCTCGATGACCGCGCCCTCATCCCGTCGGAGTTCTTCGCCCTTGGTGCGGAGGCGGTCATGCCCCTCTCGGCGCTGCACGGTCGGGGCATCGGCGAGCTGCT
>Ga0247727_10018349_pt1 | contig 11009 bp, 9 predicted proteins | sample WisWelCaveWW1625_FD_202498 | JGI IMG/M metagenome (GOLD analysis project Ga0247727, IMG submission 202498) | Biofilm microbial communities from Wishing Well Cave, Virginia, United States - WW16-25 | ecosystem: Environmental > Aquatic > Deep subsurface > Groundwater > Cave microbial mat | place...
ATCGAGGGCAGCTGTCTGCGGACAGACGACGGCGAGATTGTTCTGCGGCCCAAGACGTTCGAGGTGCTGCGCTGCCTGGTGGAGAATGCCGGCCGCCTTGTGACCAAGGACGAGCTCTTGGGGATCGTTTGGCCCAACGTGATTGTGACGGATGAGTCGCTCATGCAGTGCGTGAGTGAGATCCGGCAAGCGATCGGTGACAGCCGCCAAACGATCATCAAGACCGTACCGCGCCGCGGCTACCGGTTCGCGGCGCCGATCGTGCGGCTTGAGGCGGGCGCGGCAGCCGCAGCCGATCCTGTTCACGCCCATTCCGGCGCCGGTGGGCGCACGGAGCCGCCGCTGTCCGAGCGTCCCTCCATTGCCGTGCTGCCGTTTACTAGTCTCGGCGGCGATCCGCAGCAGGAGTATTTCAGCGATGGTATCACCGAGGACATCATCACCGAGCTGTCGCGGTTCTCGGAACTGCTGGTAATCGCGCGCAACTCGACGTTTCAGTACAAGGGTAGAGCTGTCGACGTTCGGCAGGTCGCGCGGGAACTGGGCGTGCGGTACGTTCTTGAAGGCAGTATCCGGAGGGACGGCGATCGCGTCCGCGTCAATGCGCAGCTGGTCGACGCCGTAACCGGCGCTCACCGGTGGGCCGAGCGCTATGATCGCAATCTCGGGGACATTTTTGCGGTCCAGGACGAGGTCGCGCGCACTATCGTCACATTGGAAAATGGAAACGCACCGCGGTCTACGCGGATCAGAAAGATACCGAGCATCTCTTGGACGGGCTACGCAAGGCCGGCTTGCCAGAATAGTGATTTCGATTGTTCATCGAGCGACACTTCAGTTCAGCTCACGGAGGAGGCTGGCGGGCGCGTGCGCGGCTCTGCTACTTCTCACGATCCTCATCTCGCCCCACGGCATCGTCGTAGCCTCGCCTGTGGCTGAAGAACATCAACGCCATCAAGCCGGACCCGATGGCCACGGACAGCACGACACCGAGGGTGAGCGCGATCCAGCCGTGGACGCTCATCTGCGCTTCGATCCTGGTCCACGCCTGCACCATGAAGGTCAGCGCCAGGAGCAACAGGCCACAGAGAACGACCGCCGTGATGATGACGGGCCAGCGTCGGTGCATGCCGCATATTATCCGCCGCTGCGCTCTGGCGTCCAACGATCGATACCGGCATCGCCCGGACGGCATGCCGCACGGACAGCCCGAACGGCGCGGCAACGGCTGCGCAGCGGAGCTCTAGGGCGCGGCCGGGGCGGAGCGCTGGCGCGGCCGCACCCGGTCCGCGAAGGCCTGCTCGAGGCGCGCCACCTGCGCCTGCACCGGGCTTGCCCCGTCGGTCTCGCCGACGACGACCTGCATGGCCTGGTCCAGCCGGACGATGCGGTCATTGAGCGCGAAGCTTGCCACGACGAGCTTGCGCAGCCCTTCGGGCAGCGTGGCGAAGCCCTTGACGTGGGCAATCCGCCCCGGCTCGGCGAGCCGCACGCGCGCGCGCTTCCGGCGCAGCTCGTCGGCGGTGATCTCGCCGTCCTTGTAGGCGCGGCGGATCATCAGCCAGGAGGCGAGCTCGAGCAGGCGGGTCGTCAGGCGCATGCTTTCGGTTGCATAGAGCACCGAGGCCGCCTCACTCAGCGCCCTGGCCTCCTTGCGCCCCTGCCCGTCGAGATAGGCGGCGGTGCGCTCCACCAGGGCCATGCCCTCCCGGAAGATGGCGTCGAATTGTTCGGAAGCGGCGAAACGCTCGCCGAAGGAAATGGTGGCGCCCGCAGCGCGGGACAAATGGCTTGCCGAGACTCTCATGACACAACACCCGCAACGTTCAACCTACAGCCGGGCACCCTCGCAGAAGAGGGTAAACAAGTCATGCAAAGTTGGAGGAGAAAGTTGACGGCATGTGGGCCGCAGCGGCGCACATGCAACGCGAGCACGCAACCCGTCATCCCTGTCGGAGCGGTGCGAGCGTTACGCGAGCAGCGCTCAGAACCGGGGTCTGCGGGAGGTTCAATTCGTTGCGGGAGGTCCCGGATAGCCTCGCTGCGCTCGGCTTCCGGGATGACGGGTGGGGTGCTACTCGGCCGGCTGCGCCTGGGGCGCTGCCGCCGCACCGCCACGGGCGCGATGCGCGGCGTGGTCGCGCGCGACGTAGGTGTAGACCACCGGGGTGACGAACAGGGTGAAAAGCGTGCCGATCGTCATGCCGGCGGCAATCACCAGTCCGATAGCGAACCGGCTGGCGGCGCCGGCCCCGCTGGCGGTCAGCAGCGGCACCATGCCCACCACCATGGCCGCCGTGGTCATCAGGATGGGGCGCAGCCGGATGCCCGCGGCGCGGTGGATCGCCTCGCGCCGCGACAGCCCCTCGTTCTCCTGCAGGCGGTTGGCGTAGTCCACCATCAGGATGCCGTGCTTGGAAATGAGGCCGATCAGGGTGACGAGGCCGATCTGGGTGTAGATGTTGACGGTGGCGAGCCCCAGGTTCATCGGGATCAGCGCGCCGAACATCGCCGTCGGCAGCGCGATCAGGATGATCAGCGGATCGCGGAAGCTCTCGTACTGCGCCGCCAGCACCAGGTAGATTATGACGAGGGCGAACACGAAGGTGATGACCAGCGTGTTGCCCTCCTGCACGTACTGGCGGCTCTCGCCCTGGAAGTCGTAGGTGAAGCCGGCCGGCATGTGCTGCGCTGCCAGCGTCTTCAGGTAGTCGAGCGCCTCGCCGACGGTGCGGCCGGGAAACGGCACGCCGGTGAGCATCGCGGAATTGAGCTGCTGGAACGTGGTGAGCGCGTTGGGCTGCACCGAATGCCCGATGGAGACGATGCTGGAGAGCGGAACCAGCGCGCCGGCGCTGGTGCGCACGTGGTAACGCTCGAGCCATTCGGCGGTGAGGCGGAAATCGCGCGGTACCTGCGGGATCACCTGGTAGCTGCGGCCGTAGAGGTTGAAGCGGTTGACCAAGTTGCCGCCGAGCAGGGTGGCCAGCGAGCCGCCGATGTCCTGCATGGTGATGCCGAGGCGGTTGGCCTTGTCGTGGTCGATCTTGAGCTCGATCTGCGGCGTCTCGAACTTCAGGTCGCTGTCGATGAAGATGAAGAGGCCGCTCTTCTGCGCGTCGATCTTGATCTTGTCGAGCACCTGCGCCAGCTGCGCGTAGTCGGCCGTCGTGGTGATGACGAACTGCACGGGCGGGCCGCCGACCGAGCCGGGCAGCGACGGCAGCGGGAAGGTGAATACCTGGGCGTTGGCGATGCCGGAGACGGGGCCCTGCAGGCTCGCCAGGATCTGTTTTTGCGAGCGTTTGCGCTCGTCCCACGGCTTGAACAGGATGCCCGAGAACGCCTGGTGCACGTCGTTCATGCCGTTGATGGTGAAAACGTGCTCCTTCTCGGGCACGGTTTCGAAAACCTTGCCGAGCTGGGCGGTGGCCTGCTCCAGATAGTCGATGTTGGCGGCCTGCGGCACCTTCACGATGTTGAACAGGATGCCTTGGTCTTCCTGGGGCGCCAGCTCCCTCTGGGTCGTCATGTACATGATGCCGGTGGCCGCCATGACGGCGACGAGCACCAACAGCGTCACGGGCCTGCGACTGAGAGTGCGATCGAGCCGGCGCTCATAGCGGCGCCGAATGCTGGCAAAGATGCGGTCGAGCAGCCGACCGAAGCGGCCGGTGCCCTGATGCGGTTTGAGCAGCTTGGAGGCCATCATCGGCGACAGCGTGAGGGCGATGATGCCGGAGACGACGACGGCGCCGGCGAGCGTGAAGGCGAACTCGCGGAAAAGGACACCCGTCAGCCCGGAGACGAAGCCGATCGGCGCGTAGACCGCTGCCAGCGTGATGGTCATGGAAATGACGGGGACGGCGATCTCGCGCGCGCCCACCAGCGCCGCATCGACCGGCTGCATGCCCTCCTCGATGTGGCGGTGGATGTTCTCCACCACGACGATGGCGTCGTCGACGACGAGGCCGATGGCGAGCACCAGCGCCAGCAGGGTGAGGAGGTTGATCGTGTAGCCGAGCGCCAGCAGCGCAAACATCACGCCGATCAGCGACAGCGGGATGGTGACGATCGGGATCAGGGTGGCGCGCAGGCTGCCGAGGAACAGGAAGATGACGACGATGACGATCGCCGCCGCCTCGAACAGGGTGGTCTGCACCTCCCTGATCGACGCCTCGATGAACTTGGTGGCGTCGTAGGCGATGGCCGCCTCCAGGCCGGCGGGCAGCTGGCGCTGGATGTCGGGGAACGCCTGCCGCACCCTGGCGATGACGGTGAGCGGGTTGGCGGCCGGGTTGGCGAACACGCCGACGAACACCGCCTTCTGGCCGTCGAACACGGACGAGGAATCCGAGCTCTCGGGCCCGAGCTCGATGCTGGCGACGTCGTCGAGCCGGATCAGCGCGTCGCCGCGGGTCGCCACCACCAGCTTGGCGAACGCCGCCGGATTGTCGAGCGAGGTCTCGGCATTGATCGTCGTCTGCACGAAGTCGCCCTTCACCTGCCCGGCGGCGGTGATGAAATTGTTGGCGGTCAGCGCATTGCGCACGTCGAGCGGCGTGACGGCGAGTGCCGCCATCTTGTCCGGATTGAGCCAGATGCGCATGGCGAACGTCTGCCCGCCCAGGATCTGGGCATTGGCGACGCCGTCGATGGTCTGCAGCCTGGGCTGCACTACCCGCGTCAGGTAGTCGGTGATCTGCGAGGACGTCATCACCGGGCTGTTGAACGACATGTACATCAGCGCGACCGGGTCGCCGGTCTGACGCGTCACCATCGGGTCCTGCGACTCGCGCGGCAGCACGTTCTTGACCTGCTGGATCTTGGACAGCACGTCGGCGACCGCACGGTCGGCATTGGCGTCCAGCCGTAGGTTCAGCGTGATCCGGCTGACATTCTGCTGCGAGGAGGAGGTGAGCGTGTTGATGCCCTCGGCGCTCGCGACCGCCTGCAGCATCGGCGTGGTGATGAACCCCCTGATGACGTCGGCGTTGGCGCCGGGGTAGGCGGTGGTGATGGTGATCGTCGTGTTGGTGAGCTCGGGGAACTGCCGCACCGGCAGATTGAACGCCGCGGCGAGGCCGATCAGTAGGATGAGCAGGCTCACGACGGTGGCGAGGACCGGGCGCCGGATGAACGTATCGGTGAACGACATGGGAGCCTACTGCTTCGGCCGCTCTTCCGGCCGGGCCAGCGGCTGGGCGTTGTCGATGCGGATGGCGGCCCCCGGGTTGAGCTTGAGCTGGCCGGTCGAAACCACCTCGTCGCCCGCGGCGATGCCGGAGACGACCGCGACCCGGTCATCGCGAGCCTGTCCCGTCCTGATGAAGCGCCGGTCGGCAATCAGCTTGACCTCGCCGCTCGCCTGTTGCGGCGTGCCCTCCCCCTGCTTGGCGGGCGCCGGATTCGCCTTCACCAGGTAGATGCTGTCGCCGTAGAGGCTATAGGTGATGGCCGTGCGCGGTACGGTGACGACCTCGCGCGGCTCGCCGACCAGAACGACCACATTGGCAAACATGCCCGGCAGCAGCTTATGCTTGGGGTTCGGCAGGATGCCGCGCACGAGCAGCGTACGGGTGTCCTGCGCAACCCGCGCATCGAGCGATTGGATTTTGCCCTTGAAAACCTCGCCCGGGAACGCATCGACGGTGATCTCGATCTGCTGGCCCACGCGCAGCTTGCCGATGGTCTGCTCCGGCATGGGAAAATCGACGCGGATGGGATCGAGCGCCTGCACAGTGACAAGCGTCATGCCGGGCGACACGTATTGGCCCCTCTCCGCCTTGCGAATGCCAAGCCGGCCGGTGACCGGCGCCTTGATGGTCTTCTGCGCGATGACGGCCTCGATCTTGTTGACGGCTGCCGTGGCGGTGTCGCGCTTGGTGCGCGCGGTATCCAGGTTGGCTTCCGACGTGACCCGCTTGGCAAGCAGGTCGGTTTGACGCTGGAAGGCCACCTCCGCCTCGGCCAGCGTCGCCTTGGCGCTGGCGAGATCGGCCTGCTCCACGGCAATGTCGAGCTGTACGAGGCTGGTGCCGCGCTCGACTTCGCTGCCGCTCTCGGCGTGGACTTCGGTGACGATGCCGGCGACTTGAGAGGCCACGTCGACGCCGTGCGAGGAGACGAGGGTGCCGATCGAGGTCAGCTGCTCGACCCACCTTTCCGTCCTGGCCGCCTCGGACGTCACAGTGGCGGGGGGCGGCACCTGGGCCGACATGATCGTCTTGATCATGTTCGGCTTGAAGGCGAAATTGAACCAGGCGATCCCGCCGACGACTGCAGCAGCGACGGCGCCGGTGATAATGAAGCGGACGATCATGATGGCGGCTGGAGCAAACGGTGGGACGATTCCGGCTAACATGGGGGGGCCGTCGGATTAGACAAGCTGCGAACGGCGCATATCAGCTAATCCGACCGACCCATGTGGTCTACCTTGCATGGGCGTCCCGCGCCCTGGCCTACCTCAAAGCCGGTAAGGCGGCGCAAGCACTGCCCGACGCCGAGCGGTCGCTGCAATTACGCCCCAACCATGCCGACACCCTGGACACGCGCGGCCACATCTTCGAGGCGCTGGGCCGGCGCGAGGAGGCCATTGCCGACTTCCGTAGGGCGCTATCGATGGACCCGACGCAACCAGGCAGCTGGCATGCGTTGAACGGCTCGGCGCGGAACCCCAGCTGGGGTTGGCACTCGAAACGCCGGTTGATTGGTACCACAGTTGTACATGGCGCCGTGCGGAGGCTGCGAAGCCAGCGGCTATTTCCCAATTGGGGAAATCGCCGCTATGCCGTCTGGCGTGGCCAAGGATCGCTGGAACTTTGCGGGCTACCTGGCTATCGTCCCGACCGACGTAGGCGCTGGAACCTTTCCCAGCGTTGCGGGAGACAGCATCCTGGAAGCGGCTCGCCGGTTTTTGGCCGTGGCGCGCGCTCAGCCACGCGCCGTCCCCGCTGGGTGCACAATTGACCGGTTCCGTGCCGCCATGATGCAGAAACGGCAGGGCCGCGCCCTGACGACGCAGCCGGGCGCGGCCCAATAGTTGCGAGTTACGCGCCCTGACCCCCGTGGTGCGAGCCGGGCGGCTCACCAAGCCACCCTAGTCTCTCTGGATTTTAAGTCAAGGCGTCCTGAAAAACGCGCGTAGCGAAACGCGTCGGGAAAAGCGCGTCAGCCCCTATGCGGCCGCCAGGACAACGGCCAACCCCACGCCGGCGGCAGACAGGCCGCTTATGACCGACGCGAGCCAGGCTATTTCGCGCAGTTCTTCTCTCCAGCTCGGCCGCTCGTTAAAGACCCGGTTCGGTACGTCATCCGGCATCATTGGCTTGGTTCCCATCGTCGAAGGCTGTCACGGCTCCGCCCCGCCGGCGAAGTGCAGCTTCAACCCTGGCAGCCGCAGACAGGCGTGGAAATCAATGAAAACCCTGGACGCTCATGCGAGAACCCCGAGCCGCCACCTTTTCGCCTCAGTTGAGCACGGCGTTTGCACGTCGTGCGGCAATTACGCCACGCGGGTCATCCACATGTGCGACTCGTCGATTGAACGGGCGAGAAATCAAGGCGCGGCGGCGCCGCCAAGGCATCAGGCGTTCTAGGGCGAGGTAACGCGAATCGTCCCGGCGAGGCTGCGGACCGCAAAGCGGTGCCGGACAGCGGAGAACCCCACCGCGTGCGCACGGCATTGGCAGTACAGAACAGAGGGGGCGCGGCGAAAGGTAGGCCGTCCTGTGGGAGCTGGCGCGCTAGGATTTCTTTGGTCGGTAGTCTCTCTTATCAATGCAAGCTTCGTATGCCGCGCGCTCGATCTTGACCCATTGCGTATCGTTGATGCCGCGAAAATGCTTGACGGCTGGGCTGTAAGGGAATGCGGATGCAATCCTAATCCAGCGGTTCTGATCTATAGAAATCACGCGAATCTCGTCAGCTACCTCGGACAGGTCTTGATCTCTACTGAATATGACGGCGACATCGTATTCCCGCTTGTGAGCTAGTCGAATCACATCAATCGCAAGGCGCACATCGATGCCCTTCTCGTCGCCATCGAGAAACGCATGAGTAGTTCCGTCGGGCAGGCGCACTTCCTTGTTTCGATACTTCAGAGGACGCGTGAAGACAACGACACCCTCTCGCCCCATCTGTGCACCCTTCGCGTTCCAGAAATGATTCCACATGGGCTTGTCTCCCACATCCGGGACACCCGTGTAGAAGCGGACGCCTACGCTGTTCCAACCGTTGGCTCCGCAAACGTAGTGAGCGAGAGCTGAGACGTCGTAGTTCGGGAACGTGAAGCCAAACGCAGCCTTGACGGAGTGGAAGAGATTCTGGCCGTCGACGAAGCAGACAGCGCGTTTGGTGGCAGGTTCTTTCGCCATGCGCATCAAGCGCCCAGATTGGGCATAAAACATAACCCCGCCAGAGTCCCTTGCGGGCGTGTCCGACGGGGAGGAAGTTGATGGCGCCAATATGGGGAGCCTAATCTTAACGTCAAGTTAATTCTCGACATCGATTCGTTGTCGGTTCGCCGCTAAGGCATTGAATCGGCTATATGTCCTATACGGCTTTGGCTTGCGTGGGTTCTGCATTGTTCACCGCTGCACTGCCGGCAACTCTTCCAATTCCTGTTCACAGGATGCTTCAGCACCAACCTGAGCGCGCGATGTGCGCCACGCAGTTGTCGAGCCGTCGATGGTCTTCGAGCCATGCCGCGTGGTTAGCGTTCCAGTAGAGATACTGCGGGGCACGTGGTGATGTCGGCGACCATCCTGGCTCGCTCAGAGCAGCATCTGCCGGATCGCCAGGGCCACGGCACCGACAACGGCGACGCCGGCGAGCCAGAGCGCGACGAACCAGATGAGGCGCGTGGCGAGATCGGCTTTGCCGCCACCATCTGGGCTGCCGGCCATCAATGATGATACCCGGTTGTGCCAACCTTGCCGCGAAACACCCAATAGGCCCACGCCGTGTAGGCGAGGATCAGCGGCATCAGGACGAGGGCGCCGACAAGCAGGAACTTGAGACTGTTATCGGGCGCCGCCGCATCCCAGATCGTGACCGAGGGCGGCAAGATGTAGGGATAGAAGCTGATGCCGAGGCCGATGTAGGAGAGCACGAAGAGGGCGATGCCGGCGAGGAACGGCACGGCATCGCGCCTTTTGCCGAGCCCCCATAACAGCGCCACGGCCGCCGTTGCGACGAAGATCGGGACCGGTGCGGAATAGAGGATGGCGGGCCAGGCGAACCAGCGCTGCATGTAGACCGGGTTGAGGAATGGCGTGATCAGGCTGACGCTGCCGATCAGCGCCAGGGTGGCCAAGCCGGTGATCCAGGCGAAACGGCGCGCCCGCTCCTGCAGCTCGCCCGTCGTTTTGAGGATCAGCCAGCCGGCGCCGAGCAGCGCGTAGCCGACCACCAGCGCCACCCCGGTGAGGAGGCTAAACCAAGTGAGCCAATCCCACCACCCTCCGGCGTAGGCGCGGTTGGCGACCGGGATGCCCTGCACCAGCGCTCCCAGGGCGATGCCCTGCGCCAGCGCGGCGACGGCCGAGCCGCCGGCGAAGGCCCAGTCCCACAGGAATTTGCCGCGCTCCGTGCGCCAGCGGAACTCGAAGGCGACGCCGCGAAACACCAGGCCCAGCAGCATCGCCATCATGGGCGCATAGAGCGCCGGCATCACTACGGCAAAGGCCAGCGGGAAGGCCGCCATCAGCCCGCCGCCGCCCAGGACCAGCCAGGTCTCGTTGCCGTCCCACACCGGCGCCACCGAGTTCATCGCCAGGTCGCGCTCCTGCTCGGTCTTGAGGAACGGAAACAGGATGCCGATGCCGAGATCGAAGCCGTCGAACAGCACGTAGGCCAGCACCGCGAAGGCGATCAGGCCGGCCCAGATGAAGGGGAGATCGAGCATGGCCTGCACATTCTCTCACAAACAGCCCGGCTCCCGCCAGCGGGCCGCGGGCCAACCGGAACGCTGCCCCCTCTGGAGATGGCTCGCCGCAAGCGTTGCTGCCCCTCTACAAACCCAGCCGGGCCAACGACCAATGCTCCCCGGCAAGCGCCAACAGTGCAGACGGCGCCTCGACGCGGGCGGACGCGAGAATCACCGCGTTGGCTTGGCTCAGTCTCGTGTCCTCCTGGAACAGCCAGACCTCGAGGCCCTCGGCGGCAAAGCGATCGGCGATGCGACCGGGCGCGGGATCGTCGGGCGCTTCGCACGAGATGTTGATGGCGATGCGGCCGCCGTTGCGCAAGACGCGCCGAACGTGTGCGACCGTGGCCGGCTCCAGGACCTCCTCGTAGGAGAAGCATGGGCCGCCGACATCGATGCCGATCGCAGCGAAGGCACGGGCCTCGCTGCGCACGAAGGCGCGCATGTCGGCGCCGACGCACTCGATCCCGTGCGGCATCCAGAAGAAGGTGCGCGACAGCTGGAAGCTGACCGGGTTGACGTCGACGACGGTCACGCTGCGGCCCCGGCGGTGCAGCATGGTGGCTAGCGCTCCGCCGCCGCAGCCCAGCAGCAGGACGTCGCCTCCGTCGCCGAGCAATGCCGCCATCAGACGGATGTAGTCGACACCCGCCTCGCCGCCGGCGAGCACGCGGCTCTGGTCCACGCCTCCCTCGCGATAGAAGCGCGCGCCGGTCGCAAGCTCCTCGACGACGGCGATCTCTCCATTGGGGCCGGCGAAGCGGGCGATGACGCGCATGGGGAGTTGCCGGTGCGGGTTGACGGTTCCAGCTGCCGTTCTAGGCAGGTTTGCAAATCCTGCCAACACTTGGGTTCCGGCTTCTTGGGGTCGGCTCTCGGACTTGTACGGTCAAACGTGCGTGGGGGAGGGGTCGCGTGTGACCCTGGCTGTGTAAAAACGCGTGCGGAGCAAAAATCGCTAGAATCCTATTCCAACTCGCCGCCAGGTCGCGCAGCCGGTGGGTACACGGTAGGATGGATCGAGACACGTGAGCCGGCACCTGAAGTGCGTGAAGCGCGATGTTTGCTGGTTTTCTGCGTC
>Ga0247727_10018350_pt1 | contig 11009 bp, 10 predicted proteins | sample WisWelCaveWW1625_FD_202498 | JGI IMG/M metagenome (GOLD analysis project Ga0247727, IMG submission 202498) | Biofilm microbial communities from Wishing Well Cave, Virginia, United States - WW16-25 | ecosystem: Environmental > Aquatic > Deep subsurface > Groundwater > Cave microbial mat | place...
GCGCCGCGGAGGAAAATTTAATTGGCCGCCGCCCAAAGAAAATTATGTTTTTGAAGCCTTGCAGGGCGCGCTGGTGCAGGCGGTAATTTTGTCCCGGCGCGGTTACGACGTGTGGAATTGGCAGGACAAAGCGTTGTTGCGCGCTTACGAGTGGCTTTATGCGCAGGCAAAATTTCCCGCCAGCGGCGATGATGGCTGGCAGCCGCATATCATCAATTATTATTATCGCACCAAATTTTCCACGCCGGCGCTGTCAACGCCGGGAAAAAATGTAGGGTGGACGGATTGGACGCATGCGGGCCGCGTGGCAACCGCTGTCGATGCGCCGCAAAACGATTTCCAACCGTTGGAATTTGGGCTGGAACAAAATTATCCGAATCCGATTTCGTCCGACGCCCGCGCCACGCAAATCGCCTTCGAAATTAAAACCGCCGGAACGGCCTCACTGGAATTATATAATTTAATGGGCCAGAAAATTCGCACGCTATTCGCCGGTGAAGTACTGGCCGGGCGGCAGGTGGTTGTCTGGAACGGCACGGATGAGAGAAATTTCCGTTTGCCGAACGGGGTGTACGTTTATAAATTAACCAGCGGCCAATTTACCGCGACGAAACGTTTAGTTGTCGCGAAGTAACTCGTAAAGCGCAAAACGTCATTGCATAAGATTTACGTTTTATTTTTTCACGTTTTTTGATTACCCATCTCAACGCGCCATTGTTGCCAGCCGTGCGTTGGCTTCTTTGATTTGCGGCAATGGCGCGTCAGCATTTGTCCATGCTTTGATAAACTCGGCGTAAGCCTGCGCCGCTTCCACGTTTTTGTCTTCCCGCCAGAAGGATCGCGCGAGGCCGAGTGCGGCATGGCCGCTCCGCGGCCGGAGCCGCAGCACTTTTTGATAGGCGCCTCTCGCCAACGAAATTCCAGTTTCTCGCGGATTAAAAATTTTTTCTTGTCTTTTGCCATTTTCTTTTTAAATTTTCGGAGTGACATTGATGTGGCCCTGGTTTCGCTGGACTTTTCCGGCAGCCGCTATGATGACAACTGCCGCATTCGCAAAATCAAGCTGCGCGCCAACAAGCATTTTGACACGCATCCATTTACCCGCGAAGATTTTGACGCCTCGCCTTTTGCACATCATGAAATTTTGAAATATGGGGTCGAAATCCAATAGTCTGAGAAATTAGCCCGTTCGTATAAAGCAGTGATTGCCTTCAAGTTTTAAATATCGTTGAGGAGAATTTCAGATGAGATGCCCTCATTGCAATGTAGGCATAAACCTCGAAATCGATTACACGGATACTTGGATAAAAAAAGATTATGATCAAACTAAAATGGGCTACGACATTGCTTACGGGCACTGTCCTGTATGCGAAGAGTTGATTGTGCTGTTGAGAAATGGAATAGCTAAATCTGCCGAGGATTTTGATGGAACCAGCCTCAAGGAGATTATGCAAGAGGAGGTTATTTATCCCCGGTTTATAACTCGTAAAGTAGAACCCGAAGTCCCTGAAAGATATCAAAAAGATTTCAAAGAAGCGTGTGCTGTATTGCCGCTCAGTCCAAAGGCTAGTGCAGCCCTAAGCCGCCGCATATTGCAGGACATACTCCGAGAGAAATTCAGTATTAAACACCCTTCTTTAGATCAAGAGATTAAAGATTTTATCAAACTCAAAGATATTCCGACCTACCTCGCCCAAGCTGTAGACGCAGTTAGGAACATTGGAAATTTTGCCGCTCATCCACTGAAGGATACAAACACAGGTGAAGTAATTGATGTCGAGCCCGGGGAAGCAGATTGGTTATTAGAAGTGATAGAGGCATTATTTGACTTCGCGTTTGTTCAACCAATAAAGCTCGAGGAAAAGAAACAAGCGCTCAATCGTAAATTGCAATCAGCGGGGAAACCGGCTATGAAAGGGTAAGAGTACCAAAACCAAACTGAGCCTATAACCAAACTCAACGTAATTAACTCCTGAAATAGCGGTCATTCACTCCATCCGCCACAGCGTCAACGCCGTTTCGTCTTTCACCAGAATATTTTTTTCCCAAATCACCGGATGCGCCCAGGTGGGGCTGCTTGCCACTTGGTAATTCGCCAGGGTTTTGTAGCTCGCCACCTCCGGCGCCATGGCGATGAGCTTCGCTTCATCCGTTAACGCCAGTAATGCCGGACCGGCGCTCAAAATGGCGGCGCCCTGGGCTTGGCGGCCCTCGCTCGTCCACAGCACTTTGCCGGTGCGCGCCTCCATTGCAAAGAATTGGCCGCGATTGGCAAAGGACAGTCCCCACAGTTTGTCTCCCAACAAAACCGGCGTGCTGATATACAGCGTGATGTCCTTGTTGGTCCATGCCGAATCGGCCGACCATGCGTTATTTTCCTTTTTAATTTTGATCGCATTGGTCGGGCTGCGATAGGCGGAGTAAATCACCAAGTTCTCAAACACGATTGGCGTCACGATTTGCGCGTCCGATTCGATGGCATGACTCCAGAGTTGTTGGCCATTGGCCACGGCAACGCCGGCGAGATTGTGCCGCGTTAAAACCACCACTTGCCGGACGCCGTGCAGCACGGCCACGACCGGCGAAAAGGAAGAAGGCGAGGGGCCGCGCCAGCGCCATTTTTCTTTGCCGCTTTGCAGATCGAACGCCGCGAGATCACCGCTATTCGGATTGCCGGTATTGACGATGATGAGATTTTCCTCGATCAGCGGCGACGCGGCGGCGCCGTAGTAATTTCCGCCATTTTTGGCCGAAGTTTCCAAACCTTTGGGGCCAAAATCCATGTTGCAAGCCGAGCATTTTCCCGGCTGGTCAAATTCTTTGCCGTCGATGTTACAACCGCACGGCGGGCATTCATACACAATCTTGTCAGGTATGTCCTGTTTAAGCTCATGATGCCGCCATTTCAAGTTGCCGGTTTTTGCATCAAAACACGAGAGCACGCGATCGACGCCGAGCGTGTAGAGCCGATCTTTGTAAACCACCGGCGTGGCAAACGGCCCTTTGCCCTGCGAGGTGGGAAAGTAACGCGTGATCACCGCCTGCACATTCGGAATGAACGGCGAGGTGTAATGCTGTTGCCAAACGCGGCCACCGTCGGCGAGGCGATAACACGAAACGATTTCATCGTCGCCGTTGCGAGTGAGTAAATAAATTTTTCCATCCGCCACCACCGGCGAAGCGAGTCCGGCGCCGACGTCAATTTTCCAAACTTGATTGAGGCTGTCCGGCCATTTCGCCGGCACAGCAAATTTGGACACGTGGCCGTCGCGCTGCGGCCCGCGCCACTGCGGCCAGTCCTGGGCCAACAACTTCGGGGCACATAGCAGCACAAAAACGAGGCTGATTCGACGTAGTCGTAAAGTCTCACATGCGCATAGAAAACGTAGCGCAGTCATCCTGACTGCAAGCAAGATGCTTGCGCTACTCGCGTTTAGCAGGTTGATTTTTTTCTTGACGTCGTTGATCATAAAATTTTTTCAGTGAAGTTCTAAGCAAATTTTTCAATCAAGCTAAAAGCTTGAATCCTTCGGGCAGCTTTAAAGCAAAAGCTTTGAACACGGATGACGCGGATCAGACGAATTTTCGCGGATTTTATCCCTGCAAACCCGCGTCATCCGTGTTCGAAAGATTTAAATTTTTTAAGTTTCGACTGCCACAGGCTTATTTTGTTGAATCCGCCGCTGGCGCAAAAAAGGCGCGCAAAACGGCTTGCTCCTTTTGATCTTGAATGCGGCTAAAAAGTTTCTCGCCGAGCCGGCGTATCGTTTTTGGATCATCGAACGGCAGTAGTGCATACATTTTGCCGCCTTTAAAATGGCACGGCTGGCATTTTCCAAATAGGGGAAGAATTTTGGCGGTGAAATCATCTGCCGGGAGTGAATCCGCCGGCGCGGACTGAAACGAAACCGGCGTCGCTTCCACACGCGGCTGCGTTTCCTGCACAGGAGGAATGGCGGGCGCGTGGGATGAGCACGCCACCAGCACGGCCAGGCCTGCAAGCGCGGCAATTAAAATTTTACTAAAAATTGATCGGTTCATATCAGCCTCAATGGGAATATGCAGATAAGACGTCCCGAGCGGTATAATGTTTCACGAAATGTCACTGTCCGGCCCGGCGCAAAGTTTCTCGAAATTCCTCGCCGGTGGCGACGCGGCTGTGATGGGCGTCAATGATTTGCGCCGGATCGTTGATGCTGAGCGCTTTTAATTTTTCCGCGAACGCAATGGTGATGGGCATGGCGGTATTTATCGCAGCGCCGGTGTTCGGAATAAAAAACAAATCCGCCTGCCATAAAATTTTTTGCCGGGGCAAATAGGCGATTGTCATTACCTCGGCGTGGGCGTTCGGGCCGACATTGTGCAACTCCAGCGTTTGCACGCCGTCAGTGATCACTTTTTTGTCGCTGAACGTTTCCAGCACCGGCGTTCGCGGCGAATAGAACAACGGATCGGGGCTGATCGTTTGTTTGATTTGCGCGAGCGTTTGATAAAAATTCACATGGCCGGGCGTCGTCAGCAATGTGATGCCGGCGTGAAAATAAGCGCGCGCGCCGCCGCCGTGATCGCCGTGCGTGTGGCTGGGAATCACGTACTGGACGGGTTTGCCGGGAAACGCGGCGCGGACGGCGTCCAGCGTAGATTGCGCCATGTGAAAATTTCCGGGACAGTCCAACACGCAGAGGAAATCTTTGAACTCGACGATCATCACGCCGCCCATATCCTGGTCGAGATAAACGCCGCCACCGATTTTTTTAATCCGCGTGTAATTCGCATTGGCGTTCGCCACGGGCATCACGTAGCCAGCCGGAATCGTAAAAAGACTTTCATCGATGGGGCCGTTGAAAACCACCTGCAAAGACAACTCGCGCGCAATTTCGCCGTTGAAGTAATCCGTGCGCTTGGTCGGCATCTTGACGCCGTTAAAATCGACGTACGCGCTAAAGCAAATGGTTTCGGTCACATCGCCGTAGACGCCGTCATCGCGCACGAGCTCAAAGCCTTCAAACAAATTATTGCCCGCGTCAAAAATCAACACTAACGTGCTTTTATCAGACTGCACAAAGCTGATCGCTTCGAAACTGCGGCCATCTTTTTTATAACTGTCAATCCAGCGCAGGCTGGTATTGTTTTCGGCGGCCTGCTGCAGCAACAAGGGCGGCATCCAGCGCGTGCTTGCCGTCCACGGATAATTCGTTTCCTGCCCCGACAAATTCATGACTTCGGTGCCGTGATGATTGCGCAGCGCGTCGAGATGAAAACCTTCCGTGCCTTTGATCGCCCAGCTAAAAGCAAACGCTCCGATGCCGGGATAGGAAGAGCTGCTCAAATTGTACATGCGATTATTTTTGCGGTCGATGATTATTTTACCGGTTGACGGCTCTTTGTCCCACGGGCCTGTCGCAGCACGGCTTTGGTTGATCATGTGCCGCAGGCCGTCGTACGCAATTGCAATGTTCTCGATCGCTCTGATTTTTTCAGCGCCGCCCAGCGCTTGCAGGCCCGCGTCCAAAATCGCTTGCGCTTTTTGATATGAACGCCACGTCGGCGGTAGAGGCGCGTCGGCTGCTTTCTCAGGCTGTTCTTGCCCCGTGCAACTGAGCAAAAAAATAGTCAGCCCCAATATGAGGCGGTTGAAAATTCGCTTGTCTTTAAAGTCGGATTTGCACTGCATATCGGTTCTTTCGTGCATAAAAAAATAAAAATTTGCAGCTCACGGAACAGAAGCATTGCAAATTTTAGTTCCGTGAGCTTGAATCTGATATAGGCTCTAATTAACGCCAGCGCGCATGATTTGCACCGACACGATGAATTTATTTTTATCATTGGAAACGGTTTCGACACTCGCGACGCCGCGCCAAGCTTTGCCGTCGTTGCCGGTGAATTGCCACTGGCTTTTAACCACGCCGTTGGCTTTGGCGGCGTCCTGGCGCGCCCATTGATCGACGGTCGCGAGATTGTCATTGAGCCGCGCCAAAACTTCGGCAGCGGAAACTTCGGCGGTGATTTTCCATTTGTTCTCCCACTGATCGCCGCTGCCTTTGTTGCTGATAATTTCGCGCTCGAAGCTGCGCATAAAACTGTACGTATTGCGCAAATATTTGTCTGCTAACGCCGCGCGGACGTAACTGCCGTTGGGATCCCAGTCATATTCGAGATTGGTGGCAATTCCTTCGGTCCAGCCGCGGCCGAGCAGCTTTTCGACCACGCGCAATGCCCCGTCGATGCCGGAGGAAAGTCCGGCGGAAGTGACGATTTTTCCGTTGTCGACAAAACGCTTGTCGGAAACTACTTTCGCTTTGGGGGCGGCAGCTTGCAAGCCGTCGATCAACGAGGCAAACGTTGTCGCTTCCAAGCCGTCGAGCAGGCCGGCTTTTGCGAGAAAAAACGCGCCGTTGCAAACGGACAGAACGACTTCGGCTTGTTTGGCATTGTCCTGAATCCATTTGATGACTTGCGGATTATTCTGATGCGGCGTCACGCCGCCACCGGGCAGCATTAAAATATTCGCTTGTGGGTGATTGGCAAACGTGTATTGCGGATTGACGCTCATGCCCATCGCAGTAGTGATTGCCGCCGATTTTTCGGCGACGGTAAACACGTCAAATCCGGCCTGGCCAAAAACTTCGTAGGGCGCGGCGTAGTCGATAATCTGGACGCCGTCAAAAATAAAGATGGCGACTTTTTTACTGCGCGCCAGCATCTGTTCCGCTGACGGACGATTCGCCGTGCTCATCGCCTGCGCAGCGGATTTTGCGACGAGTCCCATGCCGCAAACCGCGCAGGCGCCGGGTTTCTCGTGCGTCGTGTTATCGCAATCGGAGCCGCACGGCGGGCAAACATAGCCGGTTAAATTTTTCGCGCCGGCGGGCGCCTGAAGATCTTCGACCTTTCTGGCGATCAACTGCATGCTGCAAACCGCGCAGGCGCCGGCTTTTTCATACGTCTTCTGATTGCAAAACATCGGACACACATAAGAAATTTTCGCTACGGCCTGCGCAAAAACTTTTTTTACGGTGGTGGTTGAAATTTGTAAACCAATCACCAGGGCGACGCACAAAGAAACCAATGAAAATTTTCGCATGTTCTTTTTCCTTTCATTTAGGCCGGCGCAAACAATTTGGCGCTGACCATCGCTCGATTTGGATTAACGGCAATATGATGCCGGGTAAACTCAGATAGTTTACTATCGGCAAGCCTAAATGTTTTGGACGAAATTGCTTTTTTTGAGATAGCGGCCAGGCGTGATCCCGACGAGACGTTTGAACTGCCGGCTGAAATGGCTTTGATCGCAAAACCCGGTTTCATAAGCCACTTCCGCCAGCGCTCGGCCTTTGGCGAGGAGTTGCTTGCCGTGTTCTATCCGCAAATTGATCAAATATTCATGCGGCGGCAAGCCGACGGACTGGCGAAAAGCCCGCAATAAATGAAAGGGACTGAGGTAGGCAATTTTTGAAAGCGTTTCGAGAGAAATATTTTGGGTAAAATTTTCGGCGAGATATTCTTTGGCGCGTTTGACGGCGGCGCGCTCATTTTTAAATGGGCGCATCGTGACGCGCGGCTCTGCATGGCGCCGGATCAAAAACGTCAGCGCCGCAAGCGTGAGGGACTCCACGGTGAGCGAATCGGCGCCGTCTTCGCAGGCGCGATGGGCTTGCAAAATCATCGGCGCGAGACGATCATCCCACACCACGGTTTGGGGAAAGAACGGCACCTCGGCGTTGCGCTCAACTATGGTCGCAGTGATTTCAGCCAGCAATTCCGGTGTGGGATATAATGTGCGATATATCAACGGCGTGTCCCCGACCGCGTATCCCGTATGAACTTCGAAGGGGTTGATTAAAACGACGCTTCCCGCGGGCGCGGTGTGCGTGGCCTGCCGGCAATAACACCCATTCACGCCTTGTTCCACCACTTGGATGACATGCGTTTCATTCCAGTGCCGCGGATAAACATGCGTCTGATGTGAAACTTTCAAAAACTCCAGATTCTTGAAAGCCGGAGTGCGAAAAAGCGTAAACGCTTCCGGTCGATTTTTACGGCGGGGCATTGGCAGTTGGGTTAAAACGAAACAGATAAACTTTAAACCACCCGGAGAGGACGACGGCGAGCGGATGAGCGTTCAACTTGCCAATTACGGCGCCACCTATTTGCCGCAAATAAAACCCTGCGCGATCAGCAGCGGAATCACAATATACACCAGCGAGTCGCGGATCAGATAAAAAAGGAAAATGGCCACCACCACTTTCCAGCCCTTTTCGCGCAGAAAACCTTTGAATCCTTTTTCGCGCAGCAGCTTCGTCCAGTCTTGAATAAGTTGCGGTTTAAAAATTTTACGGAAGTTCATAGCTCGTCCCTGTCGCACGATCTGAAAAATTAAATCCAAAAATATTTTTAATTCAGGTCAATTTACAGAAAATCGGCGGAATTCGCAACTCGTTTTTTATCGGCAGGGTGATTTCCCATCAATGAACCGATAACTGCCCGGGCGGTAACTTCCCGCACCCACCATCTGAGAGCGCATTGGGAAAGCCACTGACCGGCAGTGGCAACCCGATAAAGCGCTTGCTTCTTTGCAGGTTTTTGTTTATTGTATTTCCATTGTTTCCGATCCAGGCTGAATTGCAAACCAACTGAGCGAAAACTTTAATGGCTATGTTTTCTCACCGTTGTCTTTCGCATTTATTGGGCGCGCTTCTGCTGTGCACATTTGCCGGCGCCGGACCGCCGGCGCGGGCTCAGGAGGGCTACTACGGCCAGCTCCGCGGCCACGTCGAGCTTAGAAATCCCGTGCACGATGACAGCCGCATCGTCAGCAAAGAGATCAGCGCCATTTATCAAAAAAATGCCGCTCCGGCGCCGCTACCGTTTGAACCGCTAAATTTTGTGGTTTATCTCGATGAGATTCCGCTCGGGCGCCTCATCCCAACGGTCGAAAAACCCGCCGCCCGCCCGCGTTTCGTGATGGATCAAAAAGGGCTGACTTTCGTGCCGCATGTTCTGCCGATTCTCGCGGGATCAACCGTCGAATTTCCCAACAGCGATCCGGTGTATCACAACGTTTTCTCCTTCAGCAAAACGCGCACGTTCGATCTCGGCCGCTATCCCACCGGCCGCTCGAAAGCCATCACGTTCAATCAACCCGGCCTCGTGAAAGTTTATTGCGATATGCACTCGCAGATGAACGCGTTCATTCTCGTGCTGGCCAATCCGTATTTCACCCTTTCCGACGAGAACGGCAACTATGCTCTTCGCGATATTCCTGCCGGGGTGTACAAAGTGAAAGCCTGGTTTGCCCGCCTGCCGGAAAAATCCGCCAGCGTCACCATCCGGCCCGGCGAAACCACAACGTTGGATTTTGTGTTTCAATAATATGAAAACTTTTTTTTATTGCATTTTCATCTTCATCGCGGCCGCCGCTTTTCCAATACCTGCCGTGAGCCAAACGACAGTCGCCGTTGGCGGCATTATGACGGCCAATTTTATCGACGGCGGCGATGCCGACAGCCCGCTGCGATATAATAACGGCCTGCCAGGTTTTGAGTTTGCCGGCGAGCTATTCGTGAACGTGCGCATCAGCGACGAGGTCTCGGCCTTTGTCGACGTGGAAACCTGGCGCGGCTGGGAAGTGCGAATCTACAATGCCGCGCTCACGTACAAAATTTCCGGCGCGCGCTTGCAGGTCGAGGCCGGAAAATTTGCGGCGCCCTTTGGCAATTTTCTGCCCCGGCGCTTTGCTCCGCAAAATTTTATTTACGGCTATCCTTTATATAATGATTATCGCACCGGACTGACGGTTGACGATATTCCCGGCGGCAATGCGGCTTTGCTCGGCGGTCGCGGCAAAGCTTTTATCAATACCGGCCTGCCGTTAATGGCGCGCCAGGCTTATATCACCGGCGCGCAGTTTTTCGGGCAACTCGGCGCCTTCGGTTATCATCTCGGCCTCGCCAACGGCGCGTTATCCAATCCGGCCAATATCAGCGAGAACAAACGGCCGATGATTTTCGGTCGCGTGCACGTGCAACCGTTGATTGGCCTCAAACTCGGGGCGTCGTTGGCCAACGGCGGCTATCTCAATGGCGCCTTGTTGAAAACGACCCAACCCGATTTGCAATCGGAAAAATACGGCCAAACCCTCGCCGGCGTGGATGTTGAATACAGCCGCGGTTATCTGGTTTTTTATGGCGAGGGCATTTTCAATCGCTGGAAAAGCCCTTTGATTCGCGAACCTCTTGAGGCGCTGGCTTGGTCGGCGGAAATACGTTACAAAATTTTGCCGCGTTTTTTTCTCGCCGCGCGTTATGGGCGAATTCATTTTTCTGAAATTGCCGATCCCACCGATCTCGACGCGGACGGCAAATTCACCGCGCCGTGGGAATTTCCGGCGTGGCGCCTCGAGCCGGCGGTGGGATTTCATCTTTCACGTCACGCGTTGCTGAAAGCCGCGTGGCAAATCAATCGCACCGGCAGGCCAACCGGCGATCCGGCCGATAATCTCGCGGCGATGCAGATGACAGTGTTTTATTAGAATGGAAACACATTTTCTAAAAAAAATGTTCCGGGGCTATCGCGGCCTGAAGGGAAAATTTTTTCTCGCGCTGGCCGTGACCGTGCTCGGCGTGATCATCTCCACGTTCTGGGTGCTCAATTATTATCTGCGCCGGCAGGTTTTAGCCACGCTGCAGGAAGAAGTCCGCCACGCCGCGCAATTGTTTGTGGAGCTGCAACAACGCGACGCGGTGCAATTGCTCGAGAAAAGCCAGATTCTCGCCAGCGTGCCGCGCCTGAAAGCCGCGCTCGACGTCGATGATCGCGTCACTTTGCGCACCGAGCTCGAGCAGCTTTTCGATCAGGAAATGCTCGCGCCGTTTCCCTATGCGGCAGCTTTGCCGGCGGCCAATGGGAGTGGATTGGGCAACGGCGTGCATCGCCACTTGAGCGATCTTTGCGTGGTTTATAATCGCCAGGGGCAGGCCATCACCACTTTGCTGCGCGCCGAAAAAAAT
>Ga0247727_10018351_pt1 | contig 11009 bp, 9 predicted proteins | sample WisWelCaveWW1625_FD_202498 | JGI IMG/M metagenome (GOLD analysis project Ga0247727, IMG submission 202498) | Biofilm microbial communities from Wishing Well Cave, Virginia, United States - WW16-25 | ecosystem: Environmental > Aquatic > Deep subsurface > Groundwater > Cave microbial mat | place...
CGCCGGACCGGAGGCCCAGCGAGGCACGTACCTCCTCGGGCAGGGTGGCCCGTCCCTTCCGGTCGACGCTGAGGTAGGAAACCGCGCTGGCCATTGCCCCTTCTCCCACAGTGGGAAAGTACTACACACTGCCTCCGCGTGTGCAAGACATCACCGAAGGGGGCAGGGACGACATCCGGCTCGATGCCAACAAGAAGGTCGGCCCACCGGATAGCAGGTGGACAACCGCTGATCCTCGTGACAGGGTAGCGCCGTCAGATTCCGAGATATCATCGCCTGGAGGAGTGCTCATGGCTTCGGCAAAGCAGGTCGCGCAGGACCTCTTGGACCGTTTGCCGGAAGACTGCTCCCTCGACGACATCCAGTACCACCTGCACGTGCGTCAGATGATCGAAGAGGGCAGGAATGAGATCCGAGAGGGCCATTACGTCTCCCAGGAGCAGATCGAGCGCGACCTGGCCCAGTGGCTCGACAAGTAGTCTGGTCGCCTCGCGCCCGGTCGGACGCTCGCCTCGCGCTCGAGTACGTTCACCGGGACTCCCCGGCCGCCGCACGGCGCCTCGCGTCCGCTCTGGTGACCGCAGCCCGGTCTCTCTCCGAGCTGTCCGCGCGAGGCCGCGTCGTGCCGGAACTCGACGATCCCTCGGTCAGGGAACTGCTGCTGTCGCCGTACAGGGTGATCTACGAGGTGTTCCCCGAGCGAGTCGCGGTACTGCGCATCATCCACGCCAGCCGAGACCTTCTCGCGGCATGGAGTCGTCGCTCGTAGCGGCTGTGTTTCATGGCCCGGCCCCGCGCGGACGGACGGGGGTTGGTGGGATCGGAGGCCGGGCGCGGAGACGGCAGCGGCCCTCGGTCCGCGGCTACTCGAAGAGCGAGGCGACTCGGAAGGCGAAGCCGGGGATGGCGGCGGCCTCGAAGCGGTCGTTGCCGCTCAGCGAGCGGTCGAAGTTCGGGGGCGTTCTCCCGCGGGCGTTGGGCCTGGCTTTCGGGGCGCAAGCCGGCGGACGCACGGCCTGGCTCAGGAGCCCGGGGCCGCTCCCACCTGGGGACCGGCCTTGGGCGGCACCCGGAAGCGCAGCAGCGCGTAAGCCTGCGCGAAGCTGCCGCTCTCGCCGAGGCCGATCCGGAGCGTGTAGTCGCCGGCCTCGACGTCCTCGGGCAGGTAGCTGAACACGAACGTGCGGCGGCCGTCGCCGTCGTCGTGGACGCGCTCGACCTTGAGCCGTCCCGGCTGCACCGCGCGTCCGTCGCTCGCCGTGAGCGAGGAGCGGATCTCGACGTCGGCGGCCGGGTCGCCTTCGAGCTCGGGATCCCAGACCATCAGTACGAGCCGCTCGCGCGCGCCCGGGTGCACCTCGAAGCTGGTGCGCGGGACGAAGGGGTGGGCGTCGAGCTGGAACGGCGCCTCGGCGTCCTTGTTCGCGGTCTTGCCGGGCACCAGGTCGAGCTTGAGCCAGCGGTCCGCCTCGTCGAGCACGAGCGGCGGGAGGGCGAACACCGAGCGTCCGTCGTAGGGCGGCACCGTGACGTCGAGGAGCCGCACCGCGCTCTTTCCGCTCGCGGCGTCCCGGACCATCAGGCGGATCGTGTAGCGGCCGGGCGGGACCTCGAAGGTCCCGAAGAGCGAGACGCCCTGCGCGCGCCCCTGCGGGTCGGCCCGTGCGGGGTCGAGCCGCAGGCTCTGGGCCAGGTAGTCGCGCACGCTGCCGTCGTCGGCCACCGCGTAGCCGTAGACCTCGAGGCCCACGGGCTCGCCCGACGACCACGGCAGCGAGCTGCGCGGGACCTGCACCACCAGGCCCAGTGTCTGCTTCTCCCCGGGCGCCGGGAACGGCAGGCAGAGACTGGTGAACGGCACGTCGTCGCGCCCTTCGCCCGTCATCACGAGCTCGGCGAGGTCGAACTGGCGCTGCAGCGGCGACTGCGCCGTCCCGACGGCGCTGCGCTCGAAGTAGCCCGGCCGGTGCGAGAGCTTCACGCCCTTGCGCGCGACTTTCACCTTGAGCTTGTGAAACGCCCCGGGCGCCTTCTCGCGGTCGGGCTGGATCCCGAGCACGTAGTAGCGGCTCGTCATCTCCAGCATCTCGACGAGCGCCGGGCCGAGGTCGTTGGCGTTGTCGAAGAGCCGCCCGCCCGTCTCGTGCGCGAAGAACCCGAGCGACTCGCGGTTCGTGGTGTCGCGCCCGAGGTCCTGGCTCACGCGGACTGTGTGAGCGAGCGGTCGCCGAGGCCCGTCACGTCGTCGACGGCCCCTCAAGTCTCGGCGGCGATCAGAAGCCGGGGGCGGGGTCGTGCGTGGGTTCAGGCCCCGCGCCGATGCTTCCTTTTCGCCGCCCAATCCATGTTTTTGGAGCGACTCCATTCATCGCGTTCGGCCGATTGGATGTGGCCAGAAGCTCTCGTGTCCGCGACAGACGTAAGCTGTTATTTGACAAGCATTCAGCGAGCGTCTGCCCGATGCGATCAGCTAGGCTCGTTCCTTGCAGCAACTGCGACAATTCCGTTTCCAAGGGGGCTGAAAAGTATGAAAAGACTAGTAGGTCTTTCGCTGGCGCTTCTTGTCGGCCTGTGCGGATCGGCCTGGGCGCAGCTGGCGACGGGCAACATCTACGGCAGGGTCGCCGACGAGTCGGGCGCACCCCTCGCCGGGGCAACGATCTCGGTGTCGGGTGCCAAGACGGGTGGCTTGTCGACCGTCACAGGCAGCCAGGGCGCCTACCGCTTCTTGGCACTCGACCCGGGCACGTACAAGCTGCTGGTGTCGCTGTCGGGCTTCGCAAAGACGACCCGCAGCGTCATGGTCAACACCGGGGCCAGCGCCTCGATCGATTTCCAGCTCAAGGTGGCATCGCTCGAGGAAATTGTCACGGTCACCGCCGAAACGCCCATTGTGGACAGCAAGAAAACGGGCACGGGGACGAACTTCACCCAGGACGAGCTTGCCAAGGTCCCGAACTCCCGCGACCCCTGGGCGCTTCTGCGCACCGTACCCGGGATCATCATGGACCGGGTCAACATCGCCGGGAACGAAAGCGGACAGCAGTCCAACTTCGCAGGCAAGGGATCGCTCCGTAGCGACGCCGTGTGGGCGATGGACGGCGTCAACATCACCGACATGGCGGCAGTCGGCGCTTCGCCGACATACTTCGACTACGACGCCTTCGAGGAGATCACGATCTCGACCGGTGCGAACGACATCCGTCAGCCCACCGGCGGCGTCGGTCTCAACTTCGTCACGCGCCGCGGGACCAACAGCTTCCACGGAACGGCGCGCGGGTACTTCACCCACGACGACCTCGAGTCGTCGAACGTTCCCGACGAGCTCGCGAACCCCGATCCGCGGTACGTCGCAGCAGGGATCCGGCCCGTCACGGATGCGAGCGCGAACCACATCTCGCAGATCGCCGACTACGGCTTCGACCTGGGCGGCCCGATCCTGAAGGACAAGCTGTGGTTCTGGGGTTCGTACGGCAAGCAGGACATCCGGCTCGTCCGCACCCAGGGCAGGGCCATCGACCGGACCTTGCTCATCGACTACAACGCCAAGCTCAACTGGCAGGCGTCCTCCAACAACATGCTCAGCATGATGTGGTTCCGCGGAGCCAAGCAGAAGTTCGGGCGCCTCACCGGCAACTGCGCGGGTTGTCTCGAGGCCCCAACGGCGACGTGGAATCAGGACGACTACTACCCGGAGGACGGAGGACCCTTCAACCTTGGCCTCCCCGGCCTGTGGAAAATCGAGGACAACCACACGTTCGGACCCAACCTGTTCGTGAACGCCAAGTACGCGTACTACGGGACGGGCTTCAAGTTGGAGTCCAACACCACCGACCAACTCGCCGGCCTCAGCCCGCGTCTGGGGCAGACCTACGGGTCGGCCCAGAGCCTCTACTTCCTGCGACCGCAGCACACGGCGAACCTCGACGGGAGCTGGTTCATGAACGGCATCGGCGGCAACCACGAGGTCAAGTTCGGCGTTGCTTACCGCCAGGCCGACGGCGACTCTCAGACGCTGTGGCCGGGTAACAAGGTCGTTGCCATCGACAACTCGGCTACCGACCAGCGGGCGCGACTCTACCGTGAGGGTCGGGGTGGCAACCGCGCCAAGTACGTGAGCTTCTACCTCGGCGACACTTTCACCAAGGACCGGCTGACGCTTAACCTCGGCGTCCGCTACGACCGGCAGTGGGGCGAGGCCAAGGAGAGCAACACCGAGTCGAATGGTGCCTTTCCCGAACTCGTCCCCGGGATCAAGTTCCCCGGCTATCGCACGCCGTTCACCTGGAGCGACTTCACGCCCCGCGTGGGTATGACCTACGCCCTCGACGAGTCGCGCCGCACGCTGCTGCGCGCGAGCTACTCCCGTTACGCGAGCCAGATGGCCACTGGCGAGGTCAGCTACATCAACCCCAGCTCCAACACCGGCTTCGTCGACTACCGCTGGACCGACCTCAACGGCGACCACTTCGCGCAGCCGAACGAGATCAACTTCGGCGCCGGTCAGATCGGTTCCGGGGGCGGCTTCAACCCCGCCGCCCCCACCGCGGCCACCTCGGCCAACCGGCTCGACGCGGACCTCGCCGCACCGCTTGCCGACGAGTTCATCCTGGGCGTCGACCGCGAGTTGGTGCCCAACTTCGCCGTGTCGCTGTCTTACAGCTTCCGGCGCAACACACGCCAGGAGGCGGAGCCGGCGATCGGCCTCGGACCCAACGACTACGCGCTCGGGACTCCGCTCACCGGCACGCTGCCCGAAGGCGGCAGCTACAGCATCCCGATCTACATTCCGAACGCCGATCTGGTGCGAGCCAATGGCAACGGGCGCCTGCTGACGAACCGAGATGGTTACTCCCAGATCTACCACGGCATCGAGCTCGCCGCGATGAAGCGGCTCTCGAACAAGTGGATGATGCGGGTCGCCGCCTCTGTGTTCAACCACTCTGAGGATTTCGACGGCACGCCGAATCCGTACTTCGGCAATCCGACGCGTCTCGACACCGACCCGCTCGTCCAGGGCGGAGAAGTGCCGATCCGGAGCGCCGGTAGCGGCCAGGGTGACGTGTTCTACAACGCCAGTTGGGCGATCAACGCCAGCGGGCTCTACCAGCTCCCCTGGGACGTCGAGATCGCCGCCAATCTCTTCGGACGCCAGGGCAGCTCGTACCCGCTGTACCGCTTCGGCACGCTCGGCCTGCAGGGCGCATTCCGCGTGTTGCTCACACCCGAGGTCGACAGCCAGCGCTTCGAGAACACGTGGAACCTCGACTTCCGGCTGGCCAAGAACCTCAAGGTCGGCCGCAGCAACATCGTGTTCTCGGCCGATCTCTTCAACGTGTTCAACAACAACGTCGAGCTCAATCGCCAGCGCAACGCGGCCTCGGCGACGTTCCAGTACCTGCTGGACAACCTGAGCCCCCGAGTCCTCCGCTTCGGGATGCGGCTGGGCTTCTAACGGGCGAGCGTTCCCGGCCGGGCGGATGATCCGACCGGTCGGTCGCGAATGGAGGGGGCGGCGAGCTTGCGCTCGCTGCCCCCTTTTCTTGTGGGTCGGTCTGGGGCCCTAAATCGACACTCCCGGTCAGACATGCTCGCCGCCTTTTTGATGGGCGCGCCGTGGTGGGGGGCAAACCGAGGGCGGCGGTCGCGGGCCGGCGGGGTGCTGCTATTGTACGCGCACCGCCTGGAAGGCCTCGCTCAGCCGTCCTGAGGCCGGATCCCGCAGGCGCACCCGGAGCGTGTAATTCCCCGGCACGAGGTCGGTGGGCGTGAAGCTCAGCACGAAGCGCCGGAAGCCGTCCGCCTCCGCCACCGAGCGGTCGAGGTGGAAGCGGCCCACGGACACCGGCGCCCCATCGTGCGCGAGCATCTGCAGCTTGATCTCGAAGCTGGCGCCTGGATCGTAGCGAGCGCCTCCGTCGAACGCCAGGAGGCATAGGCGCGCCGCCTTGCCGTTCTCCACCAGCGGCCGCGCACGTGGCGTGAACTGTGTATCGGAGATGCGGAAGGGTGACGCGAAGGCCTCCGTCGAGCGGGAGGGCGGGCGCAGCAACACCCACTCCTCCGGGTCGTCCATGAAAAGCGGCGGGAACAGCATCACCTCGGCCGAGTCGAAAGATGGCACGCTCACGTCGAGCCAGTGTGTTCCGGTCCGGCCCGTCGCCGCATCGCGTACCAGGAAACGAAGGCTGTAGCGGCCCGGGTCGAGTCGAAAAGAGGCGTGGCACTGCAGGCCCCGCCGTCTCAGGCGATCGCCGGTGAGCGCGACGCTGAGGCTCGAGGAGAAAGCCAGAAAATCCTCGACGCTCCCCTGCTCGTCGAGCGCGTAACCGTAGATCTCCAGGCCGATGTCCTCGGCGGGAGCCCCTTCCAGAAGCGGCGTGCCATCCACCTCCAGCACGACAGGAAGGGTCGCGCGGCCAGCGCTGTCACGATAGGGGAGCACGAGCGCCTTCACGCTCAGCTCTCCCCCGGTGATCCCGCTGGCGACGAGCTCGGCGGCCTCGAACTGGCGCGCGAGCGGCGAACGCCGCGCGTAGGGCTCGCGCTCGAAGTACCCGGAGCGGTGAGAGACGCGGTACCCCTTGCCCTTGACGCGCACCTTGAGCTTGTGAAACTTGCCCGCACCCTTGGCCGCTGGCGGCTCGAACGCGGCGAGGTAGTAATGGCGGCTCATCTCCAGGATGTCCCGCAGGATGGCGCTCACGTCGTTGGTGGACTTGAACAGCCGCCCGCCGCCGAGGCTGGCGATGCGTGCGAGCGACTCCTGGCCGGCGCCGTAGCCTGGCTCGCTGTTCTGGAACCGCATGTCGCCTCTCGCGGCCAACCCCGCCACGTCCACGGCGTGGATCACCGAGTCGGACGTCGAGAATGCCTTCAGTGCCGCTTCCATCTCGGAGCGCAGCGACGAGTCGCCAAAGCGGTCCTCGCTCCTGACCTCCCAGAACCGGCCGCGATTGATCATCTCCGAGGCTTGGAACGAGTCCTGCGGCGACTGTCCAATGAGCGGCGTGGCGTCGAAGCCGGCGGACAGCAGAATCACTTGCTTGCGCCCCTGCAGCGCGTCCAGGGCGCGCGCCAGGTCCGCCATGCCCTGCAGGAAGCCCCGGGTCCGTTGGCGGTGGTCCGACTTCTCGGCCTGCTGGTAGCGGAGCTGGATCTGGCGCGCGGTGTCGTCCAGCGTTGTCTCGGTGCGTCCTGCGCCTTCAGGTGTGATTTCGTCCGCATGGGCCGAGCCCACTTCCGTCAGGTCGTAGACCAGCCCGAGCGGGTCCGCCCGGCGCGCGGGTCGCAGCACGCCGAGTGTGGCGATGGCGCGTCGGAGCTGATCACGGTCGCTCGTGAACCCCACCAGGAGCTGTGGGCCACGGTTACCGGAGAGCGTCGCGACCGCCGCGAGGTCGCGCGGCCCGAGTCCCTCGTCCACGAACTGGCGGGCCGCCTGCCGCGCCCGCATCAGCCCGGCCGCGCTCGTGAACGAGACGTCGAAGAGCAGGAGGAACTGGCGCCGCGCAGCGGGGGAGTCGAGCGCTTCAGCATCGGGCAGCGGATCGGTGGCGTCGATCTCTCGGAAGCCGACGAGCGGTACCGGCTTAGTGTCGTCGCTGATCTCGAAGTCGCCCTGGAGGAGGCCCGCGACTGCCCTGCCGGCACCGTCGGTGACGAAGATGGGGAGCGAAACGACGGTGATCGCCGACTCGAACTCGGGAGTGGGCGCCTCTTGCCGCGCCGGTTGCTGCGAGCGGAGCTCTAGCGCGACGGCCGCGGCTGCGCCAAGAGCTGCCGCCAGAGCCACGCCCGCCGTCCCCTTGCAGCGCATCCTGTGACCCAACCCTTGATCCCGGTTCGAGTCTACCGCGCCTCAATTAGAGAGGCCAGCTTGCGCCACTGCGCACCGCGCCGCCGAGGTGGTAGCGCGGGGACGGGGACGGGGTCGAGGAACAGCGGCGCATCTTGGCCAGGTCGGGCTCCGGAAAGCTCCATCTTACCGGGGCTGCCACCCGGGCTTGGCTACCGCGCGTCGCGCGGCTTCGACCTATACTGGGCCCGCCCTCGAAGAGCCAGCCGGCACGCTGCGGGGGACCGCCCAGGAGGACCCGATGCGTCGTCTCAACGTCCCGTGCGCCACCCTCCCCGCATTCGGCCTCTTGCTTCTTTGCGCCACACCTCCGCCCACCCGCGCCCAGGACTGGAAGGGCACGGGCCGCATCGAGGGCGTCGTGATGGACGAGGCCGGCCAGCCGATTCCCGACGCCACTCTCCAGGCGAGCTGCGCGGCGCGCGGCGGCGGCACGACGATCAAGTCCGACAAGAAGGGCCGCTGGGTGCTGGGCGGAATCGTCGGCTGCAACTGGGCCTTCGACATCTCCGCGCCGGGATATGAGACGCGGCAGATCGCGGTCCGCCTGCCCAGCGAATCGGCGCGGCTACAGACGGTCAGGGTGCCGCTCAAGAAGGCAGCGGTGGGCGCGTCAGCGGAGCTGCTGGCCCTGGCTGCGAACGCCGACGTCGCCTACAAGGAGGGCCGCTACGCGGAGGCGCGCGCGGAGTACGAGAAGATCCTGGCTCAGCGACCCGATCTCGCCCCGACGATCCACCAGCAGATCGGCTTCTCCTACGTCCAGGAGAAGCAGTACCAGAAGGCGGTCGAGTCGCTCGAGAAGGTGCTGGCGACCGACCCCGCCAACGCCCAGATCCGGGCGATCGCCGCACAAGCGGCGCTCGAAGGCAAGATGCTCGACAAGGCGCGCAGCCTGCTCGCCGCGCTCGACGAGACGCAGATCCAGAGCCCCGACGTCCTCTTCAACATGGGCGTCAACTTCTTCAATGCCGGCGAGGTGCTAGACTCGATCGCCTACTTCAGCAAGACCGTGGCGAAGGACCCCGCCTACGTCGACGCCTACTACCGGCGCGCGCTCGCGTATCTCGGCCAGGGTCAGGTGGCCGAGGCGAAGGCCGACTTCCAGAAGGTGGTCGAGCTGCAGGCCGACGGAGAGATGGGGACGATGTCCCGCAAGGCCCTCGAGCAGCTCAAGTAGGGCTGGCCCCGCCTTTGCCGGCTGTGTGCCGGCCACTGGCAGCCTCCTCGCGTTTGAAGGCGAGAACCAGTACGACCCGGGCGCTTCGTTCGAGATCCGATCGCGATTCGAAAAACCTGAAGTGACGGGGCATCGTCTTCGAGTCGTGAGTGACGAGGATTCTCTCCTCGTACGCAACGATGGCCAGGACATCGGGATCGCCTATGCCTCGAATCTGCGCGAGCTCCGCGGTGCGGAAGTCCACGCCGGGCGCCCGGCGAAGCAGCGCCGCCACGATGGTCTGATTGAGATCGGCGTCCGCCTGGAAGCGGACCATCCTCAGGACGCGATTGCGGTACCGCGAGCCGCTGCGAGCTTCTGGTAGAACATCGGGTCGGCTTCGCGTGCCGCCTGGCGCTTCGCGTCGAAGTCGAGTCGTTGAGCGACGAGATACTCGTCAACCGCTTGCCGATTCACGAGGTAGTAGGTGAGCGCGCCGTACACTTGCTCGAGGCTCAGCATCGGGAAGGCCTGGGCGATCGCCTCGGCCGTCTGCCCGCCCAGGAACGCATAGACGATCGTGTCGAGGGAGACTCGCGAGCCGATAAAGTAGTGGCCGCCTTCACGCTTTTCGACGTATTGCTGGCTCACTTCACCGACCCCCCAGCTCTAATATTCGCACGACACTTTCGCTGCGCGCAAAGGCAAGCGTCTGTCCACGCCTCATCATTAGATCTAAAGCCGCTGGCGGATCGCCGCGGCGAACTGCAGCAGGTCGTCGAGGTGGTTCTCCACCACGTCCCTGACGATCCCGAGGTCCACCTCCTGGTAGAGGTGAACGACCACGTTCCGGAAGCCAGCCATTTGTTCGAGTCGTGTGCCGAGATCCGCAGGAACTATGCCGGCTCGTTCCAGCAGCCGGAACACATCCCGGCTCGTATCAGGCTCGCCGAGCCGGTCGTCGGACACGATGTGCGACCCCACGTCGAGAGCCGCCTGAATCGCGAGCTGGAGCGTGTGCTCGACGAACCGCTGCTCGCGAACGTCGTCGGCGATGCGCTCGGGTTGGGCGAGGGTTTTCAGCTCTCGGACGCAAGTCTCGATGAAAGCGAGCTTCTTGGCGACGAGCTCGGCGTCGGTCATCGAGGAGGCTCTGCGACGCGATCGACGCCGGAGCGTGCTGGCGCCGGATACCGCCGATACAAGGCACGTATCGACGCCATGTCGAAGTACTCGTTGCGCGACCGGACTTCGAAGCGGATCCGGACCGACCGGTCGCGGTCGAGGATCAGGCGGCCGTCGCGCAGGACCCTGTGCACGAGGTCGGCGGGAGCGCGGTTCAGGGCCACGACCTGAACCGGCGCGTGGAGAAGGCGCTCCAGCTCCGCTTCCAGCGTGAACTGGGGCGCTTTGAGCGTCGCCGGTGGATCGGCTGCGAAGAGAATTCCGAGATCGATGTCGCTGCTCGCCCCGGCCTCTCCCCGCGCGACGCTACCGAACAGGTAGACCGCGATCGCCCCTCGGGCGTCGGCCTCGAAGAAGGAGCGTAGGCGGGGTTCGATGGTCGCGGCGTCCACGCCTCATTATAGGAGCGCGTCACTGCGGGTTGGTGGCAGCTCGGCTAGGCTCCGACGCTCCTGAGGTGCGCGTCGATCGCATCCACGATCCTCTGGGCATCCGCGACGTCACGCTATTGCTTCCCGGCGACCCGCTCGGCGTTCGTCTCGTGTGCATCTCAGCGCAGGCGCGGATCGCCCGGGTAGAGCGCGCGGCCGCGGCGGACCCAGTCGCGGGCCGCTTCGACGTCGCCGAGCGTCGCCAGGGTTCGCGCCACCACGACGTACTCGTCGGCGCCCGCACGAGGATTCGCGGTCACGATGCCGGCGAGGGCGTCGCGGGCCTCGGCGTCGAGTCCCTGGGAGCGGAACAGCAGCCCGAGCCCGATGCGCGCCTCGCGCGAGTGCGGGATGAGGGCGATCTCCTGCCGGAACT
>Ga0247727_10018352_pt1 | contig 11008 bp, 9 predicted proteins | sample WisWelCaveWW1625_FD_202498 | JGI IMG/M metagenome (GOLD analysis project Ga0247727, IMG submission 202498) | Biofilm microbial communities from Wishing Well Cave, Virginia, United States - WW16-25 | ecosystem: Environmental > Aquatic > Deep subsurface > Groundwater > Cave microbial mat | place...
TTGGGGTTCGCATCGTCAAAGACACTTATTCCGTGCGGCTCAATGCTCGCGAAATGCAGATTGCCAATTTGCCGGTGGAATTAGACGGGTTCCGAATTGTTCAACTCAGCGATTTGCAGGCCGATCCTTACACCGGCGAGCAAAAAATGCAACTCTACATCGATCTTGCCAATGCGCAAAAGCCCGATCTCATCGTCTTCTGCGGCGACTTGGTGACGCGCGGCAGCGATCACATTGCGCAAGGCGCACAAATGATGGAACGTTTGCACGCGCGCCTCGGAATCTACGCCTGTTTGGGTGACCATGATTACTGGGCTGATCCACAAGCCGTTGCTCAGCAGTTGAAAGCGAATCAAGTCGCCACGATTGAAGATTCGGTTTTGACACTCGCCGCAAATCAAATCTCGTTGACGATCTTGACCAACGTTTATAATCGCCGGCCATCGATGGAAACACTCGAGCATTTGCGAAAACAACGGCACGATGATGCGGCGGTTCATCTCGTGCTTTCGCATCAACCAACTGATGAGTTGATTCAATTTGCCGAGAAGAATGATTATCATCTTCTGCTGGCCGGCCACACGCACGGCGGGCAAATCGTGTTCAAACCCTTCGGCATTCCGCTTTCCGTTTCTCATACGGAATCACGTTATTTTTCGGGATTTTATCAAGTTGGCAATTTAATAGTGAGTGTCACTAACGGGCTGGGATTGACCTTTGCGCCGCTCCGTTATCAAGCACCGGCTGAAGTGACGCTCATTACTTTATATCGAAAGTAACATTTTGGCAATCTTCAACTTTATAAGGAGGAACGAATATCATGTCGAGAATTGAAAATTTTATTTCGCAATGGGAATTTGAATTTCAAATCACTCTGAACGTGCTGCGCGCCATTCCGCAGGATCAAATTGAATTCAAACCGCATGAAAGATTTTTTTCAGCGCGGCGGCTGGCGTGGCACATCATTCGAATCGAAGATATTTTTGGCCGCGGCGTTCTCAAAGATAAAATCGTTGTCGGGAACAGCGCGCTTCCTGCTGAACCGCCGGCAACAATTGCCGAAATGGTCGCCATTGCAGAAAAGCAACATCCCGAAATCGTCAACGGCTGGCGCGCATTGGACGACGCTGCGATGCAGCAAAAAATTCCGTTTGCCACGCCGGACGGCGTCGTGCGCAGAGAATTGGCTCGCAAGGCTTATCTTCGCATCACGTTGATGCATCATGTCATTCATCATCGCGGACAGCTCACACTCATGCTGCGTTTGATGGGCGCGAAAGTGCCGAGCATTTACGGGCCATCCGGCGACGAACCTTTGAAGTAAAAAATTTAAATTTATTTTGCGAAATGAACGACAAATCAGTAACCAGCATCCAGCAACAAGTAACAAGCATCCAGCAACCAGCAACCAGCCTCTTCCACCCTGCCGTCGCTAATTGGTTCACACAAGCGTTCGGCAAACCGAGTCCGCCACAAGAACATGGTTGGCCGCAAATTGCCGCCGGCAAAAATGTTTTGATTCTCGCGCCGACCGGCTCCGGCAAAACGCTTGCGGCGTTTCTCTGGTGCATCAATGATTTGCTCGAACAGAGTCTAGCCAAAGACAAAGAGACCTTCGAGAAAAATTATCTCGGCGGCATTCATACCCTTTATATCTCGCCATTGAAAGCGCTCAACAACGACATCGAAAAAAATTTGCAGGCGCCGTTGCTTGGAATTCGTGAGACGGTGGCGCAAATGCAAATCGATATGCCGCAAATCCGCGCGCTCGTGCGCACCGGCGACACGCCCAGCGAAGTGCGCACCAAAATGCTCAAGCGCCCGCCGCATATTCTCATCACCACGCCGGAATCGTTGTTCATCATGTTGACCTCCGATCGCGCCCGTGAAATGTATCGCACCGTCAAATATGTGATCGTCGACGAAATTCACGCGCTGTGCGGCCAAAAACGCGGCGTGCATCTTTCGCTTTCGCTCGAACGTCTCGCCCATTTTTGCCGCCACGACTTTGTGCGAATCGGCCTTTCCGCAACGCAACGACCGTTGGAACGCATCGCCGCTTTTCTCGGCGGACTTCGGACCTCGGACTTTCAGACTTCGGACCGCCCGGTTGAAATCATTGATTGCGGACAAAAGAAAAAAACCGATTTAAAAATTATTAGCGCCGTCGAAGATTACGGTAATTTGCCCGACGACACAATTTGGCCGGCCATCACTGAAAAAATTTACGAACTCATTCAGCAGCATCGCACGACACTCATTTTCACATTGATGCGCGCGCAAGCCGAAAAAATTGCCAAAGCGCTGAATGATTGGCATCGCCAACAAACTCGCGCGTCGGAAGAATTGGTGCAAGCGCATCACGGCAGTCTCTCCAAAGAAGTTCGCCTGCAAATGGAAGACAAACTCAAACGCGGCGAATTGCGCGCCCTCGCCGCCACTTCATCGCTCGAGCTGGGCATCGACATCGGCTCGATTGATTGCGTTGTGCAACTCGGTTCGCCGAAATCCGTGAGCCGCGCCATGCAGCGCGTTGGGCGCAGCGGCCATCTCATTTCCGCGACGAGCAAAGGCCGCTTCTTTCCGCTTTATCGACACGACATCGGTGATTTGGCGATGATCGCCCGCGGCATGTTCGACGGCGCGATTGAAGAAACGCAGGTGCCGGAAAATTGTTTGGATGTTCTCGCGCAGCAAATCGTCGCCATCGTGAGTGTTGATGAATGGAATCCCGATGAGCTTTATCAAATCGTGCGGCAATCGTATTGCTATCGCCAGTTGTCGCGAAATCTTTTTGACAGCGTGCTCGACATGTTGAGCGGCAAATATCCGTCGCAGGATATGCGCGAGCTGCGCCCGAAAATCGCGTGGGATCGCGTCAACAACCGGCTCATCGCTCGTCGCGGCGCGCGGCATGCGGCGATCATGAATGGCGGCACGATTCCCGACCGCGGTTATTATGGCGTGTACATCGCCGATACCAATATCAAAGTCGGCGAGATGGAAGAAGAGTTTGTGTTCGAGTCAAAAATCGGCGATGTGTTTTATCTCGGCTCATCGGAATGGCGCATCACCAACATCGAGCGTGATCGTTTTTGGGTCATTCCCGCGCACACCGAACGGCCTCGCCCTCCGTTTTGGCGCGGCGATTCTTTTTATCGCGATTATGAAACCGGCTTGCGTGTCGGTGAATTTCGGCGGCAAGTGCAGGATCGCATGTTCTCGCCAAATGCGATTGAATGGCTGATGGAAACTTTTGCGATGGATCGCTGGTCGGCAGAAAATCTGCTATCACATTTTAACAAGCAAATCGAAAGCACGGGAACATTGCCGACGGATCGACAAATCATCGTCGAGCAGTTTTATGACGAAGTCGGCGATCCACGTTTATTTGTTCACTCCGTTTTCGGCGGCAAAGTCAATGCGCCGTGGGCTTTTGCTTTACAAAACAAAATGGAAGAACTGAGCGGAGTCGAAGTTCAAAGCCAATTTGATGACGACGGCGTGATTCTCCGTTTCATCGATACGGATCGCCCGCCTTCATTTGAGCAATTTCTTTCAATTACACCGGAAGAAATTGAAGAGCGCAATATCAAAGCGCTAACAATGACGCCGCCGTTTGCGACGCGCTTTCGTTACAATGCCGCTCGCGCGCTGATGCTGCCGCGCACGACGCCGCAGCGCCGCATGCCGCTGTGGCAGCAACGCATGCGCGCCGCCGATCTTCTGCAAGCCACCCGCAAATTCGACGATTTCCCGCTCATCATCGAAACCTATCGCGATTGCCTGCGAGACGCACTGGATTTGGAAAGTTTGAAGCGCGTGATTAGCGACATTCACGCCGGAAAAATTACCGCGCATTATGTGCAAACCGAGTTTCCCTCGCCGTTCACCGGCAATCTGCTGTATAATTTTCTCGCGAATTACATGTACGATTTCAACGAAGTGCGTCTGTCGCAACACGCGCAAGCGCTAGAAATCAATCGTGAGTTGCTGCACGAAGTGCTCAATCGCGGCCCGGTGCCGGCGATTATTCCGCCGGAAGTCGTACAAAACGCCGAGAACTATTGGCAGTATCGCGATCCGCAACGTCGCGCGCGCAATGCAGAAGATTTATTGGAAATCATTAATGCGTTGGGTGATGCGACAACTGAGGAATTGCGCGAACGATGTGATGAAAAGTTGGAGGAGTATTTGAATCAGTTGCAGCAGCAGGGGCGGATTGCGATATTTAATTTTCGCTATAACGGCGAGACGCAGCCCAGATGGGTTAGCTTTGAAAAGAAAGATTTATATGATGAGATGTTTTTAAACTAAATGAGCGAAGTCGGGTAATGCCTTAATCTCGGGCAAAAACGCTGTCATTCTGAAAAATCCTTCTCTATCCAGCCTGTGCTTGATGACAAAAAAGATTCTTCCTGCATGACATGAGATTCGAAGTCCGACCAGCTTATGCGATCATTTCTTCTGCTTCAAATTTAATCGCCGGTACAGAAATGCGCGGAGCTTTTGCAATTCGTTCGGAGCTCCTAATCAATTCCATAATCCATTCGCCGACCTCGGCTTTGACCACTTTCTCTCCGCATTTCGGGCATACTCCTGCCGGCACATTCTCAACCACAATGAGCTGGCCGTCAATCCAGAAATCTTGATTGATACGTTTTTCCTGCAAAGGCGTATCGCAAATTTCGCATTCGCCGTAATTATAGTTATTTTTTTTTGCATTCATCGGTCTCGCCTATACATATGTTGTGATAAATAAAAGCTTGCCTGTGCTTTTGATGCGGCAGATGACCGCAATTTCTCTGCTGTCAAGCGCTGGCCCAATCACTTCGTATCGTGTTCCGCGCGGATCGCGAGTAAATTTTTGCCTTATTCGGCCTTTGAGAATAGCATTCTTGATATCCGGAAAGGCAAGACCATCATCGGCCATTTCTTCAAAAAAGTGTGGAATCGTGAATTCATATTCGCTATCCAAAACTTTTTGCCTGATTCTTTGTATGATCGACAAAAGCCTCTCCTCTACCAATCCCTGCAAATGGCTTATATTTTGAGTATCAATCCGTCTAATGTACTTAAACATTTTTGTAAAATCAAGCAGCAAGACGAGCTTAAATTAAAAATTTTTCTTGCATGTCTCAAACCGCTTGATTTGCCTACCCTGCAGAATTTCTTCACTGGATGAAGAAAGTCGAAGACAATTTGTAATTGACTTTTTCCAAAAACTTTTCTATCTTTTGCCGCATAAAATAATTCACTTTTCCAAAACGAATTTTAAGGAGGCAGGAGATGGATAGTTTGATTTGGTTTTTGCTGATTGGTCTCGCGGCCGGTTGGATCGCCGGACAGATCATGAAAAAACGCAGCCTCGGCTTGGTCAACAATTTGATCGTCGGCGCAATTGGCGCGCTGCTCGGCGGCTTCTTGTTCGGTTTGCTCGGATTGACCGCATACAGTCTCCTCGGCTCGCTCGTGATGGCTGTAGTCGGAGCCGTGGTTCTGTTGTATCTCGTCGGGATGATGAAAAAGGCCTGATACGCGTCGAACTGCACGAAACAAAAATGCCGTGCCTTATCTCTAAAGCACGGCATTTCGTTTTACTGATTACTGACCACTGACTACTAAATGACTAATGACCAATGACTAATGATTAAATGCCCAATGACTACTTCCTCTCCCCCATCGCCTTCTTCCGCGCCGCTTCGAATTCATCACCCGGCATCCAACTCGGCATCGCCTCGGCGTTTCCGACTTTTAAACCGACCAGAAACATCAGTTGCACATCTTCAACCGCGCCTTCGAGATTCCAACTCTCCTCATACTCATCACTCGGTTGATGATATTTCGTCGCTTCCCATTTTTCTGCCTGCTCTTTGCCCCAACCTTCCGGCTTGCCGATGACGTCAGTTCCCGGATCACAATACGTGGCGGGAATACCGATCTTGGCAAAATTGAATTGATCGGAGCGATAGAAAAATCCCTTGTCGGGAAATTGATCGCCTTTCACCGTTCTCCCCTGCCATGCCGCGAGTTCTTGCACGATTTTATCCATGCTCGATTTGCCCATGCCGACAATGGCAATATCTTTAGTTCTTCCCAAAAAGTTGATGCCATCAATGTTGATATTTGCAGCAAGATATCCCGGCGCGATCGGTGGATCGGCGCAAAATTTTTGCGAGCCGAGCAGGCCAGATTCTTCCGCCGCCACCGCCGCAAACATAATCGAGCGTCGCGGGCGTTGGTCTGCTGGCATTTGCGCAAATGCTTTCGCAATCGCCAAAATCGCCGCTGTGCCGGAAGCATTATCCACCGCGCCGTTGTGAATCGAATCACCATTTGCCGGCGTGCCGACGCCGAGATGATCGTGATGCGCCGAGTAAACGACATACTCTTTGCTCAACTCCGGATCGCGGCCGGGCACAACGCCAATTACGTTGGCCGTTTTTAAACTGCGGATGCTGTTTGTCATATCCAATGAAAGTGCCACGCCTAACGTCACGGGTTTGAAATCGCGGCGCTCGGCTTTGGCGCGCAATTCGTCGAGATTCTTGCCGCCGAGCTGCGCGATTTTTTTGCTGGCTTCATCTGTCGCCCATCCTTTTATTTTAACGGACGGCGCGTCGCCAGTGTGTGGTAATTCAAATTGTTCGCCGGTCCACGAGCTTTGCACGACTTGAAATTTATAACCCGCCGAAGGCTCGGTGTGAATAATGATCGCGCCGGCCGCGCCTTTGCGAGCCGCGATCTCGTACTTGTATGTCCAACGTCCATAATAAAGCCGGGTTTTGCCAGCAAACAATTTCGGATCGCTCGACGGATCGTTGTTCATCATCAGCAGAATTTTGCCGGCCACGTCGACGCCTTTGTAATCATTCCACTTCTGCTCCGGCGCTTCAATACCGTATCCGACAAAAATGATTTCCGCGTCTTTCGCGCCGACTGCCGGTTTCTGCTCGCCGGTGAAAGCAATGAAATCATCCCAAAATTTCAAGTCGAGCGTTTTTGCGCCGCTCTTCAATGTCATCGTTTTCGGCACATTGCTGGTCACGCCGAGAATGTCGAAGGTTTGATACCACGATGCTGCGCCATTGCCGGAACTTTTCGCGCCCGGTTTCAAACCGAGCAACTCAAATTGGCTTGCAATGTAACGCTCACCAAGTTGTCCGCCGCGCGTTCCTGGCGCGCGGCCTTCGAGCAAATCATCCGCGAGAAATTTGACATGGCCACGAATAGTGGTTTCATCAACGGCCTGCGCGGCTTTCTTTTCGCTATCGCTCACTTGGGCAAAACCAGTTGGAACAATAGCAATCAAAACGAACAGCAGCAAATTTCTTTTTAAAATGGCGTTCATTAGATCATCCTTTACTTGATTAAAAATATATGATCATCACTTATCCGCCTAATCTGTTTTGATCCGCATACTAAAAATTTTTTTGTAAGCGGGTAGCAGATTAAACTGATAAAAAGATAATCAAGCTGTTTAAATTTGCAAGACATTTTTCCGAGCAGTTTGTTCAATTCACTTTTCCAACTCGCAGAAGCAACGGCCACTCAATACGTTTTTGCGTTTCCGGATTACCCCAAGTGCCGGTTAAGCGATCATAAATTTTTTCGAGCGGATTATCGCCGTGTTGAGTGATATATCTTTGCGTTGCCGACCACGTGTTTAAATAACCAACCAGTTCATTGAGATTCCAAAAGGCTTCCAAATTGAACGATGGCGTTTTTATTTCAACAAACGGAAACGGAATGGTGCGATATTCTTCATCAATCAGCTTTCTTTCCGGCGGCCAATACGGACCAACAATGTCAAAATAATACTCGTTGATAATTTTCGTAACGGTGGGTTCGGTATGAAGGAGGTTATAAAACCACGCGGCAATAATTCCTCGCGGCTGCGCGACTCGTCGCACTTCCGCATAGAAACGATCAAAGTCAAACCAGTGCAGCGCCTGCGCCACCGTGATTAAATCCACCGTCTGCGGCAAAATATCGGTTTGTTCCGCCGGCGCGACAACGTATTTGATTTTTTCATGCGGCGTCGCATTGCGAATTTGTTTTTCGCTCGGATCGGTGGCAATCACGAGATCAAAATGCGGCGCGAGCCCGAGCGCGGCTTGGCCGTTGCCGGTGCCGCAATCCCACGCGACTTTTTTCGCTGGAGCAAGCGAAGCCAAATGCTCAAATAATTTTTCCGGATAATACGGCCGGTATTTGGCGTAATCGGCGGCTTGGATGGAGAAATGGTCTTTGAAGGTCATGGTGGTTGAGAGTTATTTCAGCGCGATTGACGGCGGAGTTTTTTGCGAAGCTTCTCTTCCTTCGCACAACCTTCTTCGTACAATTCATCGAAATGTGACTCATCAACTTCCTTTATTTTAACGTACTGCTTTGATGCAATCTCATACTGATAGAAGTAAAGCTTTTCCTCGTCCTGTGTAATAATAAAATATGGGGTTCCATATATCCCGCCTTCGGGGTTATACTCAATGGCGCTCTTCCAACAAATGTGACCCTCGAATAATAACATGGCTGCACCTCTTAATGTGGGTTTTCTATTGATTGGTTTGCCGATTTTAATTTGCAAAGTTTCTTCCTGTTTTGCAAGCAATTAAAGCGAAGCTTCTATCAAAAATTATATTGCGTTTTTGTCACGCCTGATGTAAATTTCGTCTTGAGCGGAATGGCTGGACTTTTAACCTACCTGGATTTTTACAAACCCTTCGAACTTGCATCTCGTATCACAGCAGCGGGGTTTTGAGACTATCTTCGTTTGAAGCGAAATTTTTTGGTTTATGCATGGCAAATTTCTCTTTTTATCCGGCATATACATGTAAAGGCCAATGAAACTTCATCGCAAGAAAGATTTCGGCATGATCACTCCCGAAATGCTGCAACGACTCAATGCACGAGATTGGAAAGAAATTTTTCCAAAGCTTGTGCTGTATGCTTTGTATCGCCTCAAAATTGCAGGGCGACGAGAAGCGCATTTAGAAGCGAAAGACTTTGCTCAACAAGCCATCGTCCTTGTTTATGAAGGGAAGCGCAAATGGAATCCGGATCAAGTTCCGGATTTACTGGTTTATCTTAAAGGAGTCGTTCATAGTTTGGTTAGCCATCACTTTGAAGTAGCGAATTCTCGAATTAAGCAACATCCAACTGCCGTGCTTGCCGACGGTGAAAAATTGTCGGATCCAGTAGAGCTAATACCTGCTCCCGACCAAGGCCCGCTGGAAAAACTTGAACTGGAAGAAATTCAACGCGCTCTGTTGAATTGGGCGAGCGATGATGAGACTTTGCAGAAGGCAATAAATAGCCTGTTTCAGGGAATGAAAAGGCGAGAACTTGCTTCTGAACTTGATTTGCCACTTGCGATCGTGGATAATTGCCTGAAAAAAATACGACGGGTTTTGAATAAATTTTTGGATGAAAATAACAATTGAGATTATATTATCATGAATACCAACGACTTCAAATCGCCCGCCAATCATGATATTCTTCACCATTTGGTTGAAGAACTATCAGAAGCCGTAGAAAATGATCCGGCCGCATTGCGTGAAGCCCTCGCTGAAGAAGGCATTGAGCAGGATAATCTGGTGCAAGAGGGCTTGCAATTCATTCAAGGCCTGCAAACAAAACAGCAAGCTCACGAGCATTTGATGGCGGCTGAGCTCGGGCTTTTCGAGAAAGTAAAGACGGTGATTGAGGCAGTGCTGCGGCCAAGAAGACTCTTGGCTTTTCCCAAATACGCTTATGCGCTTGCCGCAGTGATAGTGGTGACCTTTTCAACTTGGCTGCTTATTCAGCAATGGTCATCGAAAGAGTATATTGCCAGTCGGGGGGAACAAGTGGAATTCTTGCTTCCCGATGGCTCAAAAGTCAAATTGAATAGCGAAAGCCGGTTGGCGCTAAACTTCACCGAAAAATCCCGCGAAGTTGCGCTTGCAGGCGAAGCCTTCTTTGAGGTAAGAAAAGGGGAATTGCCGTTTGTCGTCATTATCGAAGGCGCGGCTATTCGTGTGATGGGAACGCAGTTTAATGTAAAGTCACGGAATAAAAAAATCGAGGTGGTCGTGAGTGAAGGCGTGGTTGAAGTCGCCTCAACTTTGGCTCACAAGGACAGCGTTATAATTTTAACCAAAGGGCAAGCGACCATATTTCGCATCGGCGAGTCTCCTGCGCTGCCGCAGCAAATCTACTCAGAGTATCCAGCTTGGACAAGTGGGAAGTTGGCTTTTTACCGGGAGCCTTTGAAAAATATCATTGCGGAGTTGGAAAGGCGCTTTGAGGTGACCATTCAATTGATGGATACAACGCTCGAAAATGAAACTTTCACCGTACAGGAAGACGATTTGGATACCATCCTTACAAAGCTATGCGAATTGACCGACAAAAAATACCGGAAAGAAAATGACGGCTATACGATTTATTAAGCGAATGCTCTTCATCGCCTTGACGGCGCATTTTCTAACTCCGGCAACCGGCAGGGCGCAGAGCAAACCAAAGATGATCCATTTCAGGTTTGAGCAGACGCCTCTGAGGGATGCGCTCGATCAACTCATCCAACAGCATGATCTCAAAATGGCTTTTAAAGACAAGGATGTTGAAGGTATCAAGATTTCCGCCGGTTGCGATGGCTGCACCGTCGACGAAGCCATGAACCGGCTTTTGCGAGGGACCGCCCTGCGCTGGCGCACAGAGCACAGAATCATCGTGCCAAATTCCAGGGCGATCATCACCGGGAAAGTCATGAAGGCAGATTCTCATGATCCTCTTGAAAATGTCAATCTCATGCTGAAAGACACCAAGCATGGCGCAATCTCCGATTCAAATGGCGCGTTTATCATTCCCAATGTTCCGCCCGGGGAATATACGCTGATTGCCACACACCTCGGGCATGGACTCTACACCAAAAAAATTTCTCTCGCTCCGGGAGATACGATCTCGGTTAAATTCGTCATGCAGGAAAAATCAATTCTTATGCAGGAAGTTATCGTCATCAGCAAAG
>Ga0247727_10018354_pt1 | contig 11008 bp, 9 predicted proteins | sample WisWelCaveWW1625_FD_202498 | JGI IMG/M metagenome (GOLD analysis project Ga0247727, IMG submission 202498) | Biofilm microbial communities from Wishing Well Cave, Virginia, United States - WW16-25 | ecosystem: Environmental > Aquatic > Deep subsurface > Groundwater > Cave microbial mat | place...
TTGCGTTGAAATCGACGTGACCGGCGCTTTGAGCCGGATTTTTTCGCGGCCCACTAAATTGGCAACGCCTTCCCAGATCGCGCCGGTGCCGCCGTGGCGCGGAAAGCGAAACGTATTGTTCGGCCCCCACGAGAGATCGTCGAGATCGAATAAAATATTTTTGGTGACGCGGCCGAGATCGGTGACGGCGACGCGCTCGCCGATCCATTCATACGACATTTCTTCCGGCGGATAGGCCCAGACTTTGAAATTGTAAGGCTCCATAAAAATTTCGGCGAGGCCCGCCCCGAACGTCGCGCGAATCCACTCGCGAAAATTTTTCGGCCGGCCGGCAACGGGATGTTTGTACAATTCAATCAGCCCGTTGAGGCATTTCCACATTTCTTCGCGAGGCAGATAGCGAATGTTGTTCTGAAATGGATAGGGCACGAAGCGCTCGCAAATCCAGACCCAGCTTTCGCGCTCGTGAAAGAGCCAGCCGTCGGCGCCGAGCGCGCGCTCCATCACCTCGTCAAAATAGCGGTAATGCGAAAACTGCACGTGGCCTCCGATATCCCAGGTGAAGCCGTGCTCGTCTTTAAAACTCGCGGCCAGTCCGCCGACGTTCGCCGCGGCGTCGAGAATGGTGAAATTTTCTATTCCCAGTTCTTTGAGCCGGTAGGCCGCCCCCAGTCCGGTTGGTCCGGCGCCAATGATTAAAAATTTATTCGCTGGTGGCTGAGGCATATCGAAATCGCAGTGAGTCGAATTTAGCGCGTTGTGCGGGGAGGCTCCGGCGAAAGCGAAAAAGCTCGCCGGCGCAGCGGAAACAAATTTTGACGAGCTTCCAGCGGATGATGCTCACCTGGCCGGTTTTGCGCTCTTCGTGGATGATTGGCAATTCAAACAGGTTGCAACCGGCTTTCGCCGCGAGCACGGTGAGAAAAATATTCGGCGCAAAGACGTCGTTGGGAAACATGCGCAACAGCGAGTCGAGAAACTCGGCGCGCATCAGCCGGAATGGGATGTTGGCATCTTTCAGCCGGACGCCGAAAATAATCCAGTTTAGCGTGAGCAAAATGCGCGTGATCACCAGACGATGAAACGCATCGGAGCGCGCCTGGCGATGGCCTATAATAAAAGGCGATTGCGCGCGCCGCTTCCAGAGCTGCCAGAAATCTTCCGGCTTGAATTGATCGTCGCTGTCCGTTTGAAAAACGCGCGACGGGCCGAGCCGCAACGCTTCCCGATAGGCGCGCAGCACCGCGGCGCCGTGGCCGGCGTTGGCCTGATGCACGACTTTGAGGCGCGAGTCGGACTCTGCCAGACGATCCAGAATTTCACCGGTGCGATCTTTGGAGCCGTCATTGACGACGAGCATGAAGCCGGGAATCTCGTCGAGAATTTTCAGCCACGATCGCGTCACGGTTTCGATGCAGCCGGACTCATTATAAGCCGGCATGACGATGGCCAAGGACATGAACGATGCTTCTCAGTTAATGTCTGCACGGATTTTGTTAGCCGGCCGAACGCTTGGGACCGGCGTTGCTTGCGGACTGCGCAACACGATGTTGTTCGGGTCACCCAAATCGACGTAAACCTCCTCGCCCGGCGCCGGCTTGGCGATCACCGGTAAACGCGCGCGCGCGGCTGAGGCGATTATCTCGAAGCCGCCGTTTTTGTTGGCTTCCGTGAACTCCAAAATTTTTGGCAGGCCTTGCGGACCTTTGAGGTACAATTCCCACGTCATTCCCAGCCAGGTGCCGTCATCCGTCACGGCGAGCGAACGATCGGCGCGCGGATGGATGCCGATCACGCCTTTTACGTGTAGATGCTCGCGCAATAGCGTGTGACGCAGCCGGACGAAACTATCGCCGCCGGGGATGTACGGCTTGCCCACGGCCGGCGCCAGCGTCATGAGCAAAACGAAGCCGGCCAAAACAAAACCCCGCCGCAGCCACGGCGTGAAGCTCGTCTGCAAAAGCGCCATTCCCCAGGCCAGCGCTTGCGCCACGCACAGAAATGCGAGCGGGAACATAAAGTTGATATAGCGCGGCCCCCAATAATAATTTCTGCACGAATGCAGCCAGGGAAAAACGACGGTACTCCAACACACGGCCAACATGACGAAGTGAGAGGCGATGGCCGGAAAATCGGATTCTTGGCGTGATCTCAATCTGATCGCGCCGACGCCCAGCGCGAACACGAGCCAATAAATTCCGAGAAAGGGCAGCAGTTGCGTGAGCGCCGCCATCCATTCCGCCATGGCCGCCGGAACCGTTTTGCAATTCGGCCATACAAACGGCGGCGGCTGATTGGCATAGAATTTTGCATACGTGAATAATAAACCGGCGTCGATAGCTAAAAGGGCGCTCAACCAGCCGAGACGCAGAGGCTTGAAGCGCGCCAAATTACCTTCTGCTCGACGGGCGCGATAAAAAAACAGCGCCAGTAGTGCGGCTTGGGTCATCGTCGAAATGGCGGCAAAAAAGTGCGTCCAAACTCCGAGGCCGCCCATCACCAGCCAGAGCCAAAACGGCAGCGGTGATGGCGCGGTTTTCGTCAGCTCCCGGCGCGCCAGCACAAAAGCCAGCCAGGCTGAGGAGGTGAAGAAAAACTGCGAGGCGTGAAATTTCAATTCAATGGCGATGTACGACAAAACCGGATTTGGCCCCACCAAAAGCGCGGCCAGCAACAGCACGATGCCGGCGGAGTTGGAAACCACGAAGGCGGCGGCGAAAAGCATGATGAGCCCGAGCGCCAGCATGAACATCGAATAACTGCGCATGGCGAGCTCCATTTCGGTCGCACACCACGCCGGCACAACCGTGTTGAGCATTTTCCACCACAGGCTGGCCAGGAGATGATCCAGCGGTGGCGCCATGATGTGCGTGCGCGCGGCTGCAAAAAAGCCCGGCGTTAAAATGCCCTGGTTCCAGACAAAGACGTTGCCGGCCTCGTCACCCCAGAGAAAATTGGTGGCCGCCGAGGGAACCTGCCAACTCAAAAAGCGGCATAGAAATAATAACACAACGACCGAGCTTAACAAAATTCGATAACGTTGCAGAAACGTTTCTATTTTCACCATAAACTAACCCGGCTAAACAGGAGAATAACCAATGGCAAATTTTATCGGCGGTTTTAAATGCCTTCCATGGAGGGGTTCCGGAATGATGTTACGGCCACAAACGCGGGAGCACAACGTTGGCACAGCCCCGGATCGTCATTCATTCATGAATGACATTTCGTCTGTACCGGCAAAGAAAGGGGTTAGCGGAAAGCTAAAGTTATAACGAGGCCAGGATCAAAATGAAGGCAACCGCGGCGCCGACGGCATAGCTGAGCGGATCTTTCACGGCAAACACGATGGGGTCGTCATCCATCTGCCCGCGGTGCGCCTTGAACCAAATCCGCGTGATCCAATAGAGCAGGAACGGGGCGATCAGCCAAAGCACGGTGGGATGCTCGTAGAGCACCGTCACTTCTTTGCTGTTGATATACAAAGTCAGCACGAGCACGGACAGATAGCCGGCGGTCGGGCCGATGCTGCGGAGCAACTCGTTGTCGTCAACGATATAGCCGCGTCCGCTGCTGCGCGATTGCTGGCGCTCCTGCATCATGCGCAGCTCGGCGTAGCGCTTCACCACCGCCAAATTGAGAAAGAAAAAACTTGAAAACGCCAGCAACCACGGCGAGATATAAACCTCGACCGCGATGCCGCCCGCCAGCACTCGCAGCGTGTATAATCCGGCCAGAATCAGAACGTCGACAATCAGAAGGCGTTTGAGATAAAAAGAATAGGCCGTGGTGAGCGCCCAATAAAGCGCGAGCAAGGCGGTGAAGAACAACGGCAAAAATTTGAGCGAAATCGCGAAACTGCCGGCCAGCAGTAGCGGCGCCAACAGCACGCCGGTTTTGATTTCAAGTGTGCCGGCGGCAAACGGCCGATGCTTTTTGCGCGGATGCTGCCGGTCGGACTCTAAATCGAGCAAATCGTTCACAATATAGACGCTCGAAGCGCACAAGCTGAAGACGAGAAAAGCGCCAAGGGCCTGTGGCGCGAGCGCGGGTTCGGCGATTTGGTGCGCCATCAACAGCGGCACGAAAACAAGAATGTTTTTCACCCATTGCGTGAGGCGCAGCGCTTTCAAGAAAACGGGGAAGCGTTTTTTTCGGCTGGAAAAAATCCGGTGCACCGAGGAAACTTGGCTGGCCCTTTTGAGCAATCTTGAAGATGGTTGCACGAGCAGCGCTTGAGCCGCCGCTTGCCAGATGGGCAGATCGACGGCGGAATTGCCGATGTAATCGAAGCCTTTGCTGCCGTAATGCGCCTCGAGCGCGCGGCATTTGTGCGCGCCGGCAAGATTGATTTGGCCATCGCTGGCATGCACGGCGGAAAAAATTCCGAGATGGTTGGCAATGCTCTGCGCCGCCTGTTGATCCGAGGCCGTGGCGAGAATGATCTCGCGTCCGGATTCTTTTTCTTCGCGCAAGAAAGCCAGCACGCTCTCGCGGTACGGGAGCGCCGCAGGATTCAGCTTGACGCGCCGGGCCAACTCGCGCTTGCAATGCGCTTTGCCTTTAAAAAGCCAAAGGGGAAGAGAAAAAATCTTCAGTGGCTGGTTCTTGAGCAAAACCAGCAATGACTCCCAAAGCACGTCGGTTGCCAACAGCGTTCCATCCATGTCGACGCAAAGCGGTTTGCAAGTATCGGTCGCGGCTACGGCCATTCCTTCTCCAAGAACATTTTTTCACTTCTGTGGCAGTTCCGATTCTGTGGGTGATAAAAATTGTTTTGATGCTGGCGCCGGCGAACGCCGGTTCGCCACCCAAATCACATTGGTGGGGAAATTCGGGTCTTGCCAGAGCAATTGCGCCTGCCGGCCCAGCCAGGCATCGAATTCTTTCCTTTCGGCGCCCTCGAAATCACCTGGCAAAATAAAATAAGAGGACCGATGTTGGGTGATCAGCGAATCCAGAACTTGCGCGTTGAGTTTATGAATCCACATAACGCGGCTGTGGTTCTCGTCACCTAACAAAAAATAGCGCGCGATGTAGGTCGCGTAGCCGGGAATGGGGACGATCGCATCGCCTTGCCGGCCGTTTTGCTTGAGGTGGGAGAAGCCGGTTCGCCAATCCGCCGTTCTTGGGTTGCGATAATAATTCGCCAGCACATAAGAATCCACCAGACAGAAAATGCCGATCACGGCGGCCATCGCCAGGGCTTTGCCACGCCCCGGATTTGCCGCGGCTCGGGAGGCAAGTTTTGACGAGATGGACACCACCTTATCCGCCACCGTCGTTATCGCCAGGGCGAGCAAAAGCAACAACGGCGCATTCAAGTAAAAAAGATAACGAAACGTGCCGGAGAAATAAATGGAAAACGAGACGATCCAGGCAAACAATAACGGAATAAAAATGAGCGTGCAAAGAAAAAGAATCTCCGTCCGGCGTTGTTTCCAGGCGAGGGCCAGGCCCAGAAGAATGAACGCGCCGATCAGATATTTCAAGCCGCGCTCCAAAAGCGGATTTGCCAGCGTGGTTGGATAAAAATTAGTTTTCAAAAACACCAGCACGAAAGAAGCCGGCATGTTGTTGGCGAGCTTCGAAAACCAGTAGCCTTCGGCGCCGCCGACGCGCTTGGATTCGGCCTGTTCGAGCAGGAACGGAATTTGTGGCAGGCATGCCAACGCCAACACGAGGCCCGCGAGCAAAAACGTCCGGTGACGGCTCAAAAACCGGCGATACGTTTTTTGCTGAATGAGGCTTCCGGCGTAAAACGCGAGCTGGGCGGCGATCAGAAAAACGGTGTAATAATGAACGTAAAAACTGGCGACGCTGCAGCCGGCCCATAAAAACCAATCCCGCTTCTGCTGCCGGCAAAACGCGCGATAAAAAAACCAAATGGCCAGCGCCGAAACCAAAAAGAACAGCGTGTACATTCTGGCTTCTTGCGAGTAGCGAATTTGATAGGCGGACAACGCCAACAGCAAAGCGGCAACGACCGCCTCGCGCTTGCCCAATATTTCCCGGCCCAAAAAATAAAAAACCGGAATGGACAAGACGCCGCAGATAACGGAAAAGAGGCGCAACGCCGCCGCCGATTCGCCCAATTTGACCATGAAATGGAGAATGAGATAATACGTCGGCGGATGAACCTCCCATCCATACGAGGCGCGAACGATTTGCGGTATGCTCGAAATGGCGCGATCGTAGGTGATGGTTTCATCAAGCCACAAACAGGCCTGGCCGAGGTTCAGCACCCGGAAAAAAGCGCCGGCGGCGATGATGACGAGAAGAAGCGCCGGCAAGCGAAATGATTTGACCATGTTTCCAATTTCCAACGCGGCGGAGTCTACAATTACAGGCCTCGACCCAAAAGGTAAAGGCTGGACCAAACAATTCGATATTTTAATGCGCTTTGTTTATACCAACAATAAAGTTGGTTAGCGGAAAGGAGTGCGGAACGCCAAAAGGTTTGCAGGGAAGAGTGGCGCCTTGCATCAGGGCAACTATGAATTTTTCAAATCCTTTTTTGCGCGACAATTTGAATTGTCGTTGCCAACGACGGGAGCACGCGATTGAACGCCCGCACGAGCGGCGAGGCGCCGGCGCCGGCATTATATTGATTCAACACAAAGCCATTTTGTTGAAACCACTTTTTATAGGACAGCGGACAATTGAAATGGATGGCGTCATCGTCGGGCTGCTCGAAGTTGATTCGGCCATCCTTGAGCATCGGAAAAATATAAACAAACTTTGGCGTTGGGGAAGCTCCCAGCTCGACCGCCAAGCGGAGCGAAGTCCACAACATGAAAAAGCAATCGGCCAAAGACGCCATGGGGCCATATCGTTTCTCGCCTTGCAAAAGTTTTTTCATGGCCAAAATGGCGCGATGCGGGCCCGAAAGATTGGGACCCATGACGATCATGCGCCCATCGGCTTTGAGCACGCGGTTGATCTCGGTGAGCATCACTTCGACGTTGATCACGTGCTCGAAGACGCAAAGCGTGGCGACGGTGTCGAAAGTGTTGTTCGCGAATGGCAGTGACAAGCCGTCATAAGCGACCAGTTGCGGACCATGCGCCGGCAACTGGCCGCGATATTCTCGCAGCTTCTCCTCGCTGAAAATGTCACACCCGGTGGCCATGAATCCGCGCTGTTGAATCAGGAGCGGCGTGCGATAAGTGCCGCAGCCGAGATCGAGCACCTTTCCTTGCGGCGCGGTATTTCGGCTGATGACACCCGCATAGGCCTCGTAGGCGGCTTGCTCGCGATCCATCAAACCATACGAATCCGGCCGCTCTTCATAAAAACGTTTGAGCATTTGCGCGAGGTGTTCGAGATCTTTTTGGCTTTTAACCCGGCGTAAACTCATTCAACCACCTGCGGACGACATATTTTGAACGTTTTCCATAAAAGAACAAGATAAGAATAACCGCAACCCCGCCCAAATGCGGATTGATAAAATAAGGCTTGCCTTGCATAAAAAATTTCTCTATATATTCACAACGGATTTTTGTTCGCCTGTAAAAACCAACTTCACCGGAGAGGGAGACTATGTTCAAACTTCATCGTTCCGGCAGGTTGATGGCTTTGGCGCTGGTGCTCATCTGTTGCGCGCGCGCTTTTGCCCAACCGGTCATTTTTGCAAAACCGTTGAGTCCGCGGCTCGCCAATTACGATATCAGCGTGCGGCTCGATCCGGCAAAAAGAATGTTACACGGCAGCGAAACTTTAAAATGGTTCAACAAATCCGGCGACGTGATTAACGAGCTGCAATTTCATCTTTATCTCAACGCGTTTCGGAACAGCCGCTCGACGTTTATGAAAGAGTCTGGCGGCGTGAGCCGCGGCAACAAGATCGATAAAGACGGCTGGGGATTTATCGAGGTCGACAAAATTACTTCCGCCGCCGGCGAAGATTGGACGGGATTGATGGAATTTATTCATCCCGATGACGACAACGCCGAGGATAAAACGGTTTTTCGTTTGCCGCTGGCGAAGCCGCTGCCGCCGAATGATTCGATCGTCGTGAATATCGCTTTCACTGCGAAACTGCCGCAGCCGCCGTTTGCGCGCACCGGCGCGAAAGAAGAATATTTTTTTGTCGGCCAGTGGTTTCCGAAAATCGGCGTGTATATTGATCACCAGTGGAATTTTTCACGCGAACTCCGAGTTTTTTGCGGACTACGGCGTCTACAATGTGAAGATGACCGTGCCGGAAAAAAATATCGTCGGCGCCACCGGGTTGCTCGTTGAAAAGAAAGCGAATGGCGACGGCACCGCGATGCATTTTTATCACGCCGAGGACGTACACGATTTCGCGTGGACCACAAGTCCCGAGTTTGTCGAATTTACCGGTCGCACGCAGGACGTCGATATTCGCGTGTTGCTGCAGCCCGATCATGCCGATCAGGGCATTCGCCATCTGGAAGCCGCGAAAGCCGCGGTCGAATATTTTCAAAACTGGTACGGCGATTATCCGTTTCCGAATTTGACCGTCGTGGATCCGCGCCGCGGCGCTGCGGGCTCCGGCGGCATGGAGTACCCGACGTTGATTACCGCGGGAACGGCGTACGGTTTGCCGGAGGGGATGCGTTTTGTCGAGCTGGTCATCATTCACGAATTCGGCCACAATTTCTGGTATCATCTGCTCGCCTCGAACGAGTTTGAAGAAAGCTGGATGGATGAGGGAATCAACACCTACACCGAAATTCAAATCATGAACGACAAGTACGGGCCGGTGGGTGATGCGATCAATTTTCTAGGCCTCAAGCTCAACTCGCTGCAACAGCATCGCGCCCAGTATCTTTTTAACGCCGATATCGATCCGACCGTTCGCCGGGTGTGGGATTATTATTCGAATGGCAGCTTGTTCACAAATTCTTATGCCAAGCCGGGCGTGCTATTGACGACACTGCAGAATTATCTCGGCAAAGAGACGATGGCGAAGCTCATGCGCGCTTACGTCGAGCGCTGGCGCTTCAAACATCCGAAGACGCGCGATTTTATCAATGTCGCGAATGAAGCTTCCGGCCAAAATCTCGATTGGTTTTTCGAGCAGGCGCTTTTTTCCAACGCGACGCTGGATTACAGCGTCGATCGCGTTTTTACGCGCGAGATCAAAAAAGGCGCGGGCTACGATTTCAGTTTTTCGGCTGCCTCGTCGGATTTGGCGCCGACCAACGGCAAAAGCGCCGAGCCGGATGATGACAATGATGATTCGGTCGAAGCGAAAAGCCGGCCGAAGTTGTTTGAAAGCGGCGTGCAGATTCGGCGGCGCGGCGCGTTCAAATTTCCCGTCGAAGTCGTCGCCGAATTTGCGAACGGCGAGAAAGTCCGCGAGACCTGGGACGGGCAGGAGCTGTGGAAAAAATTTCGCTATGTCAAACCGACGAAGCTGGTTTCGGCAACGGTCGATCCGGAGAATAAAATTGCGCTCGATATGAATTTCACCAACAACAGCAAAGCCGTCGAAGCTTCGAGCCTCGGCGTCAACAAACTGTCGGCGCGCCTGCTGTTCTGGATGCAATTCCTGCTCGATCAGCCGGATTTTATGAATTTGTTCTCGGCGTTTATCCCTTCATTTTAATCGCTCAAGCGAGCAAAGGAGCGCGGACTTTCTTGTCCGCGATGCCGTTTGGACTAGAAAGTCCACGCTCCCTCAAAGGAGGAAAACAAGATGATGAAAAGTTTGCAATCCGGTTGGCAAGCGGTGCGCGCCAACAAACGCATGCTCGCGGTTTTTTATCTCGCCAATCTTTTTTTCGGCTTGCTGCTGATGTGGCCGCTGCGCGTGATGTTGAAAGATTTTATCGGCGACAGCACGATGGGCGAAAAACTCGGCGGCGCGCTGGATATGGATTTTCTTTTCGAGTTTATCAAACACAACGAACAGGCGGGTTCGGTATTTTACGGGTTCGTCTTTATCGTTCCCGCGGCGGCATGGCTGTTCACATTGTTTCTGTCCGGCGGCGCGCTGGCGGTTTTTGCAAAAGGCGAAAAATATGAGCCGGCGTTATTCTGGGGCGGCGCCGCAAAATATTTTGGCCGCTTTTGCCGCCTCGCGTTGTGGAGCCTGCCGGTTCTGGCGATTCTTTTCTGCCTGCAATATCTGGAGTCCGGCGCGCAGCGGTTGTTTTTCGGAAAAGATCCGTATCAAAATATCACCTACTGGGCCGGCTGGATCAAAGCCGGCCTGCGCGCGTTGAGCTTTCTGTTGTTCGGCATGATTCTCGATTACGCCCGCATTCACGCGGTGCTAAATGATAAAAACAAGATGCGCGTTTCGCTGCGCGCGAGCTTAAAGTTGATCTCGCAGAATTTTCTCTCGACGTTTGGGCTGGCGTTGTTGCTGCTCGTGATTGGCGGCCTCGCATTAGTCGTTTATAATCCGCTGGCTAACGGCCTGGCCGCGCCGAGTGGCCTGGTTATTCTGCTGCTCTTTGTGTTACAACAATTTTATATGCTCTTTCGCGCGGCGCTGCGTTTAACTTTATATGCGAGCCAGTTGCATTTGTATCGCGCGCTTGAATCGATGCCGGCGGAAATCACCTCCGCGACAGAAGTTGATCTGAATGGATTGACGCCGGCGACGGAATAACCGACGTGGATAAAAAATTGTACGGCGTCGGTAACAGATGGGTAGCGCAGACATCTTGTCTGCAGCCAAGATGACTGCGCTACGTTTTCCACCCGTGAGTGAGGCATTACTAAAAACTTATGTTTGTTATGGAATTTGTCGGTATAGAATAAAATGACGCGAGAAGAAGCTGTCAACAAAAATCTCGGCTGGTGCGGCCAAAATTAACCGTCGCGAATGATTTCAAGTTTGTTGGCGCTTACGGCCGTCGAAATTCAAACGGTCGAAAGATGAAAAAGAAGGCGGTTGCGCTTTGAGCCAAATCCCATTCGTCGCCGTGCTCGACAACGTTCGCAGCTTGCACAACGTCGGTGCGATTTTTCGCACGGCGGATGCGGCCGGCGTCGGCAAGCTTTATCTCTGCGGCATGACAGGTGCGCCGCC
>Ga0247727_10018355_pt1 | contig 11007 bp, 7 predicted proteins | sample WisWelCaveWW1625_FD_202498 | JGI IMG/M metagenome (GOLD analysis project Ga0247727, IMG submission 202498) | Biofilm microbial communities from Wishing Well Cave, Virginia, United States - WW16-25 | ecosystem: Environmental > Aquatic > Deep subsurface > Groundwater > Cave microbial mat | place...
AGGTCAAGCTAAATAGGTCAAGCTAATTAAAACAATTTTTTATTGTATCAAATGCACCCGAAACTGTGTGAACATCTGCAACAATTGGAGCTAGACCGAATTTTTTTAATTCATCTGCAGTAAATGGACCTATCGCAACTACTTTTGTTTTTTGTAAATCTTCTAACAATATTTCTTTATCAGAATCCATTAACATTATTTCAAAAAAGGCGTTTACTGATGACGCACTTGTAAATACTATACCATCAATCTTTTTATTTGAAAAAAGTACACGGAATTCATTCCATTGTGATGTGTCCTTGAAAGAACAAACATCATAAAGATAAATCTCTTTTACTTGTAGCCCAATCTTTTCTAAAAGTTGTGCAAGAAATGGGGTAGATGCACCACTTCTTGGGATAATTACTTTTTTTCCTTCTGCATTCAGCCTTGTAAAAACTTCACCAACACCAACTGATGAGTATTTTTTTTGTGGCATGTAAGTTACTCTAATTCCTTCCTTTTCAAGGGCAGCTTTTGTTTTTGGGCCAACTGCTATCACAGTAGTATTTGCAACTGCAAGTTGAAGTTTTTCAAACTTGGAAAGTTTTCTTGCCGTATCAAATAAGAGTTTGACGGCTTTTGAGCTCATAAATACAGAAAAATCATGGTTGTCATCTTTTATAGAGTTCAGAAACTCTTCTACTATCTTTTCCCCCTTGCTTACAAGCTCAATCGTGGGAAGCGGTATCGGATTTGCGTTTGCCGTTGTTATCAAGTGTATAAACTCTTCTGAATCCTCCTTAGATCGAGTTATCGCAATAGTTTTTCCAGTTATCATTTTCTCCAACCCACTATTTCTGACAAATCCACTACCTTGCCTACTACAATTATCGATGGCGGTTTAATCCTTGCCTGATGTACTTTTTTTGATATGTTGGAAATATTTCCCTTTACCATCCGATGTTTTGAGGTAGTACCGTTTTGTATTACCGCAACAGGGGTCTTTTTATCCAAACCACCTAAGGCAAGATCCTTGCAGATATTTTCTAATCTTGAAAGACCCATCATGATAACTATCGTATCTACAGATGTGGCAAGCTTTTTCCATTTTACAGATGTTTTTGTTTTTTTAGCATCTTCATGACCTGTTACAAACGCAACAGAAGATGCATGGTCCCTATGGGTAAGTGGTATTCCAGAATATTCTGCAGAACCAATTCCAGACGTTATACCTGGAATCAATTCAAATTTTATTTTATTTGCTCGAAGAAATTCTGCTTCTTCTCCCCCCCTTCCAAAGATGAATGGGTCGCCTCCTTTGAGTCTAATAACATTTTTTTTCTTTTTTGCAAACTTTACCATAAGTTTATTTGTTGTGTTTTGATGTTTGTAATCATCTCCGACGTTTCTACCTACGTAAATTTTTTCAGCTTTCTTAGGAATCATAGCCAATGTTTCTTTGCTTATCAATCTATCATAAAGCACAACATCTGCTTTTTTGATTGCCTCTATAGCTTTTAACGTGATAAGTTTAGGATCACCAGGTCCTGCTCCAACTATGTAAACTCTTCCCGTCATTTTTTATTCCATTCCTCTACTTTTTCTCTCCAGTTTTTTGCAAGATCTGCTATTCCTTTTTCTGTAAGCTCTGATGCAGCTTGTTTTCCAAGTTCAACTGCTTGCATAAAGTCTCCGGTACGTTCCACGTTAATTGATTTGCTACCATCAACAGAATAAACGATAACATTAAGAGTTAGTCTGTCACCTTTTTTCTCGGCAATTGCACCAACTGGGAACCTACAACCCGAATCTACAAAAACCGAAAGCGATCTTTCAGCTTCTACTTCATACCTAGAATCTAGATCTTCTATTTTTCTCAATATTTCAATTAAAGACGGATTGTCTTTTCTTGATACTAATGCAATTGCACCTTGCCCAGGAGAGGGTGGAAAATCCTTTGTAGAGAGTCTTTCAAACTTTACGCCAAGCCCAAGTCTTAAAATTCCTGCTTGCGCTAGAACAACTGCATCAAACTCTCCTTGTTGTATTTTTCTTATTCTTGTTTCTATGTTTCCTCGGATTGGTTTTACGATAAGATCTGGTCTTATTCTCCATATCTGTACTGCTCTGCGCAAACTACTTGTTCCAACTTTTGATCCTTTTTTTATTGTTAGAAGTGTGCTACCGTCTTTTGAGATAAAGACATCATTAGGATCTTCTCTTTTAGGTATGCATGCCAAGACAAGATCGTTAAGAAGCTCCGATGGCACGTCTTTTAGACTGTGAACTGCAAAGTCGACTTTTTTTTCTGCAACTGCACGGTCAATCTCTTTTTCAAATATTCCTTTTTGGTTTATTGTAAAGAGTGGTCGTGCATCTGTATCGCCCTTAGTTTTTATTGTAACAATTTCAAATTCAATTTCAGGTGATCCTTTTTTCAGCTCTGAAATAACCCAATTTGTCTGCGCAAGTGAGAGGAGACTACCCCTCGTACCTATTTTATACTTCAATCCTTCACCGCTCTAAGAGATTTATCATATGCTTCTATTGTTTTATCCAAGTCGTCAAGTGTGAGTGCGTCTGATAGGAAAACAGTTTCGAATTGAGACGGTGCAATAAAAATACCATTTTTTAGCAATGCACTGAATAATTTTTTGAATTTTTTTACATCTGCTTTTTTTGCTGATACATAATCTTTCACAGGAGCATTTGTGAAGAAGATCTGAAACATTGAACTGATTGCATTAACCTGATGTGGAATCTTCATATCATTTGCTAAATCTTGTAGTGCTCTTGTCAGAATAGTACAGAATATGTCAAGTTTAGGATATAGTTTGTTCTTGTATTTGTTTATAGTTTTGACAGAAGCTATAGCAGCTGCTACTGAAACTGGATTGCCTGCATATGTGCTTGCTTGATACACCTTTCCTTGAGGAGCAAGTTGATCCATAATGTCTTTTCTTCCACCGACAGCTGCGATTACAAAGCCATTGCCAAGAGCTTTTCCCAGTGTCACAATATCGGGTTTTATGGAAAAATATTGCTGCGCTCCTCCAGTAGACATTCTAAATCCAGTTACAACTTCATCAAATATGAGCGGCACATCATGGTCCTTTGTTATTTTTCTAATTTCTGAAAGGAAATTTTTTCGAGGTAAAATAAGCCCCATGTTTGCTAAGACTGGTTCTACAATTACACCTGCAACATCTTTTTGTTTTTCAAGAACAGAACATAGTTCTTGTGAGTTGTTATATTGTACCACGAGTGTGTTCTTAGAAACTTCTTCCAATCCTCCTTCTGAAACAGAAATTCCATTATGGGCTGCCCCTGAACCTGCTTTTACAAGCACGTAATCATGGGCCCCATGGTAACAGCCTTCAAACTTTACGATCTTTTTCTTTTTTGTGAAACCGCGGGCAAGCCTTATTGCAGTCATTGTTGCTTCACTTCCTGTATTTACTAGTCTGATCTTTTCCATAGATGGATAATTTTCTCTAATCATTTCAGACAATCCTACTTCAAGATCTGTTGGCGCGCAATACAAGGTACCTTTGTTTAATTGTGATAAAACAGCTTCAAGAATCTCTTTTCTTCTGTGACCCAAAAGTAATGCGCCGTAACCATTACAAAAATCAAGATAATGTTTACCATCCACATCCCAAATTGTATTTCCCCTTGCTTTTTTTACAAAAAATGGATATGGATCATAAAATCTGACAGGACTGTTTATTCCATATGGAATAACTTTTTTTGCACGCAAAAAGAGGCTTTTGGAATTTGACATTGCATAAATGTAGAACAGATATTATTATAATCTATGCTAGAAATTCCACTAGTAGAATATATTTTTGATTAGAACAGATTGTTAAAGTTTTCCTGCTTCACATTTAATTACTACATCATCGGTGGAGTTTTCCCCAATGTTACATGAGTCAAATTCATCTCCACCATCAATAATATCAAATCCAGAGTTGCCGTTTATCTTGTCTTCTCCAGAACCACCACGTATGATATCATTTCCGTTATCTCCAGCGATCTTGTCTTCACCATCATTTCCAAAGATAATGTCGTCACCTTCTCCTCCAACTATACAGTCATCGCCTCCTTCTCCTGAGATAATATCATTACCTTCTAGACCAAACACCAGATCAGCCAAGTTTGTACCTGTCAAGATATCATCAATCTTCCCACCAATTATCAAATTAAATGATGATGCTGGTTTTCCACAGGCTTGAACAGTTATAGTTTGGGTCAGATTTTCTGAGTTACCAAATTGATCTGTTACATTCCATGTTACAATGGTTTCACCTAGTGGGAATGTAATTGGTGCATTGTTTGTAATCATTGGATCTGAATCAATGATGTCTGTGGCTGCTGCCTTGCCAATTATTACAATGGTTTCAAGTGAAGTTGCATCAATGGTAACGTCATCTGGTACTGTTAATTGTGGTCCTGTAGTGTCAATCACTGTTATCTTTTGTTTTGAAATTGCAGAGTTTCCAGAAGGATCAGTTGCAGTCCAAGTAACTATTGTTTCACCAAATGGAAATGCGTCAGGGGCATCATTTGAAATGGAATCTATTCCCATGATGTCCTTTGCTACCGCCGTACCAATAGCGAGGATATTGTTTGTCAAAGATGTTGCTTCTGCAGTGACATTTTCTGGCGCAGTTATTGTTGGTGGGGTCGTGTCAATCACCGTTATAGTCTGAGTATCAATTGCAGAGTTTCCAGAAGGATCAGTTGCAGTCCAAGTAACTATTGTTTCACCAAATGGAAATGCATCAGGAGAATCATTTGAAATAGTAACTCTTCCTGCTGCATCGGAGGAGGAAGCATCACCGAGTGTTACAAAGTTTTGTATAGGATCTGTTGCTTCAACCGTAATATCATCCGGTGATGAAATCGATGGTTTAGTGGTATCTACAATTTTCACAATTTGTGATCCGGTAGATACATTCCCGGCTGCATCAGTTGCAGTCCAAGTTACTATTGTCTCCCCTACTGGAAAGACAGAAGGTGAGTCATTAGTTATTGTTGTTACGTTAACATTATCGTCTGCAGAAGCATCACCAAGAGATACAATGTTATTATCTGGAGAGGATGCTTCGAAGTCCACGTCATTTGGTATCTTTATCGTGGGTGCAGTAGTGTCTACTACTGTAACTTTCTGAGTACCAGATGCAGAATTACCAGATTGATCTGTTGCAGTCCATGTTACTATTGTTTCTCCAAGTAAAAATTCAGATGCAGCGTCATTTGTAATAGATGAAACATGCAGTAAGTCATCAGCAGTTGCTTGCCCAATCTCAACAGGATTCTTTTCGGCAGATATTGCTTCATAAACTACATCATCAGGTACAACCAATATTGGAGATGTAGTATCAACTACAGTGATTTTTTGAATGGCAGAATAAGAAAGGCCTGAAACATCGGTGGTGGTCCATGTTATAGTTGTTAACCCAAGTGGAAATACTTCTGGTGCATCATTTGTAATTGATTGAATACCAACTAGATCTGAAGCTTTAGCTTCTCCAATGTTTACAATGTTTTCTAATTCACTTGTAGCTTCGACTACATTGTCATTAGGGGCTGTTAGGACTGGAGGCGTAGTATCTTTTATTATTATTTTTTGTGTTGCAGTTGCAATGTGGTTTGTTGTATCTGTTGCAGTCCATGTTACTATTGTTTCCCCTACTGGAAATACTTCTGGTGCATCATTTGTAATTGATTGAATACCAACAAAGTCGGCAGCTGTTGCTTGACCTAATACTATTGTATTTTCTGTCGCTGAGGTTGCTTCTGCTTCAACATCATCTGGGGTAGCGATTGAAGGAATCGTAGTATCAACAACATCAATCTTTTGTGTAGTTGTTGCAACATTTCCAGCGGTATCTGTTGAGGTCCAAGTTACTATTGTTTCTCCAAGTGGGAAGATAGAGGGGGCATTGTTGGTTATTATAGGATTTGAATCAACAGTGTCTATCGTACTAGCGGAGCCTACTGAAACAGAATTTTCTGTTGGAGATAAAGCCTCAAAGACCAAATCATCTGGGGCCATTATAGTGGGTGCAGTTGTATCAACTATGATTATTTTCTGAATGGCGCTAGCAGAATTACCATGATTATCTATTGTAATCCATGTTACTATTGTTTCTCCAAGTGGGAAGACAGATGGAGCATCGTTGGTTATCGATGATATTCCTGTTATATCACTTGCATTGGCATCTCCAACAAGGACAGTATTTCCGGATGAGCTTGTAGCTTCTTCTATAATATCAGATGGCACAGTAATAATCGGATTTGTTGTATCTATTATAGTGACAGTTTGAGTAGAATCGACCGTATTACCTGAAGTATCTTTTGCAGTCCATATTATTGTAGTAAGACCGATCGGGAATGAATCAGGAGCGTTGTTTGTAACCGCTCCTACACCGATAATATCAGAAGCAATGGCATCCCCTAATTGCACGAAATTTAACGTAGGATCTATTGCTTCAGTAACTATATCTTTTGGTACTTCAAGTTGTGGAGCAGTGGTATCTATTATTGATATTGTTTGATTTGCAGAAACTGAATTTCCTGAAGTATCTACCGCAGTCCATGTTACAACAGTTTTGCCAAAGACAAAATGGGGCGGTGCGTCATTTGTTATAGAGTAAATGCCAATAACATCTTGTGCTGTTGCTTCACCGATAGAGACTACATTATTTTCTGGACTTGAAGCTTCTGCAGTAACATCAGCTGGAAGGATGAGTATAGGAGGTGTAGAATCAACTACAGTGATTTTTTGCGATGCTACAGACCAGTTACCATCTGTATCAGTAGCATTCCAATTCACTATTGTTTCTCCAAGTGGAAATACTGGCGGAGCATTGTTTGTTATTGTAACATATTGGATATCTGTTGCTATTGCTTGATCAATTGATACGGGATTATCAGTTGGAGAAACTGCTTCAAATACTACATCAGGCGGTGGAGTTATTGTAGGTGCAGTAGTATCAATTATTTTGACTTTTTGTGTGGCCGTTGAAATATTTCCAGATGTGTCAATTGCAGTCCATGTAATTATTGTTGTTCCAAGTGGAAATACTGAAGGGCCATCATTTGTGATTGATTTAATTTCACCATTGTCAGTTATAGTGGCATCTCCTAAAACTACATTATTATCAGTGATACTTATGGCTTCAACTACAATGTCAAATGGCGCAGAGATGTATGGTTTAGTTGTGTCCTGAACAGTAATAACTTGTTTTGAGCTTGCACTATTACCAGCATTATCTGTAGCTGTCCAAGTTACTATAGTATCGCCAATCCTAAAAAAGGACGGTGCATCACTTGTGATTGTAACTACACCAACTATATCAGATGCTGCAGGAATACCAAGTTCTACCGAATTAGTATCAATGTTTGTTGCTTCTACAATCACAGAAGGTGGTGCTGCAATAACTGGAGAGGTTGTATCTACTACAGTAACAGTCTGCGTTGCTTTAGCAACGTTTCCAGAGGCATCAGTTGCTGTCCATGTGACTAATGTTTTGCCAAGTGGAAACTTTTCTGGAGCATTGTTTACAATAGAAGCAATTCCACTAGCATCAGTAGCTGTGGCTTGACCAATAGAAACAGTGCTTAAGATTCCATTTGCCTCTACTACTATATCTGAAGGAGCTGTGATTACTGGGTTTGTCTTATCATTTGACAAAGGCGACAGAGGTGAAAGTGTACTGATTAATTGTGAAGTTTCAGTTCTTGGTTGCGATGATTTGGAAAATTTCTGAATTCTATGATTACTACTATCTACAACAAAGACATTTCCATTTGTATCAACGACTGCATCTTTTGGATTATTAAAATTACCATTTGTTTTTCCCTGACTTCCCCATGAAGACGGTGAATTACCATCTCTGTCAATTTTGACAATTCTGTTGTTACCAGTATCTGCGACATAGATATTACCAGAAGAATCAATGTCTAGTCCTTGTGGAGACCTTAAGCTATTACCAGAAGATACGTCAAAACTTTTAAGAAAAACTCCATCTAATGTGAATTTTTGAATTCTGTCATTACCTGAATCTGAAACATATACACTTCCTTGTGAATCTGTACTTACCCCACGCGGATTAAGAAATTGACCGTTACCCTGACCACTACTTCCTATGGATAGTAGAAATTTTCCATCAGATGAAAATTTTTGAACTCTGCTATTTCCTGTGTCTGCGACGTAGACATCACCATTGATATCAACTGCAATGTTTTGAGGTAACAAAAATTTACCAGTTTCCGTTCCCTTGCTTCCCCACTGGGTAATGTATTTTCCTGACGTGTCGAATTTTTGAACACGGTTTAATTCATTGTCAACAACATAAACGGAGTCTTTGCCTATTGCAATTCCTGCTGGAACTTGGAATTGGCCGTTTCCAGATCCTTTTATTCCCCAAGTATGCAAAAAGTTCCCATCATTATCAAACTTTTGAATTCTTCTGTTTCCATAATCAGTCACATAGACATTTCCAGCAGAATCTAATGCCAAGTCTTGAGGAAAAGAGAACAGACCAGTTGTCTGAAGTCCCTCAGAACCCCACTTTTTTAAGTAAGAAGGAATTGTTTCAGCTTCTGCATTTTGAATAATCACACAATACATTATGCTAACTATAATCCCAAATACTACTAGAGTGAGTCTCTTCAACTGTTATTGATTCAAAAATACCAAAAAGATCTCAAGAGTTAGGAATTGTTTGGGTTTTTGTCAATTTTTGGTTGGTTTAGAAGGGTTTGTTGACCTCTCTTGTGAACACATAGCTTGCCAAAGCCACCATTATAATAACAAAACCAGAAATTACTGCAAGTTCTAGAACCACAGATGCTGCTTGTGCGGTTCCAGTCATCATACCTCTAATCAATAAAACTGAATAGGTAACTGGATTTAGCTTTGCAACAACGGCTAGCCAATCAGGAACAAGCTCAAGTGGAAAAAGCGCTGGGCTTAGCATAAAAAGTGGCATGCCAAGAAAATTGACTATACCCCAGAAGGTCTCCTGTGATTTGGCAGTAGCTGCTACTACAACCGAAATCCCAGAAAATCCAAGTGAAAACAGTATCACAATTAACATTATGGGAATAAACATCAAAGGGTTTACAAAATTTACACCTATCGCAATTGCAATTCCCAAGATTAAACTTGCTTGTAATGCAGAAACCAGAGAAATGGCCAACATCTTACCAAGTGCAATCGATGATCTAGAAATTGGTGATGTCAGTGCCTTGTTCATAAAACCATATCTTCTATCCCAGAGTGTGTTCACCCCACCAAATATGCTTGTAAAAATTGCAGTAAGAATTATGACACCTGGTGTCATAAATTCAATGTAAGACAGATCATACCCAACAGATTTTATCAATGGTTGCGTTCCTGCAAAGGTATTACCAATAACTATTATCCAAATCGCCGGTTGGATCAATCTTATTAAAACTCCGCTACGTGATTTTCTGTATCTTTTCATTTCACGCCAGAAAATTGTATACGTATCTGATAGTATCATGCTCTGAGTCTCCTCATCTTTTCTCGTTCTTTTTTATTGTTGTAGCCTCCATTTTCGTCGCGAAGTTCTTTTCCAGTATATGAAAGAAAGACATCATCAAGAGTTGGTTTTGTAAGCGAGATTGATTCTATTTTTATTCCCACCTTGGGTGAGAGTTCGAATATTTTTGGCATTACTTGATTTCCATTAGTTGAAAATACGGTTATTTCTTCTCCATTAGTCTTTATGTCTTTTACAAGTTGAATTTTTTGAATTTCAGAAATCAGACTTTCTAATTTTGCATCGGAATCAATCTCAAACACGATAACATCGTTACCAAGTGCATTTTTGAGTGAAACCGGTGAATTGGTAACTTTGATCTTTCCATGGTCTATTATTGAGATATTATTGCAAAGTCTGTCTGCTTCTTCCATATAATGCGTTGTAAGAAATATGGACATGTCGTATTCTTTGTGTATTTTTTTTATATACTCCCAGATTTTATATCTTGTTTGTATATCAAGTCCTAGCGTTGGTTCATCCAAAAAAAGAACTTTAGGTCTGTGCAGCAAACCTCCCCCAATGTCAAGTCTTTTTCTCATCCCGCCAGAGTAAGCATTTACAGAATCGTGCTGCCTATCTGAAAGATCTACTAGATTGAGGATCTCATCTATTCTGTTTTTTACGAGATCTTTTTGTATGTGGTTTAGTCTTGCTTGCAATTCAAGGTTTTCTCTTCCAGTAAGATATTCATCAACAGTAGAGTCTTGTTGTACATATCCGATCATTTCTCTGACTTTTTTTGCTTGTAATACAACATCATAACCTGCAACATGCGCTGTTCCTAATGTTGGCTTTAGCAATGTTGTCAAAATCATAATAGTAGTACTTTTTCCAGCTCCGTTTGGACCCAAGAAACCAAAGATCTCCCCATCATCTACTTTAATGGAAACTTCATCTACTGCTTTTAATCCATTTTCGTAAATTTTAGAAAGGGATTTTGTTTCTATAGCGTACAATAAGAAAAGGGGATTTTTTGTATTATTAATTGTTAACAGAGCGAAAAATAGAGGAGTTTACTCTTTGTATTCATCTTTTGTTAGTCGTAAAATTACTTTTTCGCCTATTCCCCAAATCTCGCTTTTAGGAAATACTCGTTTACCAAAGAGTCCTTCGGTGACTTCAATTGACAGTAGCTCGTTTGTGTCAGGTTCACGGTGCAACTTCTTTACCTTACCTATTTTTTTTCCATCAATATCCACAACAGGAATGTCGCATCTTATTGGCGGAGTAGAGAGCAAGACTGACTCATCTGTAAACCTGTCGATATAATCTCTTGACAGATCATAGTCTTTGTGAAATCCTGCGCTAACAGTAATTCCAGTTACTTCAAGAGTGTTCTGGTTTATGTGTATGTGTTTTATCTTGCCGTATTGGATTCCTTCTCTGTCTATGACTGTTTTTCCAGAAAACTCGTCAGCTGTTATCAAATTTCTGACTTCTTTCA
>Ga0247727_10018356_pt1 | contig 11007 bp, 6 predicted proteins | sample WisWelCaveWW1625_FD_202498 | JGI IMG/M metagenome (GOLD analysis project Ga0247727, IMG submission 202498) | Biofilm microbial communities from Wishing Well Cave, Virginia, United States - WW16-25 | ecosystem: Environmental > Aquatic > Deep subsurface > Groundwater > Cave microbial mat | place...
TGTCGCTCAACTGAAATCCGGCGATGTTCATCTCGTTGCCGGCCTCAGGCCCGAAGACGCGGCGGAGATTGAGGCGAACAATCCGGCCCTTGCAATTATTTCAACGCCGGGGCGCGACTACGATTTCCTCGGCTGGAACAACATCGACCCGGAGGCGTTTGGATCGTCCGACGGCAAGGCTATTCGTCCCCATCCACTGTTCGGATCGGCAACGGTGCGGCGCGCCCTGACCATGGCTATCAACCGTGACGAGATTGCGAAGTCCTTTCTCGGCGACCATGGACGGCAAGCTTTCGGCGGTGTTTCCCCACTGTTTCGTTGGGCTTTCAACGATACCTTGCGGCCTCTTCCGTATGACCCACAGCGAGCCCTTGCCCTGCTCAGGGAAGAGGGATGGCGAGATTCCAACCGGGACGGCATTCTGGACAGAAACGGGAAAAACTTCTCGTTCATCCTGCACATTCCTTCGGGAAATCAGTTGCGTGGAGTGGTTGCCACGGTCGTTCAGCAGCAACTTCGAAACGTGAACATCGAAATGAAGATTGAACAGGTCGAACGGGGGACGTTCTGGGATAATCTTATGGGACGGCGGTATGATGCATGGTTTGCAGGATTCACCGTTCCCTTACAGATGCAGTTGGATGATCTTTGGGGATCGGACCTGGAGAAATACCCGTTCAACCTCACCGGCTTCAGAAGCGCGAGAGTTGACGAAATCCTTGCTTCGTGCAGAACGCTCACCAATGAGGCGGACGGTGGACCCCTCTGGAAGGAATTCCAGGTGATTGCACATCAACAGCAGCCATGTACGTTTCTTTTCTGGATCAATAATATTGTCGGGATGAACAGGAGAATCAACGACGCCAATATCGGCGTCCTCGGGACCACGCACAAGGCGTGGGAATGGACTGTGGCGGAGCCGCAGTGATTCCGGTCGTTGCAGACACAAATTCCTCATCTATGTGACAATTCAGGGATACCTCCTCAAAAGAGTGTTGGAAGCCCTGCCAATGCTCTTTGGACTTGTCACCCTCATCTTCTTTCTTTCCCGGCTCCTGCCGGGAGACCCGGCGAGCCTCTTTCTCGGCCCGAATATCCCGGCGTCCGTTGCAACCGAACTGCGACACCAGTTCGGGCTCGATAGGCCAATTGCGGAACAGTACATGCTCTGGCTCGGTGGAGTGGCGCGGGGAGACCTGGGGTATTCGTTCATACACAACCAACCGGTCATTGATGTGCTGACCAGGGTTTTTCCGAACACGCTGCTTCTTGGGCTCACGGCATTTTTTCTCGAGATGGCCTTTGCGTTCGCCTTGGTTACTCTCGCGATCGTTTATAGACATCGATGGATCGACAAGGCAATCTCGACTTTAACATTTGTCACGTATTCTCTTCCTTCGTTTTGGGTTGGCATTCTCCTCCTCTGGTTGTTTTCGTACAAATTGAACTTCTTTCCACCTTCTCAAATGCAATCCGTGGGGGTTGAGCAAAAAGGGATGATCGAAGGCATGGCCGACATGATTCGCCATCTGGTATTGCCGGCACTGACCATTGCCATTCCTGGTGCCGCTGGACTGGCGAGGATTCTGAGAACAAGCGTGGGAGAGACCCTCTCTCAAGAGTACATTCTCGCGGCCACAAGCATTGGCCTGAGCCGCGGGAGGTTAATCTCGGGCTACGTAATGCGGAACTCACTGAGTTCGGTGGTATCGCTGCTGGGTGTAGAGCTTGGGGTGCTCCTTACGGGAGTCCTTGTTACCGAAACGCTCTACGCGTGGCCCGGTATGGGGAGGCTGGCAGTGATGGCGGTGTTTGCAAGGGACTACCCGTTGTTGCTGGGATGCTGCATCCTGACCGGCTGCGTCGTCATCATCGGGAGTCTTGCCGCAGATCTGCTCCATGCCATCATCGATCCTCGTGTCATTGGAGCAAGTGAGCAATGAAGAACACCTGGCCGCTCCTTGTGATGCTTGTGGTGCTTGTGGTCATGTCGGTGCTTCAATGGTCCTCAATCTCCGCGAGTATTCTATCGCTTTCAGCGTGGTTGATGATGGCGTGCCTTTCACCAGGCATTGCCGGCCGGGCGTTCGACTCCGGCCTTATCGATTACTGGATCGGGGGTGTGGTATGGGTCGTTGCGGCCGTCTGGTTGGTGCGCGAATCCCGTAAGGCGATCAGGCATCCTGAGTCTCGATCGCGAAGCTCAACCGCGCTCGTTGAGAGTCCGGCGGCAGGATTGCTCGCGCTCTCTGTTTTCGTTTCGCTTGCGTGTCCGCTGATTGTCCCATTGGATCCGAACACGCAAGGGAGTCTGCTGACGACGCGACATCTTCCGCCATTCTCGAAAGGAATTGTGGTGGAGAAGATCGGGGAGGTGAATGAGGAAACTGCTGAGGGTTTGGTGTACACGGCCTTTCAGCGTGCCCGGAACCATCTCCTCTCCCGGGAGATCAGCGTGAGCGGAATTGTGGATTCTACCGCCGAAGCCCGACAACCTGATGTTTCTGAAGTGACGCGCGAAGTGATGTTTGTCCTGGGAACGGATGTCGTCGGAAGAGATGTGCTGAGCAGAGTGATGTACGGCATCCGGACTTCCTTGAGTGTGGGCCTTCTCGCTGCGATTGGGGCGACTCTTATTGGAGTGCTTGCCGGGATGATCGCGGGGATGTTTCCCGGCCTGGTTGACACTCTGCTCATGCGACTCACGGACCTGTTTCTGGCCCTTCCGGTTCTACTTCTCGTCATTGGTGCGGTGGCGTTCGTCGGTCAGTCGGAGATCACGCTCATCCTTGTACTCTGCCTGACCGGCTGGATGAGCATTGCGCGAATGGTGCGGGGCGAGGTGCGGGTTTTGCGTGAACGCGAATTTGTGTTGGCCGCGCGCATGTTTCGTCTCCCCATGAGACGGATCGTTGTTCGACATCTTCTCCCAAATGTTGTCCCGGTTGTCGTGACTTCCGCGGTGCTGCAATTTGGGAACATCGTTCTTGCTGAGGCGGCACTCGGATTTCTCGGACTCGGCATTCAGCCCCCCACCGCCAGTCTGGGCAATATGATGGGCGAAGCCACCGCGTATATGTCTGTTGCCTGGTGGGTTGGTTTCTTTCCGGGGCTTATCCTTGCAGGGCTTTTGATAGCGGCTCATCATCTCTATGAAGACTTGCCGGAACGACCTCATGCTGGTTCGCCTCCTCTCGGCCCTCAATGAGTGCTCCTGTACATACCCAGCTCGAATCCTCTGCAAAAGACGGAAGCCCCAGAGTGATAAATTTTCGGTACAGAGTTCTAAAGCACTTGGGATCAGGGGCGACCGGCGATGTGCTCCTTGTCGAGGATGCTCTCGATCGGGCACGGCTCGCGATGAAGATCTATCATCAGAAAGGAGAGGCGGACCTCGACGATGAGCTTTTCCGCAATGAGGTTTCAACACTCCTTCAACTTGATCATCCCAACCTGCTGGGCATGCATGACGCAGGAACGATCAGCCAGGTCGATTCTCCTGAATTTCTTGGTCGCCGGTTCCTTGTCATGGAGTATGTTGATGGCAAGGATGCCCTGACATGGTTTGCTGATGTGAAGTCCCGGGATGCTCGCATTTTGCTGATGAAGCCGCTCTTGCTGCAGGCCCTTAGTGTTCTGGACTATGTGCATCGTGAGGGAGTGATTCACTTTGACGTTAAACCGGAGAACTTTCTGCTGAAAACGCTTCCCGGTTCCTCCGATCCCCGACTCAAGCTTGCCGATTTCGGTTTCAGCACGCGTCGGGAAGCCTCGGTCGAACTGCCGCTGAGGGGAACGCTGCAATATGTCGCGCCGGAACTGCTGCAAGGTCGGCAGAACGATCACCGCGTGGATCTCTTCTCATTGGGAGCAACGTTTTTTCACCTTCTTGAAGGGGTGTCACCTTTTGAGGCCCCGAATCCAATGGAAGTCATCAAAAAAGTTCTGACCGATGATCCGTTGTTCTCTCCAGGTGGAGCGGAAGTCCCTTTGGCGTTGTCCTCAACTCTGAAGGGATTAATGGAGAAGGATCCCGACCGCCGACTGAGGTCGGGGAGGGAGGCCGCTGGCGTGCTGATGCAAGGGAGCGAAAGCGTTCTCTCGTCGTACTTTTCGGAGAAAGCTCGCTTCGTGGGGCGCGTCCTTGAGCGTAGACGGATCGAAGACACGATCCGGGGTCTCAAGGATCGGAAAGCCGGAGCAGTCAAAAGGGTGATTGTGATTACGGGAACCGAAGGGATGGGAAAGACGGCCCTCCTGAAGGAGCTTGTAAGATATGCCCGTTCTCAGGACTTGCTCGTCGTTCCAACAAAAGTGTCAGAACGAGGTGGGGCTCTCGATGCAGTGCTACCCGCCATCATGCAGTTGCACGTTCAGGTAAGATGTTACCCGGGCGTTCCCGGTAGGTCAGAGGGGGATCGGATTCTGGGGAAATACTCGTCGGTCCTGTCGCAAGTGGGTTCTCTTGGTGAAGAACAGGCCATCTCGTCAAAATGGCTGGATGACAGGGAGAGCCTCGTGGGAATGCTCTCGAAATTCATCGTTGAATGTTCCGCCCTCTTTCCGTTTCTTCTCGCCTGCGACGACGTCGACAGGATGGACACGGTTTCATCGGAGGTTCTTCGTTCTGTCGCTTGTGAGGCGCCCGGAAAAAACCTCCTAGTTGTCGCAGCTCAATCCCGCAGCGCAATCGACCTCTTCTCTGCCGATGTATGTGAGGTTGTGCCCCTCGGTGAGTTTGGGCTGGGTGATGTCAGGGCGCTGACCGATTCGGTCCTCGGGTCTGATGAGGAGAACGAAGCTGTCGGCAAGACTCTCCATGAGTTGTACGGCGGTATCCCGGCTGTATTGGTTCAAGCTCTTCATGCGCTTTCTGAGTCCAGGAAACGCGCGCTGGACGCGCCTGGTGGGGATCTGGGGTCCGATGTCGGTACGTTGATTCGCTCGTTACCTCAAAACGTTGCGGAACTGTTGTCAAGGCGCTATTCCGAGCTTGACGAGGAGCGAAGGTTGGTCGTTTCCGTCATCTCCTGTTTTCACTACCCAGCTGGAAAGGAGATTCTTTTTCCGCTTCTTCCGTTTGACAAGGGGAGAGTGTTGGCTCACCTGCACTCGCTTGAGGCGCAGTGTCTTCTGTCATCTTCCCAACAGGGAGGCCGACTGTCTGTGCGACTGGGAATGCTCAAAAAGTCGGTGTACGAATCTCTGGAAGAGAGACGCCTGATCCACACTCGGATCGTAGAAGTACTTGAGGGTTGGCAGGGCGAAAAAACATCATCCGCAGACGCGGCGGAGCTCGGGTATCAGCTTGAGGCATGCGGAGAGACCACCAGGGCTTCGAATGCTCTTGAACGGGCCGCTGACCTTGCCGCTGAGATCCTCTCCTTTCAGGAGTCCATGGACCTGTATGCTCGGGCATTGAGCGTGGCTTCTTCTGCTGGATTGTCCGACCGTGAACCGGGTCTCAAGATCAAACTCTCCCAGGCCCTTCAACAAGGAGGGAGGTTTAAGGAAGCTCTCAGCCTTGCGCAGGAGGTCCGTCTTGCATTCCCCGCCGGGAAGGCAATACCGATCGGTTTGACGAAAACGATCGGAGTGTGCGCCTCGCGTCTTGGAGACTATGAAATTGCAAGAGGGGCCCTTCAGGAGGCGCTTCGCGATTCGCCCGATGGGCATGAACGGATGGACCTGCAACAAGAGCTTGTGGGACTCGAATTGAATGCCGGCAATTATGATGTTGCAGAGCATCAGTGCCGCAAACAATTGGAGATTGCAGCCGTCACCCAGAACGAGCGCCTTGCTGCTGCGGCGTCGACGGACCTCGGGATACTGGCCTTCCACCGCGATCGTTTCGAGGAAGCGGTAACCCATTTTTCTGCATCGGCTCAAAAGTACGGGAAGATCGGGAATCAGATCCGCGTGACCGATGCAATGATGAATATCGGAAACGTGATGAGTGCAAAAGGGGATTTCCACAATGCGCTGGAGGAGTGGGGCGCTGCGTTGCGACTGTGCAAGGAATCGGGAACGATCCATCAACAGGCGCAAATCAGGAACAACATGGGAATAGCCCATTACCGGTTAAAGGACTACCAGAGCGCGAGGAGGTGCTACAGCGATGCGCGGGATTTGTTCAAGGTTGTCGGTTCGAAGAGCGGAACCGCGTACGTGCAGACGAATCTGGGCGAGGTTTGTCTTGCCGAAGGACAGTATGAGGCGGCGATATCTCATTGGACCGAAGTGCTCTTGCTGTATGAAGCCATGGAGGACAACCGAGGATTGGTCGAGACCCACCTGGAACTTGCTCATCTGCGGTTGATTCTCGGAGATCTGGAAACGGTCGAGGAAGACCTCCGCCAGGCGAAGAGTGTAATCCTCAACCGCGATCTCTCGATGTTTGAAGGCGTGTGGAGGTGCCTGGATGGACAGGTGAGGTGCATGGCCGGCGATCATGCCCGGGCAAGAGAATCCTTCACGGACGCTATCGAGTTCCTCACACAAGAAACGGAAATGGAACGGAGACTTTTCTGCAGGGTGCGAATTGCGGCGTGCAATTTCCATGAGAACGAGCGCGAGAAAGCGGCAAGCGTACTCCTTGACATTATCGCAAGCGACGGTGTCTCAGCATTTCCCAATATGCTTGCGGAAGCATACCTTGTTCTCGGTATGTCCGCTCGTGGAAGCCAAACGACAACTCTGGAAAAACCGGTCACATACTTCAGGAAGGGATTCGAGATTGTGGAACAACAACCGGTTTCTGAACTCACATGGAGGCTCGCGTTCGCACTTGGCGAGGAATTTCAACGTCGGGGACAGGATGTCAGGGCAATAGAGTATCTTCAGAAAGCAAGACTTGTGCTGCAGTTCTTCCTTTCAGGTCTCCCAACGGCAGAAACGAGACGACAGTACTTGAGCGATGAATCGAGGGCCCGGGTTCTCAAACTCTCAGAAATGGCGCAACGGCATGAAAGCTGAACAGGAGAAATTCGAAGTCCTTCTCTGTTCCAGGAAAGATCTTATGGAAAGGGTCCGCCGGCTTTGGGAATTCCCCGGAAAGGTTCACCTTCAGTATGTCTCCTCTCCTTCTTTCGTGCTTGGACGTGCCATCTTCAATGCACCCGATGCATTGATCATGGAGGTCGGTTCACAGGATGACAGTCTTCGCACCGCGCTGCATGATTTTCACAGCCGATTTCCGGGGACGTTTATCATTGCACTGGACAAAGTGCCGGACTACCACACTGCAGTTGAGGTCGTTCGGACTGGCGCGGGAGCATATTTCGACTACCCCAAAGAAGAAAGGAAACTCCGCGAACAGCTCAGGACATTGTTCGGTGAATGGATCGCTGCGAGAGACCGAGAACGTTACAACGAGCTGCAGCAGGAGACCTATGACTTCCGGACCATCGTGGGTGAATCCGCCCTGCTCAGGAGTACCATCGAGAAAGCTCGTAAGATCATCAAGAACAATGCCATGACAGTGCTGATTACGGGGGAGACCGGAACCGGAAAGGAGTTGTTTGCACGAGCGATACATTTCAACGGGAGGACGAAGGATAGCCCATTCGTCGATATCTCCTGCTCCGCTCTCCCTGAGACCCTGCTCGAGTCTGAGCTGTTTGGCTACGAGAAAGGCGCATTCACCGATGCAAAGGAACGGAAAATGGGTTTGTTCGAGCTTGCGGCAGACGGAACGGTGTTTCTCGATGAGATCGGTGATGTCTCCGCGTCGATCCAATCAAAACTCCTGAAGGTCGTTGAGAATAGAATCATGAGGCGGCTTGGAGGGGTCCGCGATATTCCCGTGCGGGCACGAATCATTGCTGCGACGAGTGCGAACCTCGAAGCGAAGATGAAAGCAATGGAGTTTCGCCGCGACCTCTACCACCGGCTGAAAATCCTTCCCCTCGAGCTGCCTCCTCTTCGGGCGAGAATCGACGACATTCCCATCCTCGCTACGGGCTTCCTGAGTTCATTCAATAGCTTCTATGGAAAACGCTTCAAGGGCGTATCGACTGGCGCACTGCAGAGCCTGATGGAACATGAATGGGAGGGGAACGTGAGGGAGCTCAAGCATACCATCGAGCGAGCGGTATTGCTTGCCGAAGGAGAATGGATCGACGAAAACGATTTGGAATTGCCGGCGAAGACCGCCAAGGAATCGGAAACGACACTTGTCATCGGGCGTGCGGAGTCGGAGAGCGAACGCAATGAAGAACAATTAGTACTCATGGTGCCAATCTCCAAAGCCTCCGTCGACAACATCCAACGAATGTTGGCGAGAAAAGTCTTCGAGTACTCCGGTGGAAACAAGCTCAAAGCGGCCAGCATGCTCAAGATTTCGCGACCCCGTCTCGACAGACTCCTGCGCCAGGATGAAGACGAGTAGTCCCCCGACTCTCTGAAATCACCCGATGCTGTAACACAGTGTTACAACGGGTGATGTGCGGCACAACGAATCGTTAGTGACCCCCTCCCCCTCCCTCAGGCATTTCCCCTCTCTTCAGCTTCCATTCATCGATTTCTTCGTTTTGTGTTTCTCTGGCATGATCCTTGCGGTCTCCCTCCCCAGATCGTTCACTCTCGAATCCCCCAAAGAGAAGGAAAATCAAAAATTGTTCGTGAATCGTTAATAGTTAATAGTCTCAGGAGGACACCATGGACACAATGAAAAGAATGTTTCCGCAGCTGACGGTCTGGTTGCTGGCTGCAATGCTGCTTGGAAGTTGTCAAATCGACGGGGTTGACATTTCCGGGCCCGGCACGCCGGATAACATGTCGGAAGCTCCCGTGATCGTGCCTGATAACTCAATAGTGGCACAAAGGAGCGACGGGGTTCTTGCCGACGTTGTGCTGAACCGATTACTTGGTCGTGTGACCCGGCTCGTGACACCCTTGCTTGGAGGCACCCTTCCCATCTTGAATTCCAGCCTTGTCGTTCCCCCGTTTGCCGTGCTGACTCCCCTTCTTGCGACTTGGGAACTGCGCGTGGAAACACCGGTGGGACTTTCAGATCCATTGAGCCGCATTTACGAATTCTGGCCCGATGGCACGATCTTCCTGCGGTCGACCAGTCTGAACGTCTCCTTCGTAGACGCGGGGCTCGGGTCACGCAACCCATACGACTACCGCTGCTATTATTTCAATGAACAGACTGGATCCTGGGAAGTGCAACCGACAATTGTTGACATGCAAAACCAGCGGTTCGTGGTCACGATTGATCATTTTTCCAGGTATGCGTTCGGACGATGACATCTCCGGCGCTGAAATGAGGCAGATGCAAATGCAACCAGGAAGTTCGACAACAATTGAGTGAAGGGCAGATGTCAACCTGCATACATAACGGGCAGCTTGAGGCCGATATTCTCAGCATCCTGAAAGCCCACCTCGACCCGAAAGATCTGTCGGGATTCCTGGCGGAACTGAAGGATGCGGAGGCCTATGAGAAAATCGTTCTTCGAGAACCGCAGCAACAGCCTGTCGATGGTGAGAATGGGACTTCCCGTGTTGGGGAGAGACTGGACCATCTGATCACATTCCTCAAAGGAAGGGTTTCTGAGACTGAAACCTGTGATGCCCTCCTCGAGATTGGGAGCGCCTTCAAGCGATACGGAGATCTTCACCGGGCTGAGGAGCTCTTCACCTGCATCCTTTCAAATGGCCTGACCATGAAAGACGAAAGATATGTCGGTGAAGCACATCTTGGCAGGGGAGAAGTATACTGTCTGCTGGGTCGCTGGAAGGATTCGGTGACCGACCTTAATCGAAGTCGCAGGATTTTCACCAGGATGAAGGAGCACAGCCTCCTGGGGAAAGTCGAGAACATCATTGGAACAGGTTATGCCGAGCAGGGGAAGCTGTGGGAAGCTCGCCGGCACTTCCGTCTTGCCCTTGAGATGTTTGAGCGGGTCGAGGAAAAGCAGATGACAGGGATGGCTCTTATGAATCTCGGGATCGTTCAGAACATCATGGGACAGTATGACGTCGCACTCGCCCAATACAACCGGGCCAAGCCTTACTTTGAAGGGACGGGCAACCTTGTCCGGCTTGCAGAGCTTCATCACAACATCGGCATGAGCTACGCCTTGAAATCGTCATTCACCGAGGCGTTTCGTGAGTTTGACATAAGCATCTGTCTGAGCACCAGGATAGGCAATATGAATCTTTTGGGACTCGCGATGCTCGGAAAGGCCCAGTGCCTGTTTCAACTGAGGGATTTTTCCATGGCCCTCAAGCTTATTGCTCAAGCCATGGGCTGTTTCAACGCCTCTCATGACAGGTTGAGCCTGGCCGATGCCTACAGGGTGCGGGGAATGATCCACCGTGAGCTGGGGAAATTCCGCTACGCAGAAGTATGCCTCAGAACCAGCCTCAGGATCAACCAGGAACTTGACAACCGGCTGAATATCGCTGAGACCACATTTGAAATCGGTGTGCTTGAATGCAAACGTGGCCGGACAAAGGAAGCAATGAATGATTTCTGCGGCGCTCTTCAATGTTTCAAGAAAGTCGGGGCCTTGAAAGAAGTGGCCAGGGTGGAAACCATCATGAACAAGATGAGGGAAAAGGAAAATGCATCTCAGTGAATTGATTGAGAAATCGCAGGGTGATCGCACCGTTGTTTCCGCGTGTGCGCTTCCAGCCCGAGGTCGAGCTCACGATCTTGAAATGATCCTCGACATCATCCGGCGGATCAACTCCTCACTGGTGCTCTCGGAACTCCTGGAGCGGGTGGTTGACCAGGCCATACGCATTGCGAATGCCGATCGCGGATTTCTGATGCTTGCCGGAACGGGGAACACACTCCGGTTTGTCATGGGAAGGGATGCAGAGGGGAAAGCCATCCCCGAAGAGCATTTCCGGGTCAGCTCAAGTGTCCTGGACGATGTGTTCACGACGGGTGAATCCATGTGCGTCGAGCACGCCTTGGGTGATGACCGCTTTGAAGCGCGTCAAAGCATCATGGCCCTCGAGCTGGAGACCATCCTCTGCAGCCCCCTCCGGACC
>Ga0247727_10018357_pt1 | contig 11007 bp, 10 predicted proteins | sample WisWelCaveWW1625_FD_202498 | JGI IMG/M metagenome (GOLD analysis project Ga0247727, IMG submission 202498) | Biofilm microbial communities from Wishing Well Cave, Virginia, United States - WW16-25 | ecosystem: Environmental > Aquatic > Deep subsurface > Groundwater > Cave microbial mat | place...
GCGCGCGAGGGGGCACCCGGCGAAGCCGGGTCCGGGGTCGAGGTCATCGTTAGGGGGCGCGCGTTCCGCACCACCGCGCTTCACGCCCGGGTGTGGGGCATGCACCACCGCTATCCCACCAACTCTCCCGCGATCGACGCCGAAGGGCGCGGCAACCCCGCGGGGGCGCACCCGTTCAAGGCCTACAACGTCCTGCTCATGCACAACGGTGAGCAGGTGGGCGTGGACTCGACCTCGCCGTTCCTCAACGAGTTCGGCTACGTGCACGCCGATCCCTCGATGGGCGAGGGCGCCGAGCACTACCACGGCGACTCGGTCTACGAGCGCAAGTACCTCACCGACACCGAATACGCGGCCTACCTGGTGGACTTCACGCGGCGCGTGCTGGGGCTCGACACCGAGGAAGCCTCGCAGATCATCTCGCCCATCACCGGGCTCGACCTCGAGGCCATGGAACCCGTGCGGCGCGAGAAGCTGCGGCTGCTGATGACCAACTACGTCCAGCTCACGCCCACCGGTCCCTACAAGTTCACGATCGTGGAATCACGCCGCACCCCGGCGGGGCGCGTCGCCGGATTCCGCGAGAACATGGACATCAAGTTCCTGCGCCCGCACGAGATCATCGCCACGATGGACTCCAGCCCCGGCGGTGTGCAGGCGGTGGCGAACGGCAGCGAGGCCAAGATCGCCGACGGCATCCTGCGCGTGCTCCGTGCTCAGGGGATGATCGGCGATGCCGCCGCGGACATGCGCTTCAGCATGCGCCCCGGCGGCAATCCGGCGCGGCGCGACTACGGGGGCGTATTCGAAGCCTTCACCGCGCCCGAGGGCGGGCTCACGCTGCGTAACCGTTTCGGCGAGCCCGTTCGGGTGGACCGCGCGGGCCGCAAGGTGGACCTGGCCGTGCCGCTCGCGCAGGCCGTGGAGCAGGCCGACCCGGAGTGGAGGCGGCAGGTCGAGGAGCGCCTGGCGGAGCTCGCGCCCGCGCTCGGGGTGCCCGCGGCGGCCCCCGAGCGTCTATTCGGCCCCGACGACGACTTGCCGGCGCCCGCCAACGAGCTGATCGAGCGCACGCTCGAGCGAGCGGCGTCGCTGTCGTTCGAAGACTACCGCTTCCTGGTCGAGCACGCGTTGCCGGCCTTCGCCGCGGAGGGGACGCCGCAGCGCGCGGCCGCGCTCCGCATCCTCACCGAGCTGCGCAAGCGGATCGCGCTCCAGGACCTGGGCGGAAAGTCGCTCTCGAGCATGGAATACCTCACCGACGGCGGGCGGAACGCCGCGCAGACGATGCCGGAGCTGAGCGGCCTTTCGGAGGGAGGCATCTACCGCCTGCTCGACGGCGTGCCGCCGCTGTTCGAGGCGCTCTCGGCCGGTCCGCAGGCGCACGGCGTCTACGGCCGGCTGACCGCGGAGACTCGCGACGACCTGGCGCCCCCACACTACGGGCAGCGCGACGTGCTGGTGATCGATTTCGCCGGCTTCGTCGGCGAGTCGTTCCGGCTCGACTCCGCGTCGCGGATCCTGAGCGAAGCGGTGCGCATGGGCTGGCGCAACATCGCCGGCTACGGGTTCATCGGCGGACCGCGCCACGTCGGCACCAACCTCGCCGACCCGCGCGGGCTGGCCGCCTCGGGCGTGACGATCGAGTTCTACGGTCGCGAGTTCGGCGACTTCGGCGGCGCGCTGCTCGAAGGGGCGCGCCTCTACGTCTACGGGCAGGGCCAGAGCCACTGGGGCATGAAGGCCGACTCCGGCTACCTGTTCGTGCTGCAGGACGCGCTCAACACCGTGGCCTATTCCGCCCACGGCGGCACGATCAGCGTATGGGACACCGGCTCGCGCTTCGCGGCAGCGGGCCAGAACAAGATTCACCTCGCCGACGGCAAGACCCCGGCGCCGGGCTTCAAGAGCATCCATTTCGGCTCGCCCAACGAGTACGCATTCGAATACCTGATGTCGGGCGGCGACAACTCGCTGCACGTCGTCATGGGGCTGCGCAAGCCCGACGGCCGCGGCCAGCTGGCGCTCCGGTACAAGCCGTACTCCGGCAAGTTCCTGATGTCGGGCGCCGCGGCCGGGCGGGTCTACGTGTTTGACCCAATGGTGAAGCTCGATCCTGACCAGTACCATGGCAACGTGCTGTCGGCGATCGCGCCCGAGGAGTGGGCGAACGTGCTGGCGCCCTTCGTGGGCCGGGAGGCGAAGCGGCGCGGGCTGCCGATCCGCATCGAGGGCGAGCACATCACCGTGCGGCTCGAAGGCGAATGGCGCCGCTGGCGCTACGACGAGGCGTTCTGCAAGATCATCCCGGTGAAGGTGGCCAAGGCCGCGCAGGAGCAGGGCGTGGTGCCGCCGGCGCTGGTGCAGATCGTCGGGGAGTAGGGGAGCAGGTGAAGGAAGCGATGGAGACGCATCTGCGCCACCAGCCGACGAAGAAGAGCAAGAGCCGCATCAAACGGCTCAGAGGGCTCTCCAAGCCGCAGTATCGCCTCCGGGTTGACGACCTGCGGGTGTTCTACGACGTCTCGAAGCGCAGGGTCGAAGTGCTCGCCATCGTCGCCAAGGCCGATGCCGACGCGTGGCTATCCAAGGTGGGTGAAAAGTCATGAAGAAGGTGGCGCTTTCCGAAGTGAAGGACGACTTGTCTCGCTTTCTTCGGCTGGCGGAGAAGGAGGAGATCCTCATCACCCGGCACGGAAGGCCGGCGGGGGTCCTTGTCGGATTCGAGAGCGAAGAAGATTGGTTCGACTACCGCCTCGAGAACGACCTACGGTTCCTCGCTCGTGTGGAGGCCGCGAGAAGCAGCATGCGGGCCGGGCGTGGCGTCAAGTTCGAAGACGTTGAGGGCTAGCTGCCAGCTCCGCCGGCCGTGAGCTCGCGCCGTCGGCTCGAGCGCTGCGGTTGGGCGCCGCTCTCGAAGCCGCTGCTGGCGGTCTACCACGACCAGGAATGGGGCGTGCCGCTCCACGACGACCGGCGGCATTTCGAGTTCCTGGTGCTCGACGGCGCCCAGGCCGGGCTCTCGTGGGAGATCATCCTCAAGAAGCGCGAAGGCTATCGCCGCGCCTTCGCGAACTTCGATCCGGCCAGGGTGGCGCGCTTCGACGCCCGCAAGGTGCGATCGCTGCTCGGCGATCCCGGCATCGTGCGCAACCGGCTCAAGGTCGAGTCGGCCATCTCCAACGCGCGCGCGTTCCTCGAGGTGCAGAAGGCGTTCGGTGGCTTCGACCGCTACGCCTGGGGCTTCGTGGACGGACAGACGCGACAGAACGCCTGGAAGACCATGGACCAGATCCCCGCGCACACCGCGCAGTCAGACGCCATGAGCAAGGATCTCAGGCGCCGTGGCTTTCGGTTCGTCGGCTCGACGATCTGCTACGCGTACATGCAGGCCGCAGGAATGGTGAACGATCACGTCGTCGGCTGCTTTCGGTACCGCGAGCTTCAACGCGGGCGCTGACGGGGGCGTGCGGCGAAGTCGAGGTGTAGCCCTCGGGATTGGAGCCTGCCGGGTCGAGCCTGCTGGGTCGAGCTTGACCGCCGCCCGCGGGGGGCTTAGGGTTTCTGTCCTGCTGCGCTCGGGAGAGCGCCCGCGGTCGCGGCGCCTCCACTTCCCGGGAGGAATCATGAAGCCGCGCGATCCCAACGCGCCCCGCTCCACGAAACCCGCCGTTCCCGTGGTGAAGATGACCCCGGTCTCGGACCAATGCCGCTGCGCCTGCGGCTCCATGCTCGCACGCGTCGTGCGTCAGGGGCTGGAGCTCAAGTGCAGAAAGTGCAAGAGCCTGGTCATCATCAGCCACGACGAGCTCGTGGAGATGTACCAGAGGCAGAACTTCACGCCGCTGCGATTCATGCCGCCCGCCGACGGGCGGATCCGCTAGCCGTCCCCAGGCACGAAGTCGCCGTTCCTTTGCCCTTCTGGATCGATCACCTGCTGGTGCTGGTACTCGCGGTGTTCTTTCCCGTCCGGGCGGGCACCTTCGGATATCGGCGTCTGGTGCTCGCGCCGGAGCCCGAAATCCCCCGCGTGCGGCACGCGCTGTACACGCAGGCGCTGTGGCTCCAGTGGGGGCTGGCGGCGTTCACCGCCGGTCTGTGGCTGTGGCAGGGCCGCACCTGGGACGAGATCGGTCTCTCGCCGCGCCATCCGACCGGATGGATCTGGGGCCTGGGCCTTGCGGCGCTGCTGGCGATCGGGTCATGGGTCCAGCAGAAGCGGGCGGCAAGGGATCCCGAGGCCCTCGAGCAGGTGCTGCGCCGCGTCAGCCAGGTCGAGCGCATGCTGCCCCACGCCGCGGAGGAGCTGAAGACTTTCTATGCCCTGTCGGCGACCGCGGGTTTCTGCGAAGAGCTGCTCTACCGCGGCTATCTCATGTGGTACCTCGAGCACTGGATGGGTCTGGTGCCCACGCTCGCCGGTTCGTCCATCCTCTTTGGCGTCGGCCACGCGTACCAGGGCTGGCGCGGCGTAGTGACCACCGGGCTGTTCGGCGGCCTGCTGGGCGTCCTCTATCTCGTGACCGGCTCGCTGGTCACCCCGATGCTGGTCCACGCGCTGGTGGACTGGCACTCCGGGCGGCTCGCCTACGCGGCGCTTCAGATGCGGGCGAGCCTGCCGCCGACCCCTGCCATCGAGGCCTAGGGCGGCCCGCGCTCAGGCCGGCCGGATGCCCTCGGCCCAGGCCATCGCGTACCAGAACCCCGCGTCCGGCCGGTCGCCCCAGTCGCGAAGCGCGTCCATCGTCCGCTCGAAAACCCCTTCGTCCATCGCGGCTCCCGCGAGGATGGCCGGCTTCGCGCCGCGCAGGACCCCGAGGATGTTGGTCGCGATGGCGGGGAAGAGGGGATCCCCCGCGCCGGCCCCGAAGAAGATGAACGTCGAGCGCCGGGGACGGGCGCCCGCCTCGTACAGCAGCTGCACCAGCTTCCTTCCGACGAACGGATCGTTGCCGGCGCGCGAGTACGATTCCGCGTAGGCGCGCCACACCTCGCGGAGACCTTCCGGTTCCGGCCACAGGCGCAGGATGTCGTGGTCCTCGTCCTCGAGCGCCACGCGGCCGCCGGGCTTCACCGCGCGCACCATCGCCCTCACGACCGCGAGCGGGTCGGACACGTGCTCGAGCAGGAAGCGCGTGTGGGCGACGTCGAACGAGCCCCACTCTCCGGGACCGAGCGACAGGTCGAGGACGTCTCCCGCGCGGAACTCGACCCGGCCTTCTTCGCCGTCCAGCCCGGCCAGCCGACGCGCTTCCGCCAGCTGCGCCTCGCTGCGATCGATTCCCACCACCCGGGCCTCGGGCCCTGCGGCCCGCGCCATCAGGCGCGTGAGCTGCCCCGGCCCGCAGCCCAGGTCGAGGATGGATTCGCCACCCTGCACGGCCAGCTCGCGCAGCGAGCCCTGGTTGAGGATGTCGTTGAGGAGCGAGAGCCGGCGCTGCTCGTCGGGGTCGGTGCCGTGGATGTAGTGGGAGGGCTTTTCGGTCATGCGTGGCCGGGGTCCTCGAGTCTCGAGTGCAGAACGGAACGGCGGGTCCCGACACCTCCGGGGCCCCGCTGCAAGGCCGCACCGGTCGGGCGGTGGAGCGTCTACGCCTCCGCCGTCAGCTTGCGGTGCTCACGAACGATCCGGATCACGATCCACAGCCACAGCAGAGTGAAGGCGAAGTTCGCCCACGCGAAGCCGCGGGTGTCGAGCCGGAGCATCGAGCCCACGAACACCAGTCCGGCCGACGCCATGTCGCCGGCGCGCCAGAAGAAGCTGTCGATCGCGGCCTTGGCCTTGTACTTGGCCTCGCGCGACGTGGGCAGGAACAGCGCGTGCCGCACCGTGTTGTTGAGTGAATAATCGGTGGCGTTCTCGGCGATCTTCACGGTTCGAATCAGCCCCAGCAGCGGCACGGTGGCGAGCAATGCATAGCCACCGAGCGCGATCAGCGGCAGCACGAACAGCGCCACTCGCACGCCGAACCACTTCATGACCCGCGACACCAGGAACAGTTGGGCCAGCAGGCCGATCCCGTTCACCCAGCCCTGGAAGTCGGCGTAAAAGAGTCCGATGAACTGTTTCTTGAAATCCTCCGCTCCCATGCTCGCTCCACCGCCGGTGAGTGCGTGCTCTGCGGCCCGTGTGACGGTCTTGGCCAAAATGTACTCACCGGTCGTGTTCACGGCGTTGAGCAGCAGGATGAGAAACGCGATGTAGAGGAGGTACCGCTCACGCCACACGAGCTGAAACCCGCCCTCTTTGCCGAGCGGCGCGTTCTGGTCCACCGCCTGACCCTGCACACCGTGTCCCGCCCCTTCGCGACGGTGGATGATTCTCGATACCAGAATGCAGAGCCCGAGGATGGCCGCGGAAACCAGCATCGGCGTGAAGACTCCGAGGGGTTTGATCAGGAGCCTCGCGATCTGCGGCCCGAGGCTCGCGCCGGCGCTCGCGCCCACCGCGATCAACGCGAACAGGCGCTTGCCCTGCTCCGGTGTGTATAGATCGTTCGCGAACGCCCAGAACTGGGCGACGATCATTACGTTAAAAACTCCCACCCACAGAAAGAACGCGACACCAAGGTTCGGGACCTTCGCTTGGCCGAGCACGTAGAAGATCGCAAGGTTGGAGATGAAGAACAGCGTCACCCAGGTGATGAGGCCGATACGGCTCACTCGGCTTGCGAACCGCCCGTAGGCGGGTATCAGGAAGAGCAGCATCAGCGCTTGACCGGCCGCCGAGTAGGTCCTCACCTCGGCGCCGGCTTCCGCGAGGATCAGGGCTTCGCGGGTCGGCCGAATGACGTAATAGGCGCACAGCAGCAGGAAGGCGTTGAGCGCGAGCAGGAGGGTGCCGAGTCCCTCCCCGCCACGCACGTCGCCGAACGGCGAGAGGAAGCGCTCGAGCGGCCCGCGCGGGCGATCCAGCGTGGCGGCGGGGCTAGCGGACATGAGGGGCATCCTCCGTGGGCGGGGCCGTCAGGTCAATGGTCTCCATCCGCGTCGTGTTCCCCGATGGGTCCACGCTCCGGACGTCCAGACGTGCGGTCGGCCGGGACCCCGTGCCCAGCACCACCCGGCAGTAGTGGTATACGGAGCTCGGTCGCGTCCAGACGACCTGGTAGCCGGAGGGCAGCTCGGCCCCTATCGCCTCGGCACGCTCGGCCCTCGAGATCCGGTGGAGCGGGGACCCTGCCCCGCCCGAGGTGATGTGCCAGAAGCCGCGACCTTCCGGGCCGCGCAGATAGAGCCGCTGGTAGAGGTGCTCGTGGCCCGCGAACACCGCCGTTACCCGGTGGCGGGCGCACATCTCGAGCAGCCGCCCGCGGCGGCTCGCCGGTCCCTTCGGGTCCAGCTTCCAGTCGCTGAAGTGCTGGCCGGCGCTGACCAGGGGGTGATGGAGCACCAGGAACTTGAGTGACGCAGCGGTCGCTCCCAGCACTGAGTCGGCCCAGGCGAGCTGCGCCTCGGCCAGCGGGGCCTCCAGGGAATCCGGGTAGTGTCGCTTCGAGTCCGCCAGCACGTTGCTGTCGAGGAACACGAAGCGCGCGAGCCCCCCCGGCAGGTCGAGCACGTGCCAGTAGCGACCTGTCTCCTCGCGGGTGCCGATCGCGGCGTCCCAGTTGGCCCGGCCGAGCGGGCTTCCCAGCCGCTCGTGATTGCCCGGCACCGCCGCGAAAGCCCCGCGGCCGCCCAGCGTCCGGTGGCGCTCGACGAAGCGCCGCCACTGCTCGCCACGCATCCCGTTCTCCACCATGTCGCCGGAGTGGACGACCAGCGCGGCGTCGGTCTCGCGCTCGAGCGCGCGCAGCACCCGCGCCTCTCCGCCCCCAGAATAGATCCGGGTCCACCTGGAGGAGATCAGGTCGCGCACGCCGTCGAGCTGGGGAACGATCGCCTGCACCAGGGCCACGGGGGCGTTGGCCGCCGCCCACAGCCAGCTCAGCGGCTCGCGCGAGTCCGCGTCGATGATGGCCCCCAGTCCCCAGGGCGTGGTCGCCATGCGCGGTCCGGGGCGGCTGTCGCCGTACACGATGACCACCAGGCTGTCGGCTCCGAGGCCGCCCGCCGTGAGCGGGGGCCGCGGGGCGAACGGCGGCCCGGTGTACGGCCCGAGGGGCGCGCGGGCGCAGGCCGCCATCCCTGCGCAGACCAGCAGCGCGGGCAGCAGCCAGGCGGCGCGCCGGGGCGCGCGGATCACCGGATCATCAGCGGCTCGCCTGCGTCGCCGGCTCCGCGAGCCATCGGTTCACGAGCTTGTCGCGGCGCTCGATCAGGGTGCGGGTGATGTACTCGACCGCGCGAGGATCCGAGTACTGGCCCAGCGCCACCGCGGCCTCGATGTGCGCGTCGGTGAACGCGGCCACGATGCGCGCGCCCCACCGCAGGTCGCGCGCGGTGCGCGCCTCGTAGGCAGGGTTGGGCAGGAAGGGCTTCCATCTGGCGGGGTCGAACGCCGAGGACTCGAAGAACCCGACCGCGGGAATCTGCGGATCCACCGTGTCCTCCCAGAGAAACTTCTTCAGCCCGAGCGCCGCGAGCGACGCCAGCGCGGTGCCGAAATCCAGCAGGTTCTCGGTGCCGGAGGCGTAGGACTGGCGATCCATCGAGCCCGACCCCAGGCAGCCGGAGAAATCGATCAGGTAGTGCCGAACGAACGAGCGGCCGTCTTCGGCGACCCACATGTCGAGCGTGTTGCGAGCGCTCCCGTCGGTGTGGTTGGTCCACGCCGCCATGGCGTAGAGCCCACGAATCTCGCGCCGCAGCTGGTGGGGAACGGCGTCCTCGGGATCGTCCTTGCGACGGCCGTCGTACTTCCATTCGCCCAGCGGCTTGCCCTTCAGGAACCGGCTGGCGACCGCGCGGTAGCGGCCGTCGGCGGCCTTCGGCACTTTGGCGAGGATGCTGTCCACGATCGCCCACGTGATCGGCTTGCGGCGTCCGATCACGTCGCGGTAGGTGCCGCCTTCTCCGACCTCCAGATCGTCGCGGGCAAAGAGGACGATTGCGTTGTCGGGGACGTTGTACCCCGCGGCCCAGAACAGGTGGCTCACCACTGCGTCGGCGCCGCTCGCCATCTCGGGCCAGCGCCGGGGGTCGAACTTGAGCTGGAACGTCTCGCCCTCGGAGTCCTTGATCCGGATTCCGAGCGAGACCCCCTGGGTCTTGAGACCGGTGACCCGCCACCTGCGATCGCGCCGGGGGCCGGTGCCCGGGCCCGGGCCCTGGGCCATCTGCTCGACCGTGACCGGATGGAAGCCGAGTCGCGGCTGCCACCAGGTGCTGGGGAGGCGCACCTGGTCCCGGTCGTCCACGTTGACGGACTCGCGAGGATTGCGAGAGATCTTGCGCACGTACATGACCGGATCCAGCACGCGCGTCGAAGGGCGGAAGATGGTCTGATGCGCGGCGTCGTAGTAGTAGGAGATCTGGGTGGCCCTGGGCGGCTTCGCACCCGGCGGCGCCGCGACCTGGGCGGCGGCGAGCGCGGGCAGCGCGACGGCGGCCCACAGGGCGAGGAGTCCCGCGGCCGGACGAATCACTCCACGCCTCCCAGCGAGTAGCGGATGCGCACCGTCTCCTGGCTCCAGTCCACGCCGATCGCGCCCAGCACGGCGGTGTCGAGCCGGGGCCGCAGCGCCACGCCGTAGGACCAGCGCAGGCTGGAGCCGCTCGCGTCCTTCCACACGTCGCCGTAGACGCCTCCCGCCTCGGCATGGAGATCGAATTCGAGCCGGATCGCCAGCGGAAAGATGTAGGAGAGCTTCCCGACCACCAGGTCCGAGTCGTGGAAGCGCCCCGGCTCGAAGCCGGCGAGGCCTTCGCGTCCGCCGAGCACGGCGAGATCGGGCACCAGCAGCGCCCCCGAAGCGTCGGGCCGATGGTCCACCACCCGGACCGCGAGGCGGACGGTGCGCGGATCGCGGTGGAACGAAGCGCCCCCCTCCGCCAGGTACTCGAGGCGCGTGAACTGAAATGGAGTCGACGTGGTGCGGAGCGCGAGCGCCTCGATCGGCTTGTCGAACCGTTCCACCCGCAGCCGCAGCCGACCGCCACGGCTCCAGTGGGGCCGGCCGGAGCGGCCGTCCACCACCACATCCGCGCCGTAGGTCAGGTGCTCGACCCGCTGGTCGAGCGAGCCGGCGAGGGCGGGGAATACCTGATCGAACGACTCGTCCTCGCGCCCGGTTCGGGTCACGATTTCACGCGGCCCCACCCAGGCGCCCAGGTCCACCCGCACTGGCCCGCGACCAGCCATGGTATCGCGGCAGCTCAGACGCAGGTGCTGGCTCTGCGAGGCGAAGGTGGCTTCGTCCTGGTCGTCGGTTTCCATGCCGAGGCCGAAAAAGCGCTCGCGGGGCCGCCAGTCGTAGCCGTACTGCAATCGCACCGGCCCGTAGCCCGCTTCGAGGCGGGTGCTGCTATATTTCCCGGTGCTTGCGTCCACGTTGGCCTTCAGGAGCTTCAGGCGGCCGGGGCCGACGACTCCGGCCCCGAGCCCGAGTCCGGTGCGGTCGCCCAGAGACGCGGGCGTCACCAGGACGCCCAGCCGCGGGAGCAAGGCGAGCAGATACACCAGCTTGGTGATGTAGAGCTCCTCTTCGAGGTGAACCATGCTGTTCTCGACCACGTACCCGAGCGCCGAGAACGGGAGCGTCACGATCCGTCCGGGCAGGCGCACGGCCGTCTCCCACCTGGTGGCGGCCGGGATCGGGCGCTCGGGCACCCAGGGTGGGGCGGCGTTGGTTCGCATCACGTCGGCGTCCGAGGAATCCGCGGCGCCGGCGGACTCGAGCGCGGCGGCGGTCGCCGGGAGAGGCGCGTCAAAATCGAGGGCCGCGCCGGCAAGCCCCGCGCGCGCATCCGGCAGGGTGGCCGCGACCGTGACCAGCAAGGCAAACGCCAGGGGAATGGCAGGCGGGATCTTCATGCGAGCGCCGGGACTATGCGGGGGATGGGGTTCGTCGTCAACCGCGGGGGCACCGCGGGGGCGCCAGGCCGGACGGCCCGCGGGAAGAT
>Ga0247727_10018358_pt1 | contig 11007 bp, 6 predicted proteins | sample WisWelCaveWW1625_FD_202498 | JGI IMG/M metagenome (GOLD analysis project Ga0247727, IMG submission 202498) | Biofilm microbial communities from Wishing Well Cave, Virginia, United States - WW16-25 | ecosystem: Environmental > Aquatic > Deep subsurface > Groundwater > Cave microbial mat | place...
CGAAGTCGAAGTCCTTCCTCAATGGCCAACGCCTCTAGATCCCTACGGGTCAATTTTTGACCGCTGTGGATGAGTAACATATGTGCCACAATCAGATACGATTCGAGTAATGGCGCGATAGTGGCACGAGCGACGAGAAGAAATTCTTTTCCATCCCGCGTCACGGTATAAACACCAGCTTTTTCAACCAGTACACCTTGTTCCACCATGAAGGCGACACTTTCATTCGGGTAGTTACTGCGGAGCGAAAGCGGCAAATAAATAAATTCGCGCTTGAATAGGTCCAAAAAGAATTCAAAAGATCCCAGTAGTTCAGTTAAAGACGTCCCTTTTGTGCGAGATGCCAGCAGAATCGCCGATACGATTGACGCTGGAACGAGGTGATGAATAATCGTATTTTTGTAGATGTCGAGTTGCATGCGTCGCTCTTCAATTGGCGCGTAGACGCGATTTGGCCCAGACCCGACAACGCGAATCAGATCACTTTGCTCAAAACGACGTAACGCCTTGAACAATGCCCGCTGGGTATTAAATAGCGTGTCAGAAAACGATGCCGCATTGGCCTTGAGAAAGGTCTGTAATAAGACCGCGCGGCGGAAAAATTCGGTGTGGGTAATACCGGGGTAACGATTCGTTAACAAGATAAAGGCTGCCATTGCTGACGGTGTGACTCGGGTTTTTTCATTAATTCGGTAGCAAACTTCATACGCCAAAGGTTTTAATTGGTCTCGTATTACGGTACTTGGGGAGTCAGCCTGAATGCCGTGAGCTTCAACATGCGCACGGAGTGAGAGCGGTGCATTGAAGTCAACATAGACTTTTCCATATCGATATTTCAAAACACGTGGAACTTTGAGTAATTCACGAACGGATTCTTGCCTTTTCCCGGCGCCGAGCAGCTCCTGCGAAAAGAGTTCATCCTCGGCAATCCGTTCATACGTGATCGCGACTGGAACGATCAAGACATCTTTTGGACTTTCTCTGAGATAAGCTCGGGTAATCCATTCCAACAAGCCGACACGGGGCATCAATAATTTTCCTGTACGGCTACGTCCGCCCTCGATGAAAAATTCAATCATCAGCCCTGTGCGGACGAGATACCGGATATAGGCGCCGAAAACGATCGGATAAAGGTCGTCGCCGGCAAATGATCGGCGGATAAAGAAAGCGCCGAGTCGACGGAAAATACCGCCCAACGGCCAAAACGACAAATTTTCTCCGGCGGCGATAAAGGGTGGAGAGAGATTCTTCTCATATAAAATATACGACAAGACCATATAGTCGAGATGGCTCTTGTGGCTGGGCACTAGCACAATTGGGTTGTGAACAGCGAGCTTCTTGAGTTCCTCGAGCCCCGCCTCATCGACCACAAATCCGCTGTACATCGTGTTCCAGACGAATCGCAGGATCACACTAAAAAACTCCAAGTAACGCGGGCTCATATCGGAGGTGATCTCCCGAAGGATCGCGTAGCTATCCTCTTTGACAACCTCGATGGAAAGATCGGACTCCTCTGAATATTGGGTAAGGTCGTCCATAAAGGATTTGTCTTGCATGATCTTTTGAATAATTCGCTCACGCGGCTGTAGTTGAGGCCCTAAGACAACCCGTTGCTTTCGAGAAAAGTGGGCAGATATTTTCTTTTTTAATTTGATGGCTTGCTGATCGCGGGGCAACGACTGATGCTTCTCAATAAACGCTCGGAGATCAATCGGTTCCCCAAGCTCGACGAACGCTTTGTGGTGCTGTTTTAGGAATAAGATCCATTCGCGTAGGCGACCCGGGACAATAAAATCCCCAAACAGACGATCGATCAACGTCCGGCGCGCGTTTGTCGGGATTTTCCGCCAGACAACAATTTGTGGGATCAGGAAACGCCGGGTTGGATGCTGATGCTGAATGTCGATAAGGCGTGTGAAGGGCTCCTTGGCTTCGATTCTTTTTCGCCAGCGTTCGACAGGGTTAAAAAAGATTAATCCGGGCATGGTGTCGGTCTCTTCGGCGTCTGTCGAGGACCGCTGGTTGGACTCAGAATCTTGCGGCAGATTGAGAACATGTTTCCGCAGATAACCAAGCAAGGAGTAGTCGTTGCGATTTGTCCATCCGATCTCTCCCAACCCTTCAGCGGCATAAAGTTGACGGCAGAGGGCTTCTTTGAGGGCACTTGGTTGGCGCATGATGAAAATGAACGATCCTTCTGGGGCTAACTCCGACAATAGTTTCTTAGCCGCCGGATCGATCTTGATCTTGCGGAAAAATTCGCGCAAAACGGGGATGCGCGACAAGCCGGCGTGAGGCAGAGGGACGTCAGGCATCATCGCAATTAGATCCTCGCACCCTGCGCAGCGGATTCGCCAGAGTATGGCTGCACCGCAGTTGTTAATGTTGCGCGAACTGCTAGTGTCCAAATCGGTTGGCCAGTATAATGATTCCGATAAGATTCGGCAACGTCATGTCGCGATGCGAGTTCACCAGCGCATCAAGCGCTGCGCTGCCCCTTAGGTGGGTAATCAAAATCGTCATATTGTCCAAGGACGCGTGCGCGCCATTTGTTGCCTTGACGGAATTTAGGCACTGCCGCTAGAGTCCTCCCACCATTATTCATTCTCGATCTTTTCATCGGTTTGGAGACACAGCGGTGGCAGCGTTACGATCATCCGGTCCTCGTCGATTCCAGGTTGTTGAAGGTCCCGGGCTGGGGCGGGCGATCACGCTTCTGATTGAGACCTGTTCCTTAATTGGCCGAAGTCCAGGCGCAACAGAGAAGACCGTCTTGCTAGAGGAATCCCCACAAATTGTACTGAACGATACAGACGTGGCGAAAATCGCAGATTGTTTCATGAGTTCAGTGAGCAATAAGCGACGCGTTCGTAAGACGTCATCCAGTAATTTCTTGGTTGGATTCCGTCGCGTCGATGATTTCGTGCTTGAAGATCCTTCGATTTCGCGGCTTCACGCGATGCTGTTTAATGGGAAAGAAGGTGCTGGAATCGTTGATCTCGGGTCGACCAACGGTACGCTCGTGAATCAAGAAAAGAAAACGTGGTCGCTCTTACAACCGGGAGACGAAGTCGTCATTGGATCTTGTCGAATCTTTGTCGAAGATATTGTTTGAGTGGTTCCCGGTTCGTACAATTACTTAAAGTTTCCACCCCCGGAAAAAGCGAAGTAGGATCGCAGACGTTCATTTGTTTCTCGAAGACGTTTTGACAGGGTATGGATAAAATTCCACAGCAGCTCATGCGCGAGGTCTTTATCGGAAAGCAGCAACGCTTCAAGCTTATCTTTTTCAATACGCAGTAATGTTGATGGGCTCGCGGCGACTGCGTCAGCGGATCTCGTTTCGTCATCAAAAAAAGCCATCTCTCCGAAATAACTACCGCTCTCGAGTGTTGCGAGTAGCTCCTCCCCGAATCCAGACACGTTTTTCGTAATTCGAATTCGTCCTTCAACCACGATAAAGATACTGTCGCCGACATCACCCTCGGAGAAAACCGCTTGGCTAATTTCGTATCGCTTCAGCTCAGCGATGCTTAAGATTTTTTGGCACTGCTCTTTGGAGAGCGATTTAAAGAGATCAATTGCATGCATTAAGGAATCGATTTTCATAAGACTCACCATATCGAAGTCGGTTAAACTCTGGCAAACGCTATCGGCTGCTTCGATTTGAAAAAAAGGGTTGACGTTTTGACCAGTTATCTGTGTAAACTAAATATATCAAAAGTATGATACCTGTTTTTCTTACACTTCCTGTTATGATGGTTAGCAGTTAAATTTATTGGACGTGAGCATCTCTCGATATCACATCTGCCGAACAGGCGATGTTAGTTGGTTAGCCGTAAACTCAATAATTGGTCATGCAACGTAAGCGCCTCCAAACCAGAGGTGTGTTGTTGGGTGGATTTCATTCATTCAGCAATGGGGCCTGATCTTCTCAATCGAATTGAAAGGATGGTGGTATGCGGACGATTTCATGCGGCTTAATCTGTGGATTGGTATTGGGGTTGTTCCTCGATCGTCCGGTTAGAGCGGTTGGCTCGGCGTCCAACGCACAACTCGCAAGTGCGGCGAATTTTCTGGCGGAGGAATTTGCTCTCTTGCAAGCGGAAGACGTTGTCTTTTTAGCATCGAAACGCCCGGAGAAACGCTCGGAAGCTCCCGCGTTGATCGATGTGATTCCAGGCGAGCGGTTTGAAGAGTGGGGCGTGCGTACCGTTGCAGAAGTCCTCGACCTGCTCGCCGGGTTTGATACCCAATATAGTGGCTCTTTGGAAGATCAGACTATTTCCGCCCGTGGGTTTGATGGTCTAGCAAAATTTCCGCTGATTCTTGTCGACGGTGTCCCGATACCCCGGACGTCTTTCATTCGATTGTACGATCATCGCTTGGATCTGGCGCAAGTTGAACGGCTTGAGGTGATGAGATCGCCTACCGGGGTTACCTGGGGAGCCAACACGCTGTTGGGTGCGATCAATATCGTTACGAAAGATGGGCGTTCTCAAGACGGGTTGAAGGCCACTGTTGCTGGGGGAAATCTACATACGCAGAATTACCACGTCTCCTATGGCAATCAGGTTCGGGAGGGAGCATTCCGCGATATGTTGATTTATGCCGGTGGCTCGTTCTACTCGGGGAGCCCCAAGTCAGTTGATGAACCGTTTCAAGTGCTTAGTACATTTCCGATGGTGATCAGCGACACCTTATTAGGCGAAGACGGTGAGACGCGTGATGGGTATTCGACCAACCTGGCGGGGAAAGTGAACTGGAAAGGGTGGGTGCTTGAGGCCAACCATTATCGCAATGATGTCGAGAATAATGCCAGCTCGACCATCCCTGGCCGTCTCCCCGATGGCGATGAGAACAGTTTGCAAGAATATTTCACCATTCTTGCGCTAAACTACGATAGTAACGTGAGTAGCTCGCTTCGGGGTTCCGCTTTCCATCTATTTGGGAAGGCCTATTACTTTAATTTCGACTGGAACCAGCGGAGTGGAGAATTCTCCCTGCCGCCAGCCACGCTTGTGGCCGCCTACTCTACGAAAGAGGCCCGTGAAGAGGCAACTGGAGTTGAAGCAAACCTCGAATGGATGCAGAGCAACTATTTCCAGTTGTTGGCCGGAACAAGCGCTGTGTTGGAGTCGTTGACCGATGGCCGCGGGTCGAACGTCGATAAGTTTGGAACCCCAACCGATGGTGTTACCCCAACCTCGGACAACGTTACCGCGTCGGTCTATACCCAAGGGACGATCAAGCCGGTTAGCCCTGTGCGAATTGACACCGGTATCCGCGTGAATATGACGAATGAATTTGAGGACAGTGTTGTTCTGTTTGGCGCGACAAGCTACCGACTTGCAACACATACCCATCTTCGAGCGATCTATAGCGAAGGGACCGAGAATCCGCGGTTTATCGAATTTTTCGGTGAACCGGCCGGAGTAACCCCCTTTCTGCCAAACCCCGATCTCAAGTCGACGAAATCGAGATCGTTAACGATCGGGGTTAGTACAGAATTAATCCCCCACACCATGCTTGAATGCAATGCCAGTCGTGTCAGAATTTATGACGAGTCGGAACTCACGACGGTCTTCGATAATATTGGGAATCCGTTTCCGCAGATCGTGACGTCGTCGGAGGATCGTTATATCAACACCATTGAGGCGTCTGGGAAACTTCGGGCGGATGATGGGAGTTATCTATCCGCCAACTATACGTTTAATGACATCGAACGCAGCGAAGACTTCACGATTACTACCCCGCGAAGTCGGTTTAATCTGATCGCGCACAAGAAATTTAAGAACGGGTTTTGGGGGACCGCGATCGCGCAGTGGATGAGTGAACGCCTGTTCACATTTACGGTGAGTGAAAATAATTCCGGTTTCGTTCCATTGGAAGTAGACCCGAAGATTGCCATCTCGCTTGGGGGTGGTGCGAATTATGATCGATTTCATTTTTCAGTCTTTGGGCATAATATTTTTGACCCCGATCATGGCGAAAAATATTCCGTGTTACAAGGGCGTCGCGTCGTCGGTCGAGTATCGTTCAATTTTTAACCGCGAAGCCTATGCATGAAAGGATCGTTGATGATGGATCGAACGTTAATCGGCGGCACAGTAGCCAAAGTCTGGGGTCTCGCCAGAAACGAAATCAAAACCTCGGAAGAAAGAGATACCGCCTTCGGGGGTATCTGGCGACAGATGTTTAGCGGGATCTTGTTGATACTGGTTTTTGCACAGGTAGGGTGTGGGACTGACATTGATAACGTAACCGCTTTTACCACGCCGCTGACGGTAAACGTTAACCTTAGCAATGCCTTGACGGTTTCGAATGATGCCGTACCGATCGGAGTGGTAGCATTTTTTTGTGATGTCGGGAACGGTGACGCTCTGGATACCGACGGACAGCCAAATGCTCCATTCGCCTGTTTTCAGCTGGGTGGGGTGTTTCATATTGCTTCCCCGAACACAGCTTTACCGCTGACGTTTGAGCTCGGGGTCTTTGATATCGGTGTCCCGGGCGCAAATATTTTCCTGGTGGCCGTGCTCGCGAACACCCCGATGACACTCTTTGGGTTACCCGCTTCCACCGGGGATCATATCGGTGTTGCGAATATCTATCCGCTTGATCTGTCGGTGACGAGTGCCGCGTCAATCACCATCGATCATACGGTTCCGTGATTCTTGCTTGGACCGATCTTGTCTCACGGTTGCGAGCGAAGCATCCCGTCTGATCGTTTAAAGCAAGAACATACCTTTGAAGCGGGTATGGCGTGATAGGGCCATCAATGAGATGGCAAACAAAATGCCTTACAATTGGGGGGGTCGTCGGTTGTGTTGTCTGGGCGATGAACGGCGCCACGCAACTGCTCTATGATCCTCGTGTTCCATACCAAACGATACGTACCGAGCATTTTGAGATTCACTACCCCGACCATCTTTGGGAAGATGCCAAACGGGTTGCTGTGCGGGCGGATACGGTATACCAGCGGGTGACTAACCTATTTGGGTGGCGCCTTCGTCAGCGAACACATGTCGTGATCTCGGACAATGCCGACCAGCCAAACCCGAGCTCCGGGATTTATCCCCAGCCGACAATTTCGTTCGATATTACCCTGCCTTCACCGACGATGGGGATAAACGACTATGCGGACTATGATGAATGGCTGTTGACTCACGAGTTCTCACATGTGGTGTTGATGGAAATGGTGGTCGGGGGGTATCGTTTTGCCGCTCCGATTTTTGGTCCATGGCGGTGGGTAAGACCCGGCATGAATATACCGCCCTGGTTACAAGAGGGTGTGGCTGTCTACATTGAGTCGGCACTCACTCCCGCTGGGCGCGGTACGGGAACGACCTATCGTATGATCATGCGGGCAGCGGTTGCGGAGCGGCTGCTTGACGATTCAAATTTTGCGTCGTTAGACGCGCTCCCGAATTATGGGCAAAAACATTGGCCCTGGTCGATCCGCCCGTATCTGTTTGGTTATTATATGGTCCGTGAAATCGCTAAGGATGATCCGAGGCGTCTTGCGACGTTTTCCCAGCGGATCAATCGGGCGCTGCCGTTTCGGCTCCGTCCAGGCATCCGACCGTTTGGATTAGGCTCACTCCGGGAGTGGTGGAATCAGACCTTGGCAACGATTCGAGAAGAATCAGAACGAGAACTTAAAGCGTTGCGCCAATTGCCGTCGACGCCGCTCGAATATCTTACCGATACCGGATATTTCTATCGTGGGCTGACGATTTCACCAAACGGCCGTAAGCTTGTGGTCACACGAGAAGATCCTGATCATGAGAATGCGATTTTGGGATTTGATATTGCCCCTGAGACGGGGATGGTTTCAAAGTCGTATCCAATCGTCTTGCGTTCGACCGGGTATCAGAGCAGCTTTTCCGTTTCAAATCGATATCTGGCTTTGGATCAGAGTGCTTACTCAGAGGGCTATTATCTAAAGAGTGATATCTATCTCTATGATCTCAAGACAGAACGGTTCATCGCGAAAAGTCGCCGGTTAAGAGCGCACAGCCCTGACATTTATCCGGACGGAAAACATCTGGTGTTCATCGTCAATCAGGGTGGAAGTCAGGCCCTTGTGCAAACCGACACGGCCTGGGGAGACAGAAAAACACTCGTCGGAAATCTTAAACGTCGCCGTTTAGCCGGTCCTCGAGTCTCGCCCGATGGAAAGCGCATTGTTCTGCTCGTTAAAAGTGACCGGGCGATTGGCGAAGAGCTCTGGCTGATCGAAGGAACGACGAAGCGACGCCTACTACGCGGTGACTCGCATCGGGGTTCGCCAAGTTGGACGCCAGATTCCCGTATGATTCTCTATTCGTCTGATCAGACGGGGGTATCGAACATCTATGCCATCGATCTTGAAACTCGGCATTGCTACCAATTGACCCACACGGTCGGAGGCCTGTTTGATCCTGTCGTCGATGCACATAAGCAATGGATCTATGCCGTGTCTTATCGCGGGCGAGGGTACGATGTGGCACGTTTCCGTTGGGATCCATCAACATGGAAACAGCTCGACCGGATCGTACCGATCGAGCTTCCAGCAGAGGCTGAGACTGTTTCCGCTCCAGCTCAAGATCAAACGACGGTTTCTCCGATGGGACGGTCGATTCTCGATGATCAAGCGGTTGCAGCAGAGGAGCGCCAGTTCGGCAGGAAGCCCTATTCAGGGCTTCGTTATCTCATGCCGCAATATTTGACACCGGCCATCACATGGAGGACCGATACCTTACGCATCGGCGGTACGATTGGTGCTACGGATCCGTTATTCCAACATAATTGGAATTTGGTCGCACAATATGACCGGGATACAAAATTACCCGTCGGCGGACTGTTTTACCGGAACGCCACCGGGAAAGTTCCTATCAATGGATCGATCTCCCACGATGCAACGCCGGTATCGTTGCCGACAGGAATTCCCGGAGAGGTTGTTCGTGTGAACTCTCGAAATATTGTTGGTGCGCTTGGAGCATCGATACCCTTGGGGTATCGCAGCGATATTTCGACATTCAACCCGTCATTGGTTGCCCAGCAGCTTGATTTCATCGAAAAGTCGGTTTATTTCGGTGCGCAGATTGGATATCAATTCAATACTGAATTTACTCAGATCGGCCAGAGCTTTCCGGAGTCAGGTCGCTATTTTAACGTGTCGCTCGGTCAGTCGTTCAACACCGATCGGGGCCGAGGTGTGACCACGCTTTCCGGAAGCTATCGGCAACATTTTCCTCTCTGGTGGACGCGGCACGCCCTGCACCTCAGTACAATGGCAGCGACCTATCTGACTGGGCGCGACGATCCGAATTCGATCTATTATGCGGGAGGTGCGGAATCGTTTCCGTCCGCGTTAAGCAGCCAGTATACAATTTATGGTTACGAACCCAATTCGCTTATCGGACGATCGATTGCGCTGGGTGATTTATTCTACTCATTTGAGTTAATCGACATTGAACGGGGTTTGGTCGACGTGCCGTTCTATTTTGGACGGTTGTCCGGTGGGGTCCGTGCTCAGGTCGGATGGATCGAGAAGCTCGAGCCCGGGCGTCTCCCTTGGAGTATTGGGTGTGAACTCATCGATGAGTTTATGTTTGGTTATTACCTCCCGTTTGAAGCCAAGGTTGGGCTCTATCGTGGAGATTCGGCACTTTCAGGGACCACCCAGGTCATTTTTTCTTTGTCCGGATCATTCTGGTGAGCTTATCCCGCGGAAGGGTCTTTGGCGACAAAGACTCTTTGTCGATAACCAGGATGATTTCAGGTCAGTAAACTTCCTCTGCTTCCGAAACTAGCTTCGCATCAAAATTCAAGCCGAGCCGCGTTGCCGTTTTTAGATTAAGAACGAGCCGTGGATCTTTCGGATATTGAACCGGGATTGAGTCGGCTGCCTCCCCTTCGAGAATGCGCTGAACAAGTTGGCCGGTCTGCTTGCCAATCGCATAATAGTCCGCCGATAACGAAACCAGTGCGCCAGCCTTTACGAAATTCTTCGAGTAGCTGATCATCGGGATCTTTTTTTCTACCGAATATAGCAACATGAACTCAAACGATTGTTCGTTGACGACCGTACTATCCGCAATTAACCAATAGACGTCGATCTGATCCAACAACTCACGAAATAGCTTTGGCACATCTTTGGGATCGGTGACTTTGCTCGCGCTCAACGTTAAGCCGCGCGCATTTGCGGATTGTTGGGCAAGTTTGATCGTCGAGCCACTTTTGGCAGGATCGTAGAGAACGCCAATTCGTTTTGCCTTTGGCAAGAGCATTCGAACTGCCCGAAACTGTGATTCGGGATCAATATTGAGGGCGACACCCGTCATTTTTCCATTGGGGAGCTGATAACGTTCCGGATTCAAGATCATGCAAAATACGATCGGGTGCTCTGGAAACAGCTGGCGAAGGTCAACCGTTGCTTTTGCACCAACAGCAACTAAGGCTCTCGTCGTTTTGGGAATTTTTGCGATATCCTCGATAGGGTGGGTTGCCGTGTCGAACCGACGCGTCTCCACAATACCTTTCTGCGCGAGTTGGTAGGGGGGTAACGCTTCACTAAGCACCAAGGCGATTGGTTCTGCGGACGCGAGAGATGAAGTCAGCAGAGCAGCAACGATAATGCTGAGTCTATTCACAACCGGTCTCGTACGTTGACTTTTGAGATCCGCGACGTTAGCTTTCTAGCACCTAATCGATTAAGCTCACAACGCTATATTTCGCTTGTTCGGAAGAAAGCATCCGGTTCGATGAACCCCCGAATTTTGATTGTCGAAGATATCGAGGAGAATACCGATTATCTGACGCAACTGCTTGAGGATGACTATGAGCTGATTTTTGCCCGCGACGGTCAAGAAGGGCTGACCATCGCACTCGCGGAAATTCCCAGTCTGATCTTGCTAGATATGTCTTTGCCAAAAAAAAGTGGTTGGGAAGTCGCGCGGGAGCTACGTGCGGTGGAATCTACGCAAGGTATTCCGATCATTGCCGTTACCGCCCATGCGA
>Ga0247727_10018359_pt1 | contig 11006 bp, 11 predicted proteins | sample WisWelCaveWW1625_FD_202498 | JGI IMG/M metagenome (GOLD analysis project Ga0247727, IMG submission 202498) | Biofilm microbial communities from Wishing Well Cave, Virginia, United States - WW16-25 | ecosystem: Environmental > Aquatic > Deep subsurface > Groundwater > Cave microbial mat | place...
TTGCAAAATTTGCGGGTTTATATCGGACACGGAACGCTGGAAAACAATTTTTCAACTTCGGCGCAAGCTGCGGCCAATGCGTTTCAAGACTTGGACGCAAAAGTAAAATTGGTTCCATACGAGGGAATCGGGCATGGATTGCCTGAGCCGAAAGAAAAAGAGTTGGCGAAAATATTGGCCTTCTTTGATTCGAAGGAATAACGTAGCGCGGCATCAGCCGCAACCAAACTCAACCACAAAGGGCACAAAGGACACAAAGAAAGAACATAAAATTTAACTTTTTTTCTTTGTGCGCTTTGTGGCCTTTGTGGTGAAAAAAATTTTCGCGGTTGTGATAGTTTTTCTGGAGTAATACTATAATTCAATATGTCATTCTGGAAGAATCTTTTTAAAATTCAAGATGGACGCTGAAAACAAAAAAGATTCCTCCGGAATGACAGGTTCCTTAATTTAGGAGACCTGATGACGATGTATTCCGGAAGTAAAAAAAATAATTGCTTGACGGTGTTCGTTTGGTTGCTGCTGGCCATCACGCTGCGGGCGCAAAGCGCGCGGATTTTGACGTTGGAAGAGAGCCTCAACATCGCGCTCGGCAAAAGTTACCAAGTCAAGCAGCTCGAGCAATCGCTCATCAATTCGCGGATGAATTTGCAGGCGGCGCGCGCCAGTTTCAAGAGCAACGGGCAACTGCTTTTTTCGCGTCTACCGGACTTGTTTCGCGGCATCAGACAAACGCAGGATGGAAATACGGGCAGAATTTTTTTTCCCAAACAGAATTACATCGATCTCCAAACTGAGTTATTCGTCAATCAACCGATCCCGGCGACGGATGGCGTCTTTTCCCTGGTCGGTGTCATGCAGCGCCTTCATCAAACCAACTCGATAGAGTCCGGCGGCGCCACGCTCATAGATAGCACAACGACGAATTATACGCCGCAGCTGCGGCTGCAATTTCGCCAACCGCTTTTTACGATCAATCGGCTTAAAACTGGCTATCGACGTGCCGATCTCAACCTTGAAAACACTTTACAAACCTATAGTCGCCGCCAGCTTGATATTATTTATGACGTAACTTCGGAGTTTTATAATCTTTTTCGCGCGCAGCAACAACTTGCGATTGATAGTGCGCAAGTACGGCAATCCGAAAATGCTCATCGATTGGCCAAGCTCAAACAGCAAGCCGGATTGTTTCCGGAGCTCGAAGTTCTACGGCTCGAAGTTGAAGTCGCCAACGCCAGAAATACTCTAACGAGCAGCACGGCGAATCTGCAACGCATTGAGGATATCTTTAAGCTTCAGATCGGATTGGCGATTGAAGAAACTGTGTTGGCCACGACGACGCTATCTTATCAACCGATCGATGTTTCTCTGCAGAAAGCCCTAGCCGAAGCGCTGCAACGCCGTACAGAGCTACGCTCTGACGAGATCAATGTTCAACTGAGTGAGTTTGACGTGCGAGAGACCGACGCCGCGAGCGAAATCAAAGGCGAACTTTTTCTCAGTTATGGTATTACTAACTCCGAAGAAAAAGTACGAAAGGCTTTTCAAGATTTTGACAATGCGCGTAGCGTTCAATTTAGTCTGACGATGCCGTTGTGGGACTGGGGCAAAAACGGCGCGGAAGTGCAAGCCGCGCAAGCCTCATTGGAAAGCAATCGTTTGACCAAGCAAAATCGCACCGATCTCATCAAGCAAGAAATTCGCGACGTCGTCCGTAGCTTGCAATCCTCACAGCAGCGCTTGGAAATTTCGCGCCGCAGCGAAGAGTTGGCCGAGAAGAGCTACAAAATCAGCCTGCTCAAATTTGAAAACGGCGATTTAAGCTCGCAGGATTTGGCGCTGGAGCAAAACCGTTTGACGCAAGCCAAAACCAATTCGCTCAAAGCGATCATCGACTACAAACAAGCCCTCGCCGATCTGCGCCGCAAAACGCTGTGGGATTTTGAAACGGATACGCCGGTGAAGATCGCGGTGCCGAAAGAGGAATGAGTTGGATTGATGGATTTGTGGATTGCTGGGGTGGTTGGAATACTGGAACGGTGGATGGTTGGATTTTTCGGGTGGCGCTTTTGTCAGCAACGAAAAACGATGGAGAGGGTGTCATTCTGGAAGAATCTTTTTTCAATCTAGCACCGTGCTTGATAACAAAAAAGATGCTTCCAGCATGACATGGATAGTCGTTTCACTTGAGGCGTTACAAACATTTAGCACGGAGCCTGCATGAACTCCCAAACGCGATACACTAAATTTATTGTTTTTATCTTTCCGCTTCTGCTCTTGGCCTGCGATTCCGCCGAAGACAAATCCGCGGCGGATCTTACCATTCCGGTGGTGGTGGAAAAAGTCAAGCGCGGGCCGATTGCGTCGTATGTCTCGGCGACCGGCACGTTGCGCGCGAAACGTGAGGAACGCGTCGTGGCGGAAGTCGAGGGTGTGTTGCACTTGGCAAAAACGAACGGCGTGACATTCCTCGCTGGTGCGCGCGTGCAGGCCGGACAGTTTTTGGCTGAAATAGAAAATCAGGAATATTTGCTCAATGTGCGCGTCGAATCGCAAAAGCTGGCGATGGAAAACGCCACCCGCGAATTGCAAAAACAGGAAGCACTTTACAAAGAAGGCGGCGTCACCGAGAAAGAACTGGAATTGGCGCGCCGCACGGCGCTTGATGCGCGGTTGAATTATGAAACGGCGCAACTCAAAATCGATAAACTTCGTTTGAAAGCGCCCATTACCGGTTTCCTCGCCAACTTGCAATCCAACTCCGAAGGCACGCGCGTGCCCGTCGGTTTTCGGCTCTGCACGATTATGGATTATAACGCCACATTGGTGCAAGTCAATCTCCCCAACACGGATGCGGAACGTGTGCAAATCGGGCAGGAAGTCGTGGTGAGCAATTACGCGCTCACCGGCCAAACTTTTCGCGGCAAAGTGACGACGATTGATCCGACCATCGATCCGCAAACGCGCACGTTTATCGTCACCATCGAAGCGGCGAATGACAAGCTGTTGCTGCGCCCCGGCATGTTCGTCAAGGCTGATATCATTATCGAAAATCATCCGAGCGCCGTCGTCGTTCCGAAAACGGCTTTGCAAACGCGCGACAACAAGCCGGTGACCTTTATCGTGCAAGGCGCCAGCGCCGAAATGCGCGAAGTCAGCACCGGCATCGAAACGCGCGAAGAAATTGAAATTCTCGAGGGTTTAACGGAAGGCGAGCGCTTAGTGGTTAAGGGACATGAAACGTTGCGGGATAAATCGAAGGTGCGGGTGACGGAGTGAGGGCGTGGGGCGAAGAGCGTAGAGCGTAAGAAAGTGAGAGCCCACAAGTCTCATTCAATCGGTGCCATCACTAAGCATGCGTGCGTAGCTCTCGCTTTCATCTTCGGTAAAAGTTTCCACTTTTGAAATCGCAAAGTGTTTGACGTTGGCAAAATGTTTTTGCAAGAATTCAAAAAGATCGTCGGTTCTGTCCCAATGATCCCAATTTTCAAACCCATTTTCGGCGATAACAATAACATGAAAGGCATTCGGCACCAAGCTTGAATACACTTCAATATCGGCGATCTTGACATTCGGATATTGCTTCGCCCATTCATAAACGGCTTTCTCGATCTTTACAACGGACGGACGCCGGATGAAGGGGCTTTCTAAAGCCGGTGTAAAAGCACGGTCGTGAATGCTGCCGTCGGCACCAAACTCGATGTGATGAACTCTAATCAAATAAGCGTAGTCCGGCTGTTCCCATTCGTAATTGTCTTTTTCTTCTTCGGTCATGGTGAGCAGCTTGGAAATCCTTACAGCATCAGCATCACCGAGTTGCTTTCTTAAAAACTCAAAGAGGTCGTCGTGTCTGTCGAAACTTCTCCAGTTTTCAAAACCTTGTTTAGCTACGGTGATGACATGGATATGGTCTCCAATTCCGCTGTTGGCGATTTCGACCTCGGCGAGCTCGACGTTCGGATATTGCTTCGCCCATTCGTAAACCGCCTTGGCGATTTTTTCAATAAGTTTGCGCTTCATCTTGCTGCGTTACAAATATGCTAAACAAAAGCTCCATCGCCGGTGGTTTCGTATTTCTCGTATTGCTCCTCGGTGAAAGCATGAAGGATCGGAATTTTTACAACGATAGAATCACCCAATTGTTTGCCTATAAAATCGGCAATATCGGCTTGTCTTGCGATCTTTCGCCAATTCTCGAATCCCTTCTTGGCGACAACAATAACATCAACGTCATCGTCAAACCCGCTCGGCAAGACTTCGACACGCGCAAGCTCGACATGGGGATATTGCTTGGCCCAATCGGAAACGGATTTTTTTATTTTTTCGGCAAGTTCGCGTCGCAACATAGGAATACCTCATAAAAATGATGATAGAAAAGTCAAAACACCATCGGATGAATGAAAAAGCGCTTGGTGAAAATTATCCGCATCTTGCGCGGTAACAACCGCTCCTTTATAACGTAATTCCATTGACCAGTCGGTAGCAATCTTACGAAAATTCTGATATAATTTAGCATTGTTTAAAAAAGTATTTTTGAGACCTGAACAATACAGCAATAACTTAAGATCATGAATTTGAAAAGCCTTGGGCAAATGCGATACATCCATATTTTTGCAAATGGCGATCTTTAATGCCAACTCGAGCAATATACCCGCGTGCATAACCGCACCGGCCCATTCTCCGGCGGCGCGCAGGGCTTCGTATTCCCGTTGTCGCAATTGATAGGCTTGACGAAGTGTTGCAATATCTTGAGCGATGACTTTGTCGGTCAGTTCTTCCATACGGATTTTTCGCGCCTTCTGGTTTCACATTTATACCCAACAATATAGCTAACACAATCACAATTTTCAAGCAAAAAATAGAAAACCCAAATGAACCTTCCCCAATTCTCCGTGCGTTATCCCGTCACCATCGCGATGATCATGCTCGGCATCGCGATTCTCGGCGTCATTTCATTCAATCGTCTCGGCACCGATTTGCTGCCGGCGATTTATAATCCGCGCATCGTGGTGGAATTGCAATCCGGTGAACGCTCGCCACAGGAAATGGAGCAGCGTTTCGCGCGACGGCTCGAGGGCGAATTGGGGACGGTGAGCAAGGTCGTGGACGTGCGCGCGGTTTGCAGTCTCGGGCGCGTGCTGGCGACGGCAACATTCAGTTGGGGCACGGACATGGATTTTGCGCTGCTCGACGTGCAGAAAAAAATCGCGAGTTATGAATCCGATCCGGAAGTGAATCGCGTCACCATTGCGCGTTATGATCCGCAGGAAGAGCCGGTGATGATTTACGCGCTGCAAAGCAAAGGTGAGCACGATCTTGATGAGTTGCGGCGGATTGGGGAGAATGTGATCAAGCGCGCGTTGGAGCGATTGGACGGCGTCGCGCGCGTGCAAGTTTATGGCGGCATCAAGCGCGAAGTGCGCGTCGAGTTGAATGAATATTTGCTCGAAGCTTATGGTTTAACGCCGGGCGAAATCAACAACAAGATTCGCCAAGCCAATGCGAATGCTTCTGGCGGACGGCTGGTGCAGCAAGATAAAGCCTATCTCATCAAAGGCCTCGGCAATTATACCAGCGTCGAAGATGTTGCCGCAACGGTTGTCGGATATAAATCCAGCACGAATGGCGTGAGCAGCGATTCCGCGAACACGGGCGCACAGCAAACCAGTTCGCAATTCGCTGCGGACAAAGTGCCGATTTATTTGTCCGATGTCGCCAAAGTAAGTTACGCGCCGGAAGAGCGTACCGACATCGTTCGGCTCAACGGCCAAGAAAGCGTCGGCTTCTACATTTATAAAGAAGCGGAAGACAACACCGTGCGCGTGGCCGAGCAAATTACCGAAACCATTCAACGCCTGCAAGCGGATTCTCCCGGCCTCGATTTTTCGCTGATCTACAGCCAGGCGCGATTCATCGACAATGCTATCGGCGAAGTCAAATCTTCCGCCGTGATCGGCGTGATTCTCGCGGTGCTGATTCTCTATGTTTTTTTGCGCAACTGGGGCGCGACGATCATCATCAGTCTCGCGATTCCGCTGTCGATTCTCGCGACGTTTACATTGATGTATTTTCAGAATCTCACGCTGAACATGATGACGCTCGGCGGCTTGGCGCTCGGCTCCGGCATGTTAGTGGATGCGGCCATCGTCGTGATCGAAAATATTTTTCGCCGGCGGCAATTGGGCGAAGCCGCCGACACTGCCGCGATTGCTGGGGCGAACGAGGTGGGCATCGCCATCTTCGCGACGGTCGTGACGACGATCGTTGTCTTCTTGCCGATTGTTTACGTGCAGGGCGTTGCCGCCGAAATGTTCAGAGACCAAGCGTGGGTCGTCACCTACGCGCTGCTCGCTTCGCTACTGGTGGCGTTCATGCTGATTCCGGCGCTCGCCGCAAAATTGTTAGCCAAGGATAGCAAAATTATAAAAGAGCAGCTTCTGCGTTTTGCCTTTTATGAAAAGTCTCTGCGCTGGGCGATGCAGCATCGCGGCGCGGTGGTGTTGAGCACGGTGCTCTTGATGGCAATCAGCGCCGCGCTTCTGCCGGTGGTCGGTTTTGAATTTATTCCGCGCAGCAGCGAGAATCAATTGCAAGTCGATATCGACCTGCCGCCCGGCGCGCCGCTGGAAAAAACTTCCGCGGTACTTGCCGGCGTCGAAGAACGCGTGCAACAAGTTTTGGGCGATGGCGTCACGCATTTGTTCTCGACCGTAAACGTGAGATCGTCGCAAAATCTGTTTGCCGGCGTCGAACAAGGCGAGCATCGCGCGGCGATCACGATTAATTTGAACGCGCAAAAATCGCCCGAAGCGGCGATCACGGCGCTGCGCCCGTATCTGAATTTGCCCGACATCACGACGACGTTCCGCATTCGCGAGACGAGCTTGCAGCAAACCATCGGCACCGGCGGCGCGCCCATTATTGTCGAAGTGCGCGGCAGCGAATTGCCCACGTTGCAGGAAACGAGCAATCGCGTGGCGGAAGCGCTGCGCCAAATCAACGGCCTGCGCAACGTCGAAACGAGTTTTCAAACCGGTCGCCCGGAAATCAATCTGCGCATCGATCGTTTGCTCGCGGCCAGCTTCGGTTTGGACGTGCAGCAAATCAGCGCGCGGGTGAAAGAGCGCCTCGCGGGCGAGGTGGTTTCAGATTTTTATACCGAAGGCGAAGATCGCAATATTCGTGTGGCGTTCACGCCGGCGACGCTCGCCGAATTATCCGACATGCCGATTCGCGCGACCAGCGGCGCCGTGTTGCGGCTGCGCGACATTTCGCAGCTCGTGCCCGGCGAAGGCCCGAAAGAAATTCAGCGCCACAATCAATCGCGCATCGCGCACGTCACCGCGCAGTTGGAAAAAGGCATGACGTTGGGAGATGCCGTTGCTGCCGTTGATCGGGTGATCACGAATATTCCGCTGCAACCGGATTATGAATTGCGTTTTGCCGGCGAGGAAGCTTCGCGCGAAGAATCTTTCGAGCAGATGAAGTTCGCATTGATTCTGTCAATTATTCTGGTTTATATGGTGATGGCCGGCTCTTTTGAAAGCTTGTTGCATCCTTTCACGATTTTGTTCACGCTGCCGTTTGCCGGCGTCGGCGTCGTCTTTGCGCTGTTGCTCGCGGGCGAGCCGTTCAGCCTTATGGCTTACATCGGCCTTATTTTATTGGCGGGCATCGCCGTCGACAACGCGATTGTGTTGATCGATTATATCAATCGTTTGCGCGAATCTGGCATGTCATGTCGCGAAGCGATTCTGCAAGGCGGGCGCGATCGCCTGCGTCCCATTCTGATGACGACCGCGACCACGATTCTCGGCCTCGCGCCGTTGGCTATTGGCCTCGGCGAAGGCGCGCGTCTCCGCGCGCCCATGGCGATTTCCGTGGTCGGCGGCCTGGTCACTTCGACGATTATGACGTTGATCGTGATTCCGGTGGTGTATGAGCTGATTGATGAGTTGAGAGGGAGGAAAAGCTCGTAGTAACGCCTTCAGGCGTTTCAAGCAGGATGAAGTCGAAAAGGAATTCCTGATTTAGGACGGAACACAGTGAAATGATGATCGAAGCTGAAAACCTCAACAAGGTTGGGACGTTCCATAATTGCAAAACTGGTGCAATCGACCAAGCTAAAATCTTGATCGCCGTACTTGTTGGATATTTCCCATGTAATACGTTTTCGCGCGTTGATGATGTTTGTCTCCCGGATCGGCCAAAGCGTAAAAAGCGCCTGTATCAACGAAGATGCTTATTGGCCATGGCCTCCCCAAGATATTTATCGTGTTTTTCTGAAACGTCGCTTAAACCGCTATCACCCAATGCAACAATCGACATCAAATCAGTCTCGGAACGTCGATGCAAAATTGAAAGCTCGTCAAGGTATTCCTTCACGAAATCGCCGAGAAGCTCATCAATAGATTTCTGCCTTTTTTCGCTTCTTCGGCAAGGGCGTTGAATTGAGAAGGATCGAGCTGGATTTGGGGTGTCAAAGTTTTCATAAGATTAGACAAGTTTTGTGAACCTTTGTTTCGATCAAACTAACGTGTGCTATATTAAACAATATTCACGGAAAAAGCAAGGGCAATTTTAGTTCACATGGAGAGCAAATTTTCTGAGAAGCACACGATATGCCGGCGCGTATTTCTCTTCATAAACCGTTGAATGATGCACCGCCGGAAATCCTTGCTCGCGCATTTCGCGAAAAAATGATTGCATCGCCGTCGCATCAAAAGCAATCGCGCCGGATTTCGCCATTTGCTCCAAATCGCGCCAATATTGCTCCAAGCGTTGCGGCGATTTTTGAAAAGCTCGCGCCGTTTGCATAATGGCTCGAAACAAAACGCGATGATCGCCCTGCCGCGCTTTGAATGGACGAAGATTGAGTCGCACAACTTCGCCGTCGGGAGAAATTTCTTCCAGCAACGGCTCGGCGGCAGAAGCTTGAATGCTTGCGAGTTCGTGAATGAGATAATCATGCACCGCCGCGCTATCCGTCATGAGATGCTCGTTGCCCATGGTGGCTTGGAAAACGAGTTTGTACAAATCTTCGGTTTGCATGGCGGGATAACGCTGCAATTGTTTAGCAAAGATTTTTCGGATGGATGGCGGCTCGTGAGCGCATGCTATTAACAGTAATGTGGCGGCAACGATGACGAAGCGGTTTCTCTGCATATCGCCAGTATAATGATTTATCGCATCAACTTCAAGTTTAAATAATGGAAAAAATCAAACTGAGAAAAAATACTTTCCTCGAACACTGCCGCGCGTTGCCACATGCCACCGAAGACATCAAATGGAAAAAGGATCTCGTCTTCTCGGTCGGCCAGAAAATGTTTGCAGTTTTCAATCTGGATGACGTGACCCAATTTTCTTTCAAGGCCACGCCGGCGATGTTCGGAACGCTCACGGCGATTGCGGGGATTGTTCCCGCGCCTTATGTGGCGCGCTACAATTGGGTTTTAGTCACGAATTCCAAAGCGCTTCCCCAAAAAATGCTGAAGGGATTATTGACCGAATCGTATCAAATGGTCGCAGCCGGATTGCCGGCGAAAGTGCGAAAGAAATTGGCCATGGATATCAAACAAAACAAGAGCCGAAGATCAGCCGCAACCAAGCAGTTAAAAACTAAAATCAGCGGCTCACGGAAGCGGAACTCGCATTGAATTAAAGGCTTTTCCGTGAGAGTTCTTTTTCCGTGAGCCGAAAAGCTTGGGCTTTTTTTGGGGTAATAATTTCATTTTGAAAAGATTATACTGAGAGAAAAAAATGTCATCGACACCAATCACCATCACCGATGTCTTCAAAGCGCGGCAAACCATCGCGCCGTATTTGCGGCCGACGCCGCTCCATCACTATCACGGCTTGAGCCAATTGCTCGGCGCGAAAGTTCACGTCAAACATGAAAATCACAATCCGACCGGCGCATTCAAAGTACGCGGCGGCGTGAATTTTATCGCCAATCTTTCGGCTGAAGAGCGCCAGCGCGGCGTGATCACCGCCAGCAGCGGCAATCACGGCCAATCCATTGCTTTTGCCTCGCGATTCTTCGGCGTGCGTGCGACGATCATGCTTCCGGAAAATGCCAATCCGGTCAAAGTCGAAGCCATTCGCAGCATGGGCGCGGAGATCGTTTTCCATGGCCGCGATTTTGATGACGCCAGAATCTTTGCCGAATCGCAAGCGAAACAAACCGGCGCGCGTTTTATCAACTCCGGCGATGAGCCGCTGCTGATTGCCGGCGTCGGAACTTACGCGCTCGAAATTCTCGAAAGCTTGCCGGAAGTCGATACGATCATCGTGCCCGTCGGCGGCGGTAGCAGCGCGGCGGGATGTTGTGTTGTTGCGAAAACGATCAATCCCCAAATTCGCGTGATCGGCGTGCAAGCGGAGAAAGCGCCGTCGGCTTATCTTTCATGGAAAGCGGGGCAGCGCGTCGAAGCGAAAATGGAAACGTTTGCCGAAGGCCTGCAGACCCGCGCGCCATTCGATCTGCCGCAATCGATCATGCGCGAATTGCTGGATGATTTTATTTTAGTCGGCGAAAATGAGATGCGCGAAGCGATGCGGCTTTTGATCGAACACACCCGCAATCTGCCGAAGCCGCCGGCGCGGCGTCATTGGCTGCGGCGCTTAAATTGAAATCAGGTCTCGCTGAAAAAAATGTCGCTTTGGTGATGAGCGGCGGCAATATTACGCTCAAGCAATTGCGCGAGGTTTTGATTTAATGCGCGTTGAAAAACTGTGAAAAAGAAAAGCGTTGCGATTAAATTTGAAGAGTCGTATATTTTTGCAAGAAGTGAGGAAGGAGAGCTTATGGCCGATCTGACAAAATTTACACCAACACGTAAAATCGAATTCGAACAATTGGCGCGGGTTCGCAAAGAAGATTTTGGAGCAATGACATGGCTCAGTATATAATGGTCAGCAAAAAACTTCTCGAACGTCTGCGCGCCGCGTTCAAACGGTATGGTACGCAAGTATTAGACGACTCTGATATCACCATCGATTTTTTT
>Ga0247727_10018360_pt1 | contig 11006 bp, 9 predicted proteins | sample WisWelCaveWW1625_FD_202498 | JGI IMG/M metagenome (GOLD analysis project Ga0247727, IMG submission 202498) | Biofilm microbial communities from Wishing Well Cave, Virginia, United States - WW16-25 | ecosystem: Environmental > Aquatic > Deep subsurface > Groundwater > Cave microbial mat | place...
TGTTTGAGTGTCTGAAAAGATTCGTCGTATTTTTTCTGGCGATGAAATATCGCGTGCAAGTGCAGATATAAATCTTTTGCAAAAGGCGGATGGAATTTCAGCGCGGCGATATAAAAGTGCAGGGCGTTGTCTTCCTCCGCATGGTGGTGTAACGCTGCCTGCGCGACGTGTAAACAAAGGCTGCGGTCGGCGGGAAATTTTTCCACCGCCCAGCGGTAAACGCGCAACGCGTCCGGCGTGTAGAGCTTTTGTCCGGCCAGCGCAATAGCCAAATGGCGGTAGACGTCGGCGTCTTTAACCCCCAGCCGCAGAATATTCTCAAATTTTTCCGTGGCCTCGCGATACTGGTTTTGGGAGAGATAAACTTTGCCCAGCGTTTTGAGAATGTCGACGACACGATCAAGGTTTTCAGTTTCGAGCGGCATGCTTTTACTGCTGTATGCTTAACGTATCTTTCTTGACATCGCCGGTGATTTCGTTGCGCGGGGCGGGTGAAAGATTTTGTGAAGGATTTTGTAAGGCGCGCGGCGTGATACTGTTGGTAACCCGGACGGTGTCGGGCTCGGCCGGTAAATAATAAAGACGAATACTATTTCGGCGATAGACGGGAGCTTGCAAAGAATCAAACAGTGTCAGCGAATAGCTGCCGGTAACAACCTGACGGCTCAATTGCCGAGAGGGCGACGAAATAGTTTTGCGATCCGTTTTGAATTGATCGAGCAGCCTAATGCCGGGCCAATTCCGCAGTCTGTCGAGTTGCTGCGAACTGCCGACGTGCACGAAAGCCAGATAGCCGCCGATCGGCGGGGCAAGGATAGCTGCAATCTGACTGTCCGGCGGCGTTAGAACGTTTGGCGCTTTGCTTGCCGCCGCGGGGAGCAAAATATTTTGCGCAGCGCCCGGCGGTTTCGTCGCAAAAAATTCCTGGCGATTGACCATCGCCAACACCAAGGCCGTCAGCAGCAGGCCGCTGAGCACGATAAACAGCGGCCACCATGGGCGTTTGAATTTGACTTTATCAAAGGGATGGCGGCTTTTTTCGATGATATATTTTTCCTGAATGAATTTATCTTGAAACACTATGGTTTTGGCGGCTTCATCCGGAAGCGTGATTTTAATGCGGTCTTTTTTCTCAACCGTGCCGGTGATTTTCTCGATCTTAGCGATGACGGCGGTGAGGTTATCGCTGCCATTGGCGGATTTGGCCTGCTGCACCATGCCGTCAATCATTTTCTGCGGATCGGGTTCTTTGCGGGCGAGCAACGCGGCAATCTGATCATCATGAAGCGCATTATGAAAACCGTCGCTGCAGAGCAGAAACAGATCGGACGGTTGGACGGGAAACCATTGCGCGTCAACCTTCAGCGTCGGGTGCGTTCCCAGCGCGCGGGTGAGCACATTTTTTTTGCGAAACGCTTTGACCTGATCCTGGCGAATGTCGCGATCCTGCAAAAGCTGATTGACCAGACTGTGATCTTCGGTTAAAGCGGCCAGCTTCTTTTCGCGCAAACAATAAAGCCGGCTATCGCCAACATGCACGGCGCAGGCGTTGTTCTCGCCGAAAGCAATCGCCGCCAACGTTGTTCCCATGCCGCGTAATTTTTTGTCCTGTGAGGCCATGGAGAGTAGCCGGCGATTTGCCAGCCGCGCGCCGATAACCAGGCGCAGCACCAGTGGCGGCAAATGATCGATCACCTCCTCGCCGAGACGCGCCAGCTCGGCAAAATCCGCGTGAAAAAAAATATCGCGCATCGTTTTGCCGGCAATCCGGCTGGCGATGGCGCCGGATTGATGCCCGCCCATGCCGTCACACACGACAATCAATTTGCCGGGTTTGGAGTAATAAAAAAAATCTTCATTGGTTTCGCGCACGGTCCCGACGTCGGTGGCCGCGGCTATAACGAGCTTCATAAATGACCTCGGATGGAAAAGCGAGAGGCCGCCGTTTTGCGGACGGCCAGGATGATTATTTTTTTGCCATGCGCCGGCGACGCTGATGATAGAAAATATTTCCGGCTAAACTGCCCAGCATCACGAGAAAACCGGCGAGCATCTGCAAAGTGTAACGACGAGCGGACGGGCCATTATCGGCTAAAGCGGAAGTGTTGCCGGCCGCACCAAATTTCTGGCCCCACAAAATGCTACCTGCCGGCACGCGGCGATTGGTGGTGCATTGATACATGGTTCCATCGCTCGCCAAAAGAATCATATCAAGCTCCGCATCGTCGGCGAGATCGGCCAGCAAAGGCATGCTCGTCGGCCCGGCCATCGATTGATCATCTTTCCACAAGATCTGGCCGTTGGCGCCGTTGAAAATTTTCAGCGACCGTTGCTCATTGACCACCGCAACGTCGGTCGCGCCATCTTTGTTAAAATCACCAACGACCGGCGAGGAAATCCATTGGCCGCTGTCCGGCGGCGTTTGCCAGAGCGCCGTCTGTTGTTGGCCGGCCGGCCCCCGCCCGCGAAAAGCTTTGAGACTGCCATCATCTGATAAAACCACGACGTCGGCGCCGCCATCATGATCCAGATCGGCGAGGGCAAAGGGAAATGCGAAGGCTGAAACATTTCTTTTTTCACCAACTACACTTGCCCACCACAGACTGCGAACTGAATTGGGTGAGGCTGAATTTTTTTCGGCCAGACTCACGGCCAGCAGATTGCCGGTTTCACTCGACATGATTAAATCCGGCGTGCCGTCACCATTTAAATCCGCCAGGCCGACGGGATGTCGAATCGGATTGTCGGCAAAGAAACTGCCTTTCAGTTTGTTCAACTCTTCGTTAAAATCAAACGTCGTCACGACCCGGCGCTCGATGCCGTCGTAAATCAGGACGATGCCGCGCTCGGTGCCGATAATAATTTCGCTGTCACCATCGCCGTCTAAATCACCGGCGGTCAGCGGCGCCTTGCAGACCAGGCCGATATCGACATCAACCCATTGCATATTGAAAATTTTTGAATAGCCGACGTTTAGTTTTCCTTCCACATTAATCACGGCCACATCGGTATGGCCGTCGCCGTTGAAATCGGCAGCCACCGGCGGCCCGATCATTTCTTTTTCAAAAAAGGGACTGGACCAGATTTCCGCGCCGAAGAGGCCGTCGATGGCAACCAGATGCCCATCCGCAGTCAGCGCGATAACATCCGCCATGCCGTTATTGTTGACGTCGACGGCCACCGGCGACGAGGAGCGATTCAAGATGATGGCGTTGGTTTCCCAAAGTGGTTTGCGGGTCTCACCGTCGACGGCGATCAAAATACCGGCGGCCTGGGTCACCAGAATATCGACTTCATCATCACCGTTTAGCTCGGCCAGCACCGGCGCCGGAACGAGATCGCGGTCACGCGAGGGCTGGTTGATTTTCAAGCTGCCGTTGAGGTTGAGACGGGCAAACGTCTTTATCTGCACGGCAAAACTGGCGGGAACGTTGGTTAGAATCGTGCGCTGACGATAAGCGCTGATCGTAAAAATCAAACCGCACAGCACGAGAAGAGCGACGCCGATATTGATGGCCAGCGTGCGATAACGCAGCCACCATTCGCCGGCGCGTTTCGGCGCCGAAAAATCCAAATGCCCTTCGGCAACGAAGCGAAAAATCGTGCTCTGCTGATCGCTGACGATCTCGATTTCGTCGCCGGGTGTCAAGCGCACCTCAGCACTTTCCTGAACTTCCTGTTGATTCACGTAGCTGCGGCTCTGGCTGCGTTTATCCGTGAAATAAAATTTGCCGTCGCGGCAGGTTATCGTGGCGTGACGGCGCGAGATGCTCGGATCGACTTCACCCTTATTAGTCAGGCGCAGAACGATGTCATTTAATTTGCTGTCGCGCCCGATTCTGGTTTCGCCAAAATTGAGTTGATACTTTTTCCCGAGATAGGGGCCATGAATGGCGAGCAGATAATAAGGAGATTTTTTGTAGGTCGACGAAGTTCCGGCGGCAGCGGACGATTCGCGGCGCACGCCGGCTTTATTGAGCACCTCGGAAATTTCTTCTTCGAGTCCGGCAACGTCGATATCATCGGGAATGTTTTCGGTATCGCCCGCGGATTTGAAATCATTCGAGGCCGCGCGCTCTTCTGCGGAAGTGAGCGCTGATTTTTCCGTCGTTTTCTCCGGTCTGGCGGGTTCGCCGGTAACGGCCTCTTTCACATCGTTTAAAAAAGCATTGAGCGACTGACCAACGCTGGACGTATTTTCCCGGCGCGGCTCATTCTCGGCAAGATTTTGGAAAACGAGCGTATGCTCGCCGACCTGAATAACGTCGCCGTCAAAAATTTCCTGAAAGTTGCCGATCTTCGTGCCGTTAATATAAGTGCCAAAGGCGCTGCGCAGATCACGCACAAAAAATTGCCGGTCCTGCCGCTCGATCTGAAAATGCGTCATCGAGATCATGCGATCCGACACCATGACGTCATTCCCCGGCTCCGAGCCGATGGTAAACGCGGCATTCGCGCCCGTTAATGAATACTCCCGCAACACCTCCGCCTTGCGCTTCAAAATCAGCTTCGGCATCAAAAATTTCTCTCTTTGAGACTGCTACCCGTTATCGTAGCGCGGCTTTTGAGCCGCAACCAAAAGAATTGACAATTGACAATTGTTAATTATCAATTGACAATCCAAATGTTTAATTGATTTTCGTCTTACTGCGCGACCATTTTGAAAACCACCCGATTTTTGCCTTTAGGCATAATCGTAAAATCTCTGGTGGCGTCGCGATAACCGGCTTTGCGCGCGGTGAAACGATATTCGCCCGGCGGAAGATCTCGTGTCGAAATGCCGGTGTCATCGGTGTCGCCGATATTGATTTCACGGCCATCGGCGACCAGCGCACGACAACGAATCTGCACGTCCGCCATGGCTTCACCGGTGGCTTCGTTAACGACGAGCACCTCGATGCCGACTTGAATGCGTTCCATGCGGCCAATAACGACGGTTCCGGCCGGCGGAATGGTCAACGCCATGTCACGATAACCATCTTTGCGCAACAGCACGGTGTATTTATACGGCAGCAAAGTAAATTCACACGGCGTCGTCGCCTTGACGCGCGTGGTTTTATTTTCATAAACCAACTGCAAAACCGTGGCGCCAAGATCAGACTCGCGCACGCCCGTCGCATCCTTGGCTAAAACTTTCACCACCCGTGACAACGTCTCGCTGTACTGTTCCGGCGACTTTTCATCAAGCTGAATCGTAAAGGTCTTCGGCAAAAAATCTTTCTTCTGCAGCGAAATCGTATGCGTGCCCATCGTTAACAGCAGGCGATTGGTAAAACCGGTGACGCCGACCGGACGATCACTGCCATCAAGATAAATTTCCGCATTCGGCGGCGCTGACGTCACCACAATGGCTTTGGCAAAGACGCCTTCGAGAGAAAAATGCTCACGGTTTTGTTCGATGCGTTGAAAGCGCCAGAGCCGACGATCTTCGATGCTCTCCACCCCTTCGAGCGAGTTGAAGGTGAATCCCGTGAGCCTGGCAAAGCCCGGACGATCCAATTCGATCTGCAGCGGACTGCCGACTTCCCAGACGACACGGCAGGGCGTCGTCTGCGTGTATTTGATGCCGTTCAAATAAACCTCCGCGCCGGCCGGTTTGGACGACAATTCCAGCGTGGTTTTGAAACGGAAAACATACGGCTGATTCTCTTTGGGCGCCGCCTCGCCTTCGACCACGGCCTCGCCGCGCGCCGGAACCTGAATCGAGCGCACGATCGGATCAAAACGCGATAAGGATAATCTTAATTTGTGTACGCCCGGCGAAATTTTATTGATCGCCAGCGGCGTTGTCTGCGGCAACAGTTTATCATCGAGTGAAACCTGCGCGTTCGGCGGAAACGAGACGATTCTGATCGCCGGCGGAAATAAGGTGTTGTAAATGCCGGCGCCGTAGCTCGTCCATTGCATCATCGTATCCAGAATAGAAAACAACAGAAAAGCGCCCAGCACTCCTCCCAGCGTGGCGAGAATTAATTTTTTATGCGAGCGCGTCGAGATGCGGATCACGTCGATGATCGTGCGAACTTCCCCATCATCTTCCTCTTCTTCCTCGATGACCTGATAAAAAGGGACATCCTGAATGGGCGCCTCGCTGTTGCCGCGGTTATTTTCCGGCTCATGGGGCTCGGGTTGTGCTTCGACAATTTCCGGCGTGGCGACGATGGTGCCTGGCGTGAAATGATTTTCCCGGCTCGGCTCGGGCGGAACCGTCGTCTTATAACTGAAATCAGCCTTCTCTTCGACCATTTCAATGGTAACGGCTTCGATTACCGGCTCAAGCGGCGGGGCGGCGTTTTGGTGCGTGCCGTTCTCCGGCGTGGAGTAGTTGTACAATTTGCGCAAAGACTCCGTGGGGGTTTCTTCTTTTGAAGTTTCAACTTCAAATTTCGTGGCTGGCGCGATACTCGCGACAATGCGGCCTAATTCGCCCGCAAGGTCCGGCCCGGAGTCCTGTGTGGCCAGAAACGTCATCAGATCAAGGTACATCTGATTCGCCGTCTGATAACGATTTTCGGGATGGCCTTGAGCGGCGCGCAAGACGATTTGCTGCAGAGCGGTCGGCGTCTCTTTGGCGCCCAGCAAATCAAAATTCCATGCGCCCGTTTCCAGCCTGGCAATGAGCTGCGCCGGATCATCCTGTTGGAATAAACGCTCACCGGTGAGAATTTCATAGAGCACCAGCCCGGTTGAAAAAATATCCGAGCGTCGATCCGGGCCTTTTGCGCCGTTCAATTGCTCCGGCGCCATATAGGCAAGTTTGCCCTGCAACAAAATTTCGCGCTTGCGGCCGCGCTGGGCATGCGAGCGCCGTCTCGCCCCGGCCAGGCCGAAATCAATCACTTTGATTTCACCCTGCCGGTTAACCATAATATTTCCGGGAGAGATATCCTGATGGACGATATTCAGCGGTTGGTGCGTGTCGGGATCGCGGCGCGCGTGTGCATAATCCAGCCCGGCGCAGCATTGCGCGATGATATAGGCGCCGAGATGAAAGGGCAGGTGTACCACGCCTTTGCGGTGGGCGCTGATCAGCTTGCCCAGATCAACCCCGTCGATAAATTCCATGATGATATAAAACTGGCCGTCTGCGGTGCGTTTGATATCATAAAGGCGGACGATGTTGTGATGATTCAGCCGCGCCACGGAGAGCGATTCGGCCTGAAACATATCGACATATTTGGCTTCGCCGAGCAAATCCGGCGAGATCGCTTTGATCGCCACTGGCTTGCCAAACAGGCGATCGCGGCCATAATAGACGACACCAAACCCTCCGCGTTTGATTTCGCGTACTAATTCGTACTTCTCGTCTAAAGTTTTGACGGCATCCATGACGTTGGCCTTTCACGAGGCAAATAAATCCCCACACTTTGCCGGTGGGGATAATAAAAACACCTATCGACTCTTAAGCTAATTTTTATTATACCGGCAGAAGCGCCCATTTGCAAAGTTAGTTGCGGAGATAAAGCGATTTTTTTATTAAATTAGCGCAATGGCGGGGCTTGCTTTTTTCCCGCTAAAACCTTATCTTAAACGAAAACCACAGGAGTGCAAAAATGAATATGATCAAATCAAAAGCTGCCAATGGTAAATCATCCAAGACAAAACTCGTGCGCGAAATGTACGGCGGCGAATGGTATGAATATTATCCGCTGGGCAAACACATTGTAGCTGCACCGGGAGTGTGTGGTGGCAGGCCCACCTTTAAGTATACACGATTAGAAGTGAGCTTTATTCTCGCGCGCCTCAGGACAGGTAAAACTATTGAGGAGATCGTTCAAGATTATTCTCTCAGTCGTCTCACCCCGGAAGCAGTTAAAGAAGCGATTTTTCTCGCTGAGCAAGCTTTATTGCGGTCTGCGAAAAGACGCCAACTCGCTTTTGCATGATACTGCTTGATGAACATCTGCATGGTCATTCGATCATGACGGCGATTTCGGCATGGTTTCCAGGAAAAGTCATTCCGGTAATCAATTTACGCCCCGGGTCACTTGTAAAAGATGACGTTATTCCGGCGTTGCTGCATAAAGCCGTTCAGCCCACTTTTGTTACCATCAACGTCACTGACTTCTGGAAGAAAATTCGTCCGCATAAGAATTTCTGCGTCGTCACGGTAGCGCTAATCCAGGATGAGATCGACGAGATGCCACAGCTTTTGCGTCGCCTATTTCGTTTGCGTGAATTTAAGACAAAAGCGTTGCGGATGGGGAAAGTGATTCACGTCACTCAGAACCATATCGACTACTACGAAGCCGACCGTCATATTCATTCGCTTCCTTGGCCCGACAAACATTGAGATGAATGAGACGAAAATTAAAGGAGTGCAAACATGAATATGATCAAATCAAAAACCGCCAACGGCAAATCATCCAAAACAAAGCTCGTCCGCGAAATGTACGGCGGCGAATGGTATGAATATTATCCGCTGGGAAAATATGTGGTTGCCGCGCCGGGCGTTTGCGGCGGGCGACCGACGTTCAAATATACCCGGTTGGAAGTGAGCATGATTCTCGCATGGCTTGAGACGGGTAGAACCATTGAGCAAATCGTCGAGGGATACGCTGCAAGTCGGCTCACGCCGGATGCTGTTAAGGAAGCGATTAGTATAGCAAAGAGAGCGCTGCTGAAATCGACAAAGATGCTGAAGAAAGCCACGTGACTCGTGATCGTCTTAGATGAACACGCGGGGTCTGCTTTTTATGCCGAGAAATGTTATTATAAACGAAAACAAAGGAGTCTATCAAATGAAAATGGTCCAATCAAGTACGACAACAAAGCGTAAAGCGTCGCAGAAGAAATTGGCGCGGGAAATGTACGGCGGTGAAGTTTACGAATACTATCCGCTGGGAAAATATATTGTTGCCGCGCCAGGAATATGCGGCGGCCGGCCGACCTTTAAGTATACGCGGCTGGAAGTGAGGATGATTTTAGCGTTGCTTGCGGCAGGCGAGACGATTGATCAAGTCGTCCAGGCATATTCTGAAAGCAAAATTACACCCGAAGCCGTTAAGGAAGCCATTCAACTTGCCAAGCAAGCTTTTTTACGATCGGTAAACGCACGTCAACTCGTCACTGCATGATCGTACTCATGAAAACCTGAATGACCATCGCATCGTGTCGGCCATCTCTGCTTGGTTTTCGGGACAGGTTATTTTAATAACAAAGTTGCGCACAGGATCGCAGATAAAAGATGATGCCATTCCCGCTCTTCTGCATCATGCGATTCAGCCGATTTTTGTCACGATCAATGGGAAAGACTTTTGGAAGAAGGCTCAACCTCATCGGGGTTATTGTCTAATCAATGTGGATGTGTCTGAAGAACGCATTCACGATGTTCCAAAGTTTCTGCGGCGACTTTTCCGCCTCCCTGATTTCAAGACAAAAGCGTTACGAATGGGGAAAATAATTCGCCTGACACAAAATGGCATCGAATACTACGAGCGTGACCGCCGCATTCATTCGCTACAATGGCCGGATTAGAATGACGAAAAAATTTAAATTTTTATCGCATAAATTTCCTGCTGGTGCCCCAATGGCAGAGAAACGGGGAACTTCAATCTAAAAAAATCTTTGCGAAATTTATTAAGACACAGTTTCCAGATTTTTAAGCCGGGATGATTTTTGAAAGCGCGGATTTCCTCGTCGCTGATAACGAAATCTTCATTTGACCTGTTTTTAAACGCCGTCAAAGTCAAAGCCTGGTTTTCATGAGGATACTTGAAACGGGGCGAAAGGCCGAAATCATTCAATGTGCGGCTGATATCTTCGGAATAATGCTTGATCATTTTGAAGCCGCACGCTGCGAAGATTTTCTTTAAGGTTTGGGGAGGATAATAAAAGAAATGATTCTCCAGCAAATTGAATTTGAAGCCGCGCCGGTTGGCCGTTTTGAGAAAGTGGCCATCCTGAAAACCGTTCGGTGTTGAGCAATAAATGCGCCCCGACGGTTTGAGCAGTTGATGGGCTTTCTCTAAAAAGCGAACGGGATGCTGAACGTGCTCAATCACATTGTTCAGGCGAATAAAATCAAATCGCCCCGCCATGTTTTCCAGCGTATCCAGCGTGCCGTGATAAACCGTAATCCCCAAACGCCTTCTGGCAAATTCCACCGCGCCATCGATGATCTCGACGCCTTCCGCTTTCCAGTTGGAATTTTCCTCCACCCCGAGCAAAAAAAATCCTTCAGCGCAACCGACATCCAGCAAAATCCCCTTCGGCGCAATCTTGCGAAGCCACAACGCAAATTCTTTGCCGCCGCGATATTGCGACAACGTGCCGCGCGATTGGTGGTAAATATTGAGCGCGCGATTGCCCTCGTGGATCGTTTGCAAATTCGGCATCGGATTGGCAAAAATCAACCGGCACGTTTCGCACTCGACAAAATGCAAAGGGAATTCCAGCCAGTACGTCGCTTCCGAATGCGGACGAAAATTTTTGCCGTTGCAAAAGTAACAGCGCTCGACAGGTGGGTTGTAGCCATCCGAATTGGTCATGAAGTCGTGCAGATGATTTTAATTCATGTATCAACGGGGATTACTCTCTGCTATGTCGTGAAAAAATACTGCACAGGATGATCATTTCCGGCTTAAATTCTTCACGTATGATTTCTACCATGCGATTAAGTTCTTCCTGTTTATACTTCGGCAAAATATCAAGACTTGTTTTCATGCTATTTTACTCCCCGAATTTATAGACTAACGTTCCAACTTGCTCTGCTTCGGACGTACAGGACGTACTGGGAGACGTGCGGGCAGGAGGCGGATTTCAAATTACCACTCATCTCAGCCTACTTGCTTTTTCCAATTCAGCAATTAGTCTTCGGAGGGTATTCAATGAATGCTCAGGAACATTTATCTCCGGCTCTTTTGATAGTTCTTCTGCTCTTATTGAGTTTTGCATAAATAATCGGAAGGCTACGTCTTCCAGGGCAGATCCGATGCTTTAATGCACGCCCAAAGAAGCTTTTGTGAATCGGTTAATCTGTTGTTGGAGTTGATAAGCAACTGTTC
>Ga0247727_10018361_pt1 | contig 11006 bp, 11 predicted proteins | sample WisWelCaveWW1625_FD_202498 | JGI IMG/M metagenome (GOLD analysis project Ga0247727, IMG submission 202498) | Biofilm microbial communities from Wishing Well Cave, Virginia, United States - WW16-25 | ecosystem: Environmental > Aquatic > Deep subsurface > Groundwater > Cave microbial mat | place...
CCGGAGTCGATTCGGGCGGTGGTGAATCCAGAAGCCATGCGAAACATGCGAAGAAGCATAAAAAGAAACGCGTCGGTATTCGCGTCGATATGACGCCGATGGTCGACGTGGCGTTTCTGTTGCTGACTTTTTTTATGCTCACCACGGTCTTCAACAAGCCGCAAACGATGGAGTTGAATTTGCCGCCGGATGAAAAAGCGCAGGTCGAAGTGGCGGAATCCAGTTTGATGACGTTACGCGTTGATAAAGACGGCGCCATGTTTTGGAACGTCGGCAGCGAGCCGCTGCAGAAATTGTTGTTCAACGATCTCCGCTCCACCTTGATTCAACGCAACCAGGCGAATCCGAAATTGATTACGCTCGTGAAAGTCCATCGTGACGGCAGCTACAAAATGATGGTTGACATCATGGACGAGCTTAATTTAGCCAACATTACGCGTTTCAGTCTGGCGCCGATGACGGATAAGGATTTACTGTTGATGGCCAAAGCTGCGACGCTGTAACCCCGATTTTGCATTGTAAAGCTAAAACCGGAAAATCGGGGTTCGGCGTTTATGTGCAAAATTAAGGTGTAAAAAGGAGAAACGAACATGCAAGATCTCGCCATAGATTTAGGCTTTAAATACGGCGCGCCGGAGCTGAAGCAATCGTATCAAAAATATTTGACGATTGCCGAATTTATCGGCATTGCCGTGACCGCCGGCATACTTGGCATTTATTACCTCGCCGAGTATCTCGCGCGCGACGAAGAGCCAATCGCCGTCGTGCGTATTATGAAATACAGCGAACTCGGCCCGCCGCCCTCAATTCAAAACTCGAACGTGCCGCCGTCGGTTTCGGTGGCTGCGCCTTCGGTGCGCCCGAGCGTCGGCATTCCCGTGCCGGTGCCGGACACCGAAGTGAGCCCGGAGCAAACCTTTGCGACGCAGCAGGAAATGAATGCCGCGAGCGACGCGGTTGGTGAAGGCGAAGGCGCGGGCGAAGTCGCCATTGAAAAAGATATTCAAATTCAAGACGACGGTCCGCCGCCGGATTTTGTGCCGTATGAAAAAGAGCCCAAAGTCATTAAGGGCGCCAAACCGACTTATCCTGAAATTGCTCGCAAGGCCGGCTTGGAAGGCAAAGTGTGGGTGAAAATTTGGGTCGGCAAAGATGGCAAACCTAGGAAAGTCGTGATTCAAAAAAGCGCTTCGGAAATTTTTGATCAAGCTGCCGTTGACGCCGCCATGCAAATGGTGTTTACGCCCGCCATGATGCAAAACGGTCCGGTGGACGTGTGGGTTTCGATTCCATTTGATTTTAAGCTCAAATAGGCAGAGCCGAGCGGCTACAGTCGCAAGCGTTCATGTTTGCGACTGTCTCTCCAGCTTGACTTCTCATCGCGCCTGCATTTGGCCGCAAATCTGCATGACTTTGAGCCATGACGATATTGGATATCGCTCCCACGCAACTTCCGACCTTCCGAATCAGTTTTGTCAAATAGTTTATGAATGGCCGAAAGATTTCAAGAATATTTGCGCTTTCCGTCGCGACGCTGATGGTTACCGTTGGGATTATGATTCTGACCGGCTACTTATTGTCGCCGGACGCGGAGCCGGTTTTACGATACACGCTCGGTATCGTTTGCGTGCTGATGGGAATCTATCGCTTTGCCATGGTGCGCCTGCAGGCCAAACAGATGGAGCGCGGCAATGAATAGACGAATCGTCGCTCTGTTGTTGGTGCTTGGAAGCTTGACGGCCTGCGAGCGGCAAGGCGAGGAAATCAATCCGACCCGCGGTCGCGTTACCGCCATTGTGGCGGAATCTCATGCGGCGTTGGTGCAACGCGAAGCCGATGAATTTCATCGCCTTTATGAAACTGCACAGGTGACGGTGCTACCGGCGACCAGCCGGGAAGCCGTGGTGCATTTGCTCAACGACAGCGTGCGCGTGATCATCATCGACCGGCCGTTGAACGCCGAAGAACAAGCGGTCGTCAAGAATAATGATCTCGGTGTGCATGAAACGAAGATCGCCATCGATGCCTTAGCGCTGGTGGTGCATCAACAAAATCCGATCACGAATCTCACACCGGCAACGCTCAAGCAGATCGTCCGCCGGGAGATCACGAATTGGAGCGCCGTTTCGGCAAGCTCACGGCAAGCCGTGCCGGAGGGAAAATGGTCCGGGCCGCTTGAGTTTGTTTTCACCGGGCGCAATTCCGGCGCGTATGAATTGTTGGCGCAAAAATTTCTGAATTTATCGGAAGAGTTGATTCCGGCGGTCGCCGTGCAGACACAAAAGGAAGTTTTGGACTATGTGGCCGGCCATCCCCGCAGCCTCGGCATCGTTTCCACCGCCTGTTTTTATGAAGTGACGAGGCCGCGCGGCATTCCGGATTCCACCTCCGTTTTACGCACGCTGGCAGTGGAGCGGCAAGATTCGACCGGCGCCCGCGAATTTGTGAAATTGTATCCGGCTAATGTGCATCGCGGTTTTTATCCATTCGCTTACGGGCTTTACATTTATACGACTTCGTCTTCGACGCGCGACGCCGGTCCCGAGGTCGGCTTTGCAACCTTCATCGCCAGTTTTCCCGGGCAAAAGATCATTCAGGAGGCGGGATTGGTTCCGGCAACGATGCCGATTCGTCTGGTTCAGATCAATGAGGATTAACATGAAAAAATCTTATGTTCTGTTGTCGTTGTGGTGCATGGGCTTGTGGTCGGCAGTCGCGGCGCAGTCCGTCAACGATGGTAAAATGTTGCTGAAGCAGGGCAAAGCCAAAGAGGCGGTGGCCGTGTTGCAAAAAGCCGTTGCCGTGTCCTCGCGGAATGTTGAAGCCCTGCTGTGGTTGGGGCAAGCGCATCTGCAGACCGGCCGGGCCGACTCGGCCGAAGTTTATGGCCGCCGCGTGCTCGATCTCGAAGACAAAAATCCCGCCGGATTTATTTTGGTTTCTAAAGCGGCGTTGGAGCAAAAAAATCGGCAAGTGGCTTGGCAAACCTTGCGCAAGGGTTTGAAGGCCAATAAGAACAACGCCGCCTTGCTCATTCAGCTTGGTTATTTTCACATGGCCACGGATTCTGCGGATCAGGCCATTGGCGATTTTTCGCTCGCCAAAGAAAGCGATCCCAAAAGCGCCGTTGCCTGGGAAGGGTTGGGTGACGCCTATGCCAACGGTAAACCCCCCAACAATGCTGTCGCGATTTTGCAATATGAAGAAGCGATCAAAATCGACTCGATCCGCATCGAAGTGCATAAAAAGCTCTCGGCCGCCTACGCGAAAGAACGCCGGTGGAACGAAGCCGCCCGCGCTTATGCGACGATCGTGAAATTGGACACCACCGATCAGGCCGCGCTTTTCGAGCTGGGCATGTTATATAATCGCGGCACTCTTTACCCCGAAGCGGCGAATGTATTTCGCCTGCACACCCGCCGTTTTCCCGCCGTGCAAAAAGGCTGGGAGCTTTACATGGAGTCGCGTTACCGCTCGAAAAGAAATTATCCCGAAGTCGTCACCGCCGCCGAGCAGGTTTTAAAAGCCGACCCCAAATCCGCCAAGGCGCAGCGGATGCTGGCGCACGCGCTCTATGTGACGGAGCAATATGATCGCGCCATCACCGTTTATAAACAAATCGCTGTTGCAGATACGCTGGGTTTTGACAACACCAGACGCTGGGCCGACGCGTATGTGAAAACCAAACAAGACTCCCTGGCGGCTTTGACGTATGAAGCGGCTTTTAAAATCGACGCCAACAAGGCCGAAGTTTATGGCGAAGCCGGCACGATCTACATGCGCATGCGAAAATGGGAGCGCGCTGCGGAGATGTTTGAGAAACGGTTCAAACTGGATCCGAAAGCCACGACCGCGTATTTAAACTACGCCAATTGCAACATTCAACTCGGCCGTATCGACACGGCGCGGGTGGCGCTGCGGCAGGTGGTGGCCCTGCGGCCGGATTATCTTCCCGCCCGCTTGAGCCTCGCGCGCTGCTTGGCGAATGCGCGATATAAAACGGATTCTTTGCAAACGGCGCACGGCGAATTTGAGACCGTGATTAAAACGGCCGATACCGCCGTCGTCAAATATAAAAACGAGCTTTTTGACGCGAACAACGGCATGGCCTACGTTTATTACGTCGAGAAAAAATATCCACAAACCAATGAAGCTTTAGATAAAGCGCTCAAATTCAAGCCGAACGACGCGCCGACGCGTAAGTTCAAAGCGCAAATCTTGTTTTTGATGGCGAATTTGGAGGAGGCGGCGCGAGAATATCGGAGTTACTTGAAGCTGAATCCGAAAGACCGGGAAGCCGCCAAAGAATTAGAAGACGTCGAAAAACGCCTGAAGGCGCAATCGCAATAAGCGAATACGTTTCAAATTGCAACTCATTTTTGTGTTAATTAAATTATCGTTGAGGAAGGAACCGGTTTATGAGAATATCTGTAAAATTAGCGTTGATGCTTTTTGCGGGCGTGTTGGCCGTGTCAACTTGCCGTGAGAAACAAAAAACTTACAAGCCGATCGCGCAATGGGAACAATATCACGATCAGTTCACCGGTTTGCGGTTTACCCACCCGCTGGCGGATTCGACGGCCTGGCTGCTGAATACCGACGGCAATCGGGTTTCGATCACGGCATCCTACGAAGCGGCCGAGAGATTTTTGGACCCCCGAACCGATGATAAACGTGACAATGATCTCGATATACAAATTATCGTTTCCCGCGAACGCCCCGATTCGTTGATCGCTTTAGATGAAATTGTCAACGCCTATACCAAAGAAAAAAAGAGCGAAAGATTTACCGTAACGCCAACCGATACGATCATGATTGATAGCACGGAGGCAAGAAAATTTTCGTATATCGGCAACTATAAGGAAGATGGGACGGCAAAAGTCTCGACCACGCGAATTTATGCCATCCGGGATTCCGTCGTCTATTGTCTGGAGTATGCAGCGTTTAACGATCTATTTCAGCCCTACAGCGGCATCATGGATTCGCTGCAGGCCTCGATTCGCCTGCCGCGCCCACGGCCCAAAGGCGAAGCCGCGGATGAGTCGCTGCCGTCGATCACCTTTACCGAATTTTCCAACAATTTTCTCCGCATTTCTTATCCGGACAATTTTGGCGCCAACACACCCAGCGTCAAAGGCGACACGAAATTTTCTCTGGTCATCAAAGGCTATCGCCAGGATTGCGAGGTGAAAATCGACATTCTGCCGGCCAAAGGTCTGACCGTGGAAAAAATTTTTACCCAGAATCAGGCTAAATTTTCGCGCGTTGCCGGCACAGGCGAGACCACGATTGCGGGTTTGAAAGCAATGTTCCTCAACTACACCCCGGCGAAAGACATCGCCAGCCGCGCGTATTTCGTCGTGAAGAACGACCAGGTCTATCGCATCATCGTCAACTATTTCGCGCCCAAGCGCAGTGATTTTCTGCCGGCGTTTGAAAAAACCGTGGGCTCATTGAAAATTAGTTAAACCCGGTTTTGCCCTGTCAACGAAAAGCCTGTCGTCTGATGATTTCACGGTCGTCAGGCTTTTTTGTTTATTGTTGTTTGCAAAAGTAAAAAATGTCATGCCTGCCCAGCGGCAGGCTGGAAGCATCCTGTTTGTTATCCAGCATGACGCCCTGTATCAAATGTCATGCTGGAAGCATCCTGTTTGTTATCCAGCATGACGCCCTGTATCAAATGTCATGCTGGAAGCATCCTGTTTAAAATCCAGCACCGTGTTTGAATACAAACAAGTTCCCTTATTAATGTAACGCTCGATAAAAATCTCATTTTCCTCTCGTTTTCGCCCCGCTGATTTTACCTTCGCCATCTTGCGATCTGCAAGGCGATAAATTTTCCGTAAAAGCATTGGGTTACAACTCTTTTTTCGCGCCGCATTGAAAGCCTCTTGTATTTTGCAAGATCACAACGGTAATTCATGGTAAAATAATATCGCTAAGTTTTGTGATTTTATGTTATGTGTTTATGGTATGATCATTGCGAGTTGATTTGAGGCAAATAACGAAGCGTCGCGCGACAAAGAATAACCTCAAGTTTTCAGAAAGGGGGTTTGTATGCCCGATCTCATTTATTCACTCGGTTTTCCCTATGGCGCGCCGGAGCTGGTGCAAGCTTATCGCCGCTATCTGTCCGGCGGTCTCGTGTTTGCAATTGCGCTGACCTTTGCGCTAATCGGAATTTACCATTTAATGTTGAATGATGAAAGAGGAGGTTATCCCGGGTTTCCGCCCGAGAGACCCATTGAACTGCAGCCGCCGCCCCCGCTTCCGCCCTTTCGTCCGAGTGCGCCACCGCCGCGGCCTTCTTCACCTGCCGCGCCAGTTGCGGAACCGAAAGACGCGATTCCAACGCCGGTATCAGATGACCAAGCGGATACCAATCAGACGATTGCACCGCAAAAGGAGGGTTCCGCCGTCTCAGACTCTTCGGGTGAAGCGACGGGCACGGCAATCGGGGTTAGCAACGGCACTGACCATGGCGCCGGCGAAATCAAACCTGCGGCCGAGCCGCCGGCCTTTTGGAAGGTTGAAATCGAGCCGCAACTTGTGAAAAAAGTTAAGCCGGTTTATCCTGAGCTTGCCCGCCGCGCCGGTTTGGAAGGCGTAGTCTGGCTGAAAATTTGGATCGACCAGCAAGGCCGGCCTAAAAAAATCGTGGTGCTGAAGAGCGCCTCCGAAGTTTTTGATCAAGCCGCGGTTGCCGCTGCCGAGCAATTTGTTTTCACGCCGGCGATGATGCAGAATAGCCCGGTCGACGTTTGGGTGGTGTTGCCGTTTCGTTTTACGTTGCGATAACGTTTGGGAGCAATTCCGAAAAGTTGGCGAGAATTAAACTACCATGTTTTTTGACAGGATAACAGGAGCGGCTGGATTTTTTGAAATCCAGTAAATCCTGTAATCCCGTCAAAAAACAACTTTTGGGAATTGCACCCGTAACGTTTTTGAAGCAAATTCTCGAGCTGGCCGGCTGTTAAAAATAACCTCGCCATCTTTTACAATCAGCGGTTGGCGTCTTTTCTGCAGCTCATTTTTTTCGTTTTGCAACTATCCTGGCGCGAGGTTTACTTTTACGCCGGATCAATTTTTCCGCCTGTAGAAGCCCGATCACCGTTTTCGCATCTTCGATTTCCCTTCTTTTGAGCATTGCATAAACTTTGCTGACAGGCAGTTCCATGACGCGGATATCCTCATCTTCAGAAGCCAGGCCGCCGCCGGCGTTTTCCCGCCCCGCCGTTTCCGCATAAAAAATATAAACGCGCTCCGACAGGCCGCCCGGTGAAGGAAAAACCGTCGACAGTAATTTGACGTTTTTAATTTTATAACCGGCTTCTTCGATCACCTCGCGCGCCGCCACTTCCTCCGACGTTTCGCCCGCTTCGATGACGCCGGCCACCAGCTCGAAGAGCCAGCCGTTGTTGGGTCTCTGCGGGCTGTTTTGTTTATGCAACGCTCGAAACACCGGATAGCGGAACTGCTCGATCAAAACCAGTTTGTTATTCCGGCGATTGAACAACACCACGGCCACGGCGTCGCCGCGATCCAGACAGAGGCGACGCACTTCTGCCGACATTTTGCCGTTGAATTTTTCAAATTTAAAACGGCCCGCGGTGATTTTGAAAAAATCATCGTACGCAAGTCGTTCGTCTTGTAATTCGACTTTCATGGATAAGCCTGAATGTAGTTATTAAAGTCGTCATCAGGAAAGAACGCGACGCTAATGCTTGGCGGCATCTGGAATTTCATACAACTCTTCCAGGAGAGCGGTGTACATTGACATTTGAAAGAATATATGAAATAGTCCCATCCCAATGCTTATCACAAAATGTTCGGCCGGAATCACTGCGGCCTGGCGCAAGCGATTGAGATCGATCACGATGATGCTGGCGAGCACGATCGCGGCGGAATTGAGAATGCTGATCAGCAGCGCCGAGAAATAAAATACCGTCATTTTTTTTCCGGCTTTGGGGAGGCTCTCAAAATCCCACCGAAAGCATTTTTTGGCGATGGCAAAATCGAATTGACAATTTTTTACAAAAACTTGTTTGAGGTGATTCATGGCGCGGGCGCTTTCACACCAGGCCTGGCGAAGGCGAACAACCTGCATGAAATAAACCCAACCCACGGTATTAAAAAGCAGGCTCAGACCCACTAAAACTTCATAGCGATAGGCAAATCTGGCGCCTCCCTCTTCGCTCACCATAATCCCAAAACTGGCCAGAACCACGCCGGCCGACAATAAAAAATAATTAACCAGGGTGTGCCGATCATCCATGGCTTGATCCGCCGTTTCTTTCGCATATACAAATTCTTCAAGCAAAATTTCCGGGAGATTGAATGCGGATTCTTCGCGCGCTTTGTCTTTATTTTTTCCCGGGTCCTTTTTTTTAGGCGTTGCCGGCAAAGGCAGGATGGGCGCTTCAGTGATCCGGATAGACTCGCGATACCTTTTTTTGACCAAAATGATCAAGCCCGTGAGCAACAAAGTATAACCACCGACGAGATAAAGATTTTGGCAAGGAAGCATGAAAAACGATGCAACGGCCAGGATAAAAGAGGCTAAAAAAAAGAAGGCGGATTTGCGGCTCTGCCACCATAACCAAAGCTGTTTGTTGTTCGCCATGACGGCCTCACGATATTTGAGCTGATTAAAATTGTAGCGCAATATTCAAATTGCGCACATTTCCTTTGTATCATGCGCAGCGATTATCTGGACGTTTCCCCATCGGCACGAACATAAACCTTCCCATCCTTCATCACAAAACTCATTTTCTCCATCAGGCCAATATCCTGCAGCGGATCACCGGAAACCGCAATGATATCGGCGAATTTGCCAGCTTCAATGCTGCCGATATTCGCTTCCTGATCGAGCAAATCCGCCGCCACCATCGTCGCCGCTTTGAGCGCTTGCATCGGCGACATGCCGGCATTCACCATCAATTTCAATTCACCAGCCTGATTCATCGTCCATGGAAAGCCACCGGCGTCCGTGCCCATCGCAATTTTCACCCCGGCTTTTGCGGCTTTGCCGACGGCGACGCGGAGCATCGGCAACATCTTTAACCAAATCTCTGCTCCGGCTTTCGCGCGACCGGGCGCAACGTATTCGGTGACGAGCATTGTCGGACACCAAAATGTTCCCTGTCGCGCCGCCTGTGCAATCAGCGCGTCATCGAAACCGTCGCCGTGCTCGATGGAATCGCAGCCGGAGTCGAGCGCCATTTTAATCCCATTCCGGCCAATCGCATGCGCCGCGACTTTTTTGCCGAGCCGATGCGTTTCCTCCACAATCGCTTTGATTTCTTCCACCGTCCAGTTCGGTTGGCTCGACAGCCCGCCGTCTTTGTCGATGTAATAACGCCGATCGCAATAAATCTTAATCCAATCCGCGCCGTTGGCGATTTGCTCGCGCACCGCTTGCCGGCAATGGTCTGCGCCGTCGACGATCTGCACGCCTTTCGGAAGATGCAATTCCCACGAGAAGCCGCTCGGTCCATACGCCCCGGTCGGTGCCATCGCCCGCGTCGAAACCCACATGCGCGGCCCCGGAATCACGCCGTTGTTAATCGCCTTTTTGATGTCAACATCCGCATACATCGCGCCCTCGGTTTCCACATCGCGCATCGCCGTGATGCCATTCATCAACGCATTGCGCACCGCCGCGACGGCCCGAATCGTACGATACGGAATCGACTCTTTATAAATCTGCTCGTCATACTCCGCCTGCGTAATATCGCCCTGCAGCAGAACGTGCGTGTGCGCATCAATCAGCCCCGGCAACACCGTCGCGCTACCGAGATCGATAATCTGCGCGCCGTTGGGTATTTTGATATTTTTTCCCACCTCGGCGATGCGATTGCCTTTGATCAGAATCGTCATTCCGCTTTGCACCGCGTCGCTTTTACCGTCGATGAGTTTTCCGGCTTGAATGGCAATGGTTTTTTCTTGGGCTGATAATGACCCGGCTAGTGCGATAAAAATAGTCACCGCAAGCTTACTCGTTTGTTTCATTGCTCAACTCCATTGATTTTTAAAAAATTAGCCAAGTGACTCAATCCGAAAATTGCAGTTAGGTAATGGTTACTGCGTTATTGTTGCGCGATTAGTACATGTTGAGGTTAATCCTGGTGTAAAAATATGCACCTTTAATAGCCGACTTCTGCTTACATACAGAAGTTTAAACTGCAATCCCAGTCAGTTATCTTTCATTATCTTTCATTATCTTTCATAAACCCATCATTTTTTCTTTCATTTTCATCATTGAACCAACTCATAATACGTTCCTCTCCTTTTCCCGATCTGTTTGAATATGCTGCGTTCACATAATTCTTGAAAATCTCGATATGCAGTTACATTTGAGACGTTAACAAGGTGACAATACTCAACTGCGGTAATCTTGCCCTTTTCCCCAGCATATAGAACGGCTGTAATCTGTCTTTCACTGAGGCCATTCGTCCACACTGGTTTAGTTTCTAATTTCCGCATGAACCGTTCTCCCTGACCATGAAAAGTCGCAGTAAAGCTTGGGCCGGGTTCATCAAAGATCGGTGGTTGTAAATCATATTCACGCATCGCCCGCTTCATGCGAGGAACACCGCTCCCCCAATTCTCAATATAGTTGATGTCGTAGAGCAGTTGCGCAATAATTGGATTGCGTAAAACATGCACGTGCTCGATATTCTCCAACGTGACACCCGGCGGCAGCCGACCGGGACTATCCACAAAAATGCGGTCATCAAAAATCGCGACACGAACCTGCATACCGACATGGCCCCAATCGCGATGGCACAAGGCATTCGTGACGGCTTCACGAATCGCTTCGATGGGATATTCATGCACATCCACATGTTTAAAGCCGATAATACGAATGCCATGTCGAGTATTGTCGGGGGTCAGGATTATTCCCCACTGCGGGGTCAGCATTATTCCCCACTTTTTTCAGTAGGGAGCGTTTGCTAATTTAAGGGGTCGTGGGCAAAAGCGCAAGAGCTAAGTTAGATTTTTTT
>Ga0247727_10018362_pt1 | contig 11006 bp, 11 predicted proteins | sample WisWelCaveWW1625_FD_202498 | JGI IMG/M metagenome (GOLD analysis project Ga0247727, IMG submission 202498) | Biofilm microbial communities from Wishing Well Cave, Virginia, United States - WW16-25 | ecosystem: Environmental > Aquatic > Deep subsurface > Groundwater > Cave microbial mat | place...
TGACGCTACTAATCGTGTTATTAGCTTCAATGCAGGTGACTTTCAGCCAAACGAAGAAAAGGTCTATTATCTTAAAGTGCAGGTCGTCGAGTCAAACTTGATGCCCACTGATAAGGGTCTTTTCTGCCTCGTAAACAAAGGTGAAGCTTCAAATAGCAATACTTCAGACGAGGACACCGCACAGTTCTGTGTCGAAAAACAAGTCACTAACGTTGTGAAAGTCCCGACTGCTGGTCCTGAAATGGGAGTACTTTTACTTACCGGAGAGCTGCTTACGCTCGGAGCCGGCCTCCTTCTTCGAAAAAAAATAACAGGCTAAAGGCTGGACCGTAGATCTTCATTACAATCTTAGCCTCAATTCGTACCTGGATCTTGTCATCCCGAAGTCGAGGGATCTATGATCAATGCTCCACAGATTCCTCCACTCCGGTCGGAATGACATGTGCTACGTGCCATGAGTTATGTGTAAATAGTTATTAAAAAAGGGATTATGTGGACAGAGTGTGGATAGAAAATAAAAGACTGTTTAGACAATAACTATAGTTGAAAATTAGATTGGACTGTGCTATACTATAGGCCTCCGAAACACTGGGAAGAATCGGAGCAAAGAGCCCAAGGATTGAGGAGCAATTCCCAGTAATTGCTCCTCGCTGCTTGGGTTTTTCTTTGCCCGCCATAGCCTTGGCGAAGGTGGGTTAAGGATGAGCACTTTTACAATTAGAAGGTCTTAGGAAGATTGAGTTTATCTTCAATACGATCAACTCGTCTAACCAGTCCAATATGCTCGTTATCGAAAAAACGAAAGCCGATCCGAATATCTCTTTTAATTTTTCTGAGATCAGCTTTAATAGGTTTAAGTTTAATATCAATAAGCTGAGCAATTGACTCAAGATCCTGTTTCGTTAGCATGGTTTCACAAGAATAATACATCTCAAAAACGGTTGCAATGGATTATGTGCAACACTTTGGAGTCCAGAGAATGATCCACCTATGGTGGACCGCTCTCTGGGCCGCAAGGCTCAGATACCTCGATTGAGGGCGGATGGGAAAGCTTCCATCATACACCCGAAAAAGAGGTACGTGATGGATGGCAGCAGGCCACAAATGCACTTTGACAATTCGAATTTGATTGCAATATACCTCACCAGAGCGTAAAATAGGTCTATGGACAGTACCCTATTTAGCTCTAAACGCGTGGACACTCTAAAAAATATCTTTACCAAAAATAAGATTATTTTTGCTGGTGTTTTTGGCTCGTATGCCAAAGGTACGGCAACTCGTTCAAGCGATGTTGATTTACTCATACGGTTTAATCCAAAAAGCAGAAAAACATTATTCGACTTAGTTGCGATACGACGCCAGGTACGATCTGTATTGAAAACGGACGTTGATCTGGTAACCTTCGAAAGTTTGAATAAGTATATAAAAGATGAGGTTATCAATACGGTAAAGATCATATATGGAAAAAGACAAAGTATATCTTAACCATATATTTGACGCCATCACCCTCATCGAATCGTTTACGAAAGGACAGACCAAAAGCTCGTTTATAGACAACGAACTTCTCATAAGTGCAGTGGTACGTCAGCTTGAAATAATAGGTGAAGCTGCAAAAAAAACCAGCGCCGGTTTCAAGGCGAAACATAAGGATGTTTTATGGAAAGAGATAACTGGCATGAGGAACATTCTCATCCATGAATATTTCAACGTTGATCTGAAACTTGTATGGGAAACAGTCAGATTAAATCTTCCGAAATTTAAAAAACAGATCGCTGTCTTGCTAAAAACGTTCTAAAAGTAACTATCCTCTACACTTCATACACTATTAGATTGATTGCAGATTGTAGTTCAGGAAACGAGGAATAATTGTCATCCCGAGCGATTAGTCGAGGGATCTATTATTTTTTGCTTCTTGGGCTTCAAACCCAATAAAACAATGTAGGTTGAGAGTAAAGATCAAGCGAGCAGACTCGAAGCAAATACCAGAACTTTTACCAGATTAGCAGACATCTTTTTGAGTTCACTAAGAACGAACGGACAACGGTTGCAGCCTGTATAAAGATGAGCGCACGTTGACAATTAGGAGTGGATAAACGGCTCAAGAAGTTCTTTCTTGAGAAGATATGACTCGGTACAGTTGGTGACCATGGCATAACTTGGCATATGGGAAAAACCGATGTACTCGACCGTTTTGCCCTTTTGTCTGGCTTTTTGTATAGCCGGCAAAAGATCGGTATCAGAAGAAATGATGAAGTCCCAATTCTTTCATCTTAAAGTAAAAATTGGAGCCGTCAATGAGTATCACGCAGCGCTTTTTTGCCATATACCGATGAGTATAGCAAAACGGAGGCAAAAAAAATCCTGCAAAGAGTCTTGCGACTGTTGCAGGAGTGATTAGTACTAATAATAGTAACAAAACTGAATAAAGATTTCAAGTTCAAACGTTGAAGTCCAGAGAATAGGATTATGTCATCCCGAGCGATAAGTCGAGGGATCTATCCTGCTCTCTGGGCCGCAAGGCTCAGACTTCCCTCAAAAGGGGGATGTGTACTTTTTAGTTTGTATGTACCTCGATTGAGGGCGGATGGAAAAGCTTCCATCATAAGCCCGACAAAAGAGGTACGTGATGGATGGCAGTTGGCCTTATAAGCATTAGGCACACTTGCCTTCCACCGCACTTTAACATATAGGTTCAGGAAATAAAAACTACCTGGATACGACTTTCTACCCTTAAAAGTAGAAGGTATGATGACTTTGGAGATCAAAGATTTGGTCTTCAGCGCCATCATACCACAACGTCGTAACCACTAGTTTTTTGTAAGTTTGTAAAAAGTTTTGGCTATAGCAAGTCAAGACCCAATCGAGGCCGCACAAAGTGTGGACCTCAAATGCAAGACTGCCGAGGAGCTTCACTCAAGAAGGCTTTTACAGCTTCAAAAGTGAAAACTCCAAAGCAAGCCCCCATAAGGAGGCCTAGACATGCGTAAATTCTTTACGCTCACCGCAAGTTTGGTTGTCGCGCTCGTAGTGCTCGCCGGATGTTTTTCCGTGGGAAATTGCCCGCGTGATCCGTCAGGTAGCACAGTGCCCGACTATGAACGCTCTGCACAGGCACAAACGTGTTTGTACAAAGCAGCAGCCGCGAACGGCTCGCAAGGACTCACAAATCCGCAGCAATCGCTGACGGATGCTACCGTGACGCCCATCGCGATTCCCGCGACCGCCGTTCCGTTTTACCCGACTGTGGCCCCTGCACAGCCGACCGCCGCGCCCGCGCAGAACGTTTCGAATGGTTCGTGCATTTCGCCCGAAACCTTGGTGAGTATCACTCCCAAGACCACAACGGCGACTTATCCGAAACCGCTCATTGACGCTCTCGACGCCCGCGCAGAAAAAGTTCACCACGCAACCGGTGGATGGTTGGCGAAAAGCCCGTCCGTAATTTGGACCGGTTTGTACTATTCGCCGAATGACAATACCCTTGGTGGCAGTCTCTATCCCTACGTCGTGGACGGCTTGACTGGCGTCTACTTGGTTCAAAAAGACGTGGAGATTCAGAGTCCCGGCGCATCGGCGTGCATGACCACACTCGACGGTTTAACCAACGGTTTGCAAATGAACCAAAACCTCGAGCCCACGAGCAAAGTCACGTCCGCAACAGGATGCTTTGACAAAAACACGTTTGTCGCTATTGTGAACGCCTTCCATACCAGTGGAACCACGTTGTTTAACCGCGTTGATGAGCTTGTGGATATGAATCCGCAAATTCAACTCGCCGGCGAGACGACTGTCACTGCTGGAAAACCCGCAACCCGTGTGATTTGGGTCCGCGATGGCGCTTTACAAGGCACCGATGGCGTTGACTATGTCAAGCTCCATTCTGCCGGCGGCATGACGATGTATCTCTTGGCGACGGACGCTGAAGGAAAAACGACCTGGCTCTATCGTGGCTTGGTTACGTGTAACGGAATTGATCCCGTTAACGATTTTTCCTCGTTTTGGGGCAAATAAGCGACGTTTACGCCGCTGACAGAAAAACCTAGTCGAGTTTAACTCGATTAGTGCCGTGTGACTGAAAAAGACACAGCCGGAGCTCGCATCGCTTCGTTATCAATTCTAGACGGCGCAAGCTGGTCTGGATCTGACCCGATGACAACATACGTTGTTCACGCGTCAGGATGCACCTGAACCTATATACCCGAGCGGAGGAGACCCTGGAAATGATCGAAGCGGCACACGCCTCTTCACAAATCGCCTATTTTCGCGATTTAAATCATTCACCCATCAGTCTCCTCCTCTTACCTATATCGTAAATAGATCCCTCGACAGGCTCGGGATGACAGGGAAAATTTGAGATAGCGGCAAGAGGAAAACTAAAGTTGCAAGTTGTCATTCTGAGCGAACGGAGTGAGTCGAAGAATCTGTTAAAAAGATTCCTCCACTTCGGTCGGAATGACGAAAAAATAAATAATATGAAAAATAAGAGGACACCGATGATTTCAGTTGTAATACCGGTCTTTAACGGTGCTCCTTATTTACGGGAGACCATCCGTAGTGTCAAAAATAGCTCATACAAAGACTACGAGATCATACTAATCGACGATGGATCGACTGATGAGAGTAAAAAGCTCTGCCGTGAACTGGTGCGGAAAAACAGTAAGATTCGCTTCTTTGCATTCAAGAAAAACCGTGGACTTGGTCACACCCTTAACTTCGCACTCAAAAGAGCTAAGGGACAGTACATCTGTCGCATAAACCAAGATGATCGCATGCTCCGATTACGTATAGAAACACAGGTACGTTTCTTAAACCGCAACCAGAAAGTTTCGGCTGTTGGATCATGGGTAAAACTCTTTTTCGCCGACGGACACGAAGAGATACTCAAATTCCTCCCTACTCATGAAGAGATTACAAAATCGTGGCTTATGGTAAGCCCTTTTGCTGACCCGTCAGTCATGTACCGCCGTGATATTGCGATAGTCGCGGGCGGATATCAACAGCAATTCTGGCCGGCTGATGATACACAACTCTGGTATCGTATGGGTATAAAAGGTGAACTCGCCAATATTCAAAAACCGTTGGTTGAGGTAAGATTTCACAAAGACGCCGCATCTGTAAAACATTTCCGCAAACTCACCGTGAGCCTGTTTAATGTCCACCGTTGGGCGCACGAAACAGTAGGCCCTGCCCCATTGTGGGTACAGGCATTCTGGATTGCCCAGCTTGTTGCGGGTATGACTCTGACCGCGGAATTTAACTGGAGATTTTATAGACGATTAAAAAAGATCATCAACGCTTTTGCGACGATTAAAGATCATAAACTTATCTCTCCTCTACTCAGATTCCCTATGGGAAAAACGTATGTATCGAAATGAGAGAGATAATGCTCCTATCGTGATAAGCCATCCAAGTAGATTCAAAACTTCAGGCCAGTAAAAAATATAATACGTGTGTTTTCCTTCTTTTCCCTGAACCTCAAAACAATTAGCGAGTCCGTTGCATCGTACGTGCGTTGCACTACCCGACATAATCCATTGTGTATCAAACCCATTGTTAAACTTCAGTAGATATTTTTGTCCCTCTTCTCCAACCATATCTACTTTCCAAAGAGATGGCAAAATACGGTTATATCGTACGTCGAGCGGTACATCAAACGTCTGCCTGCTTTGATTTGAAATGACTTGAAGATTCTGCCAGTCAGTCGGTAGCTCAATAACATCAAATCCATTGATAAGCATCAAGCCTTCATTTTCGGTATATTGTTCGAGCGTAAAATTCTTATTCTTATAATCATCAAAACCCGCTGACGGATAAAGATAGGTATATGCATAACGCGGCACAAGACCTTCAAGTTTAGTTCTGACGTTTTCCGCAGTGCTTATGAGTTCTGGTCTTTGAAATGATTTAAACTCGGGTATGTCGGGATATCCCTGATCAAGTGAGACCCTCCCATTAATGTATGAATGAAACCCATCGTCTAGTACAAATGTAGGAAACTGTCCAGAGGCAAGATTGTAATTTAAGGACCATAAATAAAAATTTTCGCTTGAAAATGGAGTTTGTTCAAAAAGACTCATTTGACAATTCTGAGCCCAAGATACAAGCGTATTATTAAGAAGTCTATTGGTACGGTACGATGACTCTTTATCGCACGCTGAACTCGGAAGATAAAACCCATCAACACCCGCCTGTGAATAAAATGCGTACTTTGACATGGGTTTTGTAAACGTCATTTTCAATGTGTCGGTATTAAAAGATGTTGAAGTTTCACCTAATAAACCCGGAACTACCATTTGACCTTCACCGAGAATGGTATATGTCGTGAGTTTTGCCGAATAAAGGTGCATCTCCATACTTTGATACGCGCTATTTTTTAGCGCTAGCAGAACCGAAAGGTCATTATTAAGCCCGACTGGTTTGTCGACCGTAAACCTATATATGCGTCTATCTCCCGCAAAAATAACAGAATGATTATTTAAACATTCATCGATACTACCCTCGCGTATACAGACTTCAGTAGAGTTGGGTTTAGGAAGACTGCGTATCACGGACTCTAGAACAGGTTTTGCACTGGTAGCGTGTATGTCTGGATTGTCTGCGTCGCCATCTTGACCAATAACATCCATATCCAATGAGAGCTCGATAGAGTCTGTATCTTTACCGACATATGCCGACAGACTACTCCAAAAACATACAGATCCATCTTTTCCAAAAATAGTTAAATTATCTCCCTTCACGAGACTACTTGTATAGCCGCCGAGTTTATCTTTGAAACAGTTCGGATCGCTGGTTAGAGAAAAACTATCATTCGATACCGGTACAACCCTGTCCTCTCCGAGAAGCGTTGCTTTAAATTCTTCACCATGTACTATCACATCCCCAACAAACACCTCGCGATCTCTTTGCAGTGACGGCACAGGTAACAGCGTATCACCCACACGAATTCTGAGCTGCCCAATAGCGCCAGGCAGCGCGTGCCAGTTATTGACAAATGTTTCTTTAGTCTCACCGGATGAAGAACTTAATAAAGCTATATCTTTATTGGGAACACTAAGCTCTCCTATTTTAATAACAGATTCATTACCATTGAGCGTTGGATAGGGAACAAAATAAAAAGAAAATAGTGCTTCTTTATCATTTTGAACTACAGTGACCCGCACCAGATGAGATCTGTTAGCACTAGTCCCTTTTTGAACTATATTGACAGCGCCCTGCGGTATATTTGTTTCAATCGATACGGTATTACCGTTCATGGAGAGTGGACTATTTTGTTTTGTAAAAAGTACGCTGTCAAAATAAGGCAGACGAGAATCTTGAACTATTGAAGAACCATTTTCATCGGGAAATTGTTCTAATACATTTTTATACAAGGGGTCAAAATAACGAACGTTTTGTATAAAAGAAACACGCGATTCCGTTTCATTTAATTTATAAAGAATAATTTCGTCCGCTCCGACATATTCTGTCTGGACCGCTCGTGCAAGTCCTAATTCCTGCAATCTATTCAGAATAATGTGAGCATTTGAAGCATTATAGGTTCCCCAAAATACGGCCTCACGGGACAGATTTTCAGCAGAAACAGTCTGATCGACAATCGTATACTCCACTCCCGCTCTTTGTAATAGGAAATAAAACTGTGACGCCCTACTGTCTAGAGCTTGAGACGTTTGAATACTTTGAATATTATTCAACACATCATACGCGCCCTTCAAAAAATAGGCGTTTTCCATGCTGGCTGGTTCAAACGTTTTTTCAATTAGTGGTTTACGAAGCATGAAGCCTAAAAATTCGGATCCCAAATAACCCCATTTATATGAACGCCAATAAATATCCTTATCATACGGAAGATGTAATACTCTCCCCTCTCCTGGATCATTGTTTATGGTTTCAGCAATTTTAAAATATGCGTCGGGCACCTTGTTATACATGAAAAACCCGATCAGCTGACCTGAAAAATATGACCTGAATACAAATACAGTCGCTATGATTACCGCAACTAGCAAGCCTAAGAATACTTTTTTGGATGCGACGCGTATAAATGCATATCCTGCCGCAATGCTTCCCGTAAATGCAATAAATGGATGAAACTTTGTATCTCCAAACCGAAAGAGAACACCAAAAAGCGGGATATGATCGTCAAAAAAAGAATATAAAAATCCAAGAGGTGAAAACTCTTTCATCGAAAGAAACAAAAACAGTGCGATTATTGAAGAAATCCACAGGTATGCCTTTGTTTTTTTATAGTTAAAAAGTAACAGCGCACTGCCTATGAGATATAAAATCGGAAAGATAGCTATAAAAAAATAAGTTGGAAACGTATTCCAGGTAGTTGCTAGTGGGTGTAGGAAAGATTTTTTGGCAAGATCTGGACTTGAGTACTCTGTTTCAAAGAAATTTGGATACAGCGCCAACTGCTTTGTAAAAGAATAAAAACTCTTTTGTTTGTTTAGCTGAGATTCGTTTGCGCTTATAAATGTTGGAGCAAGTCTAATAAGCTGTGATTTTTGGATAGTATAGTTTGTAAACGGCAGTAACCAGAATGCGTTTAGAAAAAGGAAAAAAATAATTACGGTAACTGCTTTTTTTAAAGATACACTCCATACTGAATAGAGAGCTATCGCAATCATTAATGTCACAAATACGGTACCGATTACGTAGGCTGTCGAAGAAAAAAATACAAGAAGTAAGATGAGGATGTACTGCTTGATTGTAAACTTATTTTTGAAAATACATCGAAAGAAGAGAAATACAATTGGTATTGCGAAAAAACGGGTGTTGTACGGTTGTATCGGAAAAAAATATACCGAAAGTGTATTAAGATTAAATAAGTAAAAGAAACTTGCTATAAATGCAAACAAATCTGTTCTCTCCTCGAGGATGTGATCCAATAAATCTGTGGCGATGTGTTTTACAAAAACATACATACCGAGAACTCCGAGCCAAAGCGAAGTAATAAAATATAATTGGTCTGAGAGCCCAAGTCCAAACGGCCGAACCAAGAGAAAAAATAGTTGACGAAAAATATCAGTAGACTCTGAATCTGAGGGAACCCCCAGCCCCCTATGATCTCTCCATGTAGCAAAAAATGTACGGAATAATTGATCTTTGAGATTAAAATATGACGAATAATTATCCCACCCCATCAAAAAAAATCCAGGTTTTAACGTAACGATCGATATGACAGTAAGAATCGCAATTAAAAAGCAAAGAAGCGGATATTTTTTAATGAACTGGAGGATCATGTCTCCATTATATATAACTCACTTGATACTATATAGATATATGGTAGATTTCGTATCAGAGCGCGGTCATAATAGGTTAACAAGGAGAGGCGCGTTAAAGTTGGGTGGTGGAGCTATAGGATTACTTGCCATTGAAAAAACATTTGAACCACTTGGAGGGCTCATCGACTGGGCAGCACGAAACGGTTGGTTGGCTGAAGGTCACCCTGCACAGCGGATGGCAAAAGTAGAGCACATAATAAACCTGATCATTTCGGATCCAAAGAGTGAAGAAAAAAGAGATCTCCTATCCTCTTGGATAAAATTTAACGGTGAGGAGCTGCTGATTACTATGATGTTACCCTGGTAAACCCTTCAGTTAGTTTTTACGACCGGTACGATTGGCAGGCTGGAACAAAATTTGGAGGTGAGGGCAGTATAGCTGATTTTATAGATGGAGTTATTAATACGACTGGATTAAGTAACGATACGAAACTTCTTCAATTGATTGGTCAAGACCGTTATATGCAACTTAGAGATATAAAAGTGAGAATCGATGACAATGAAGGGGCACTATTAACAAGATATGGACTTGGCACTGAATATGATATAAAAGGCAAATTAAATGTAGGAGAAACTCTCCAAATTCAGGTCTCTGTCCCAACAATCGAAAAAGCCATAGCACAAACTAAATGAGTAAGCATTACTCCTATGAAGTAACCCGCAATTGGGTTTCGATACTTCCGAGCCTGCTTTCATGATTCAGGTATTTTTCGTCAAAATGATCGGCCACATAGTTTATTCGCTTTGTAAGTCTTCGCTCCATCGCAAGTAGATCCTTTCGCCGAGCAACTCCTCTCAGGGTTTTCTTAAGTTTTATATCCAATTTTTCATCGAGTCTTCTTTCAAATTCGAGAAAATGTTTATCGATCATGTTAAACTTTTCGTTTAGTTTCCTTGCGTCAAATGAGCCAAAACGTTGATCTAATCGTTCATCAATAACTTTTGCGATTGCTTGAAGATCCTTTTCTGTCAGCATAGTTTCTAAAGAGTAATACACAATAAACAGAAAAACAATAGATCATATGCCACATTTCTAACCTACGCGGTTAGAAAGGTAAGATCATAGCTATGTCTGGATTTTGAAGATATCAGAACATCACACTCCATTGCCCTGTCACCTGAGTTAAGCCTAGATGCCCCTATCGTCTACGACGTTCTTCACGAATGGAAAGAGTGTCCTGCAACTCTTTAATGACAGTAGCTCCGATAAAAGGTTCTTTTATTAATCTAGAAGCTTTCCTCCTTAGCTCATCAGGCAGTCTTTCATTCGGCGTAAAGCCTGCATATGCTGTGGTTAAGGTTGATAAACGGGAAAAATCACCGTATATACTCCACGCATTTTTCCCCGTGTAATCATTACTTTCTTTTATTTTTTTAAGATGTAATTCAATTCGTTCCAAACTTCCATAGGAAATATGTCCCTCTGTGCCTATAGTCCATCGATCCGTTAAATCCCTCTGCATATTTCCAAATAAGATCTCCTTCTTTACTTTTTTATTCTCGCGATCGGTAAAACATTCCAGATCAAAATCAAGGTTAACCGGATCATCATAGAGCATAGAACCGTATACGACCACAACTACATTTTCGTGTTTTAAAAAGATAAACAACCCACGACCTGACGGTCGGGGTTTTGCCTAGAGTTCAAACTTTGTTTGCCCTGAATCTTTCTTTCCTTGTTCTTCAATATATTTCTGAATGTATTGTGCGTTGATCCCAATG
>Ga0247727_10018363_pt1 | contig 11004 bp, 11 predicted proteins | sample WisWelCaveWW1625_FD_202498 | JGI IMG/M metagenome (GOLD analysis project Ga0247727, IMG submission 202498) | Biofilm microbial communities from Wishing Well Cave, Virginia, United States - WW16-25 | ecosystem: Environmental > Aquatic > Deep subsurface > Groundwater > Cave microbial mat | place...
GTTTCAGTGGGATGAAGCATATTCCAGCGCTCCACCGCCAGCGCATCGCGGCGCAGCTCTTTGTAACTCGTGGCGCTCCAAACGTTGGCGGAAACGCCGTACTTCTCCGCCAAAATCGTTTGCGCCCGCAACGCCTCGCGCAGGATCGAGCCACTGCCAAAAATGTGCGCCTTTGGCATGGGCTGGCCGTCTTTGGTCTTGTCCGGCATCGGCGAAAATTTGTACAGCCCTTTCAATATGCCTTCTTCCATGCCTTTGGGCATAGCGGCCTGGGGGTAATTTTCGTTTCCGAGGGTGATGTAATAGAAAATATCCTCGCGGTTGTAATACATGCGCCGCATCCCATCCTGAATGATGACCGCGACTTCGTAGGCAAAGGTCGGATCATATGTTACCAGATTGGGAATCGTGCTGGCCAGCACGTGACTGTGGCCGTCCTCGTGCTGCAGCCCCTCGCCGTTGAGCGTGGTGCGGCCCGAAGTCGCGCCCAACAAAAACCCGCGGCCGCGCAAATCGCCAAACGCCCAGATTAAATCGCCAATGCGCTGAAAGCCGAACATAGAGTAAAAGATGAAAAACGGAATCATATCCACACCATGAGTAGCGTACGAAGTGCCAGCAGCGGTAAACGACGCCATCGAGCCGGCTTCAGTGATCCCCTCTTCGAGAATCTGGCCGTCTTTGGCTTCTTTATAATAAAGGAAGGTGTTGGCGTCCACCGGCTCGTACACCTGGCCGACGTGGGAATAAATCCCGCACTGGCGGAACAGCGATTCCATCCCAAAGGTGCGCGCCTCGTCGGGCACAATTGGGACGATGTGCTTGCCGACCACCGGATGTTTGAGCAGGTTCGCTATCATGCGCACGAACGCCATGGTGGTCGAAACCTCGCGGTCCGAACCCTGGAAAAATTCGTTGAAAAAATCCAGATCAGGCACATTCAACGGCACGGAAAAAACCTTGCGCTGCGGCACGAAGCCGCCAAGCGCCCGCCGTCGTTCCAGCAGGTACTGCACCTCTTCGCTGTTTTCCGGCGGTCGATAAAACGGCGCCTTGTGGATTTTCGAATCCGGGATTGGGATATTAAATCGATCGCGGAAATGTTTCATTTCCACTTCATTAAGCTTCTTTTGCTGATGGGTGATATTTTTCCCCTCGCCCGCTTCGCCCAGACCGTACCCTTTGACGGTTTTGGCCAGAATCACTTTTGGGCGGCCTTTATATGCCACCGCCATTTTATAAGCCGCGTACACTTTTTCCGGATCGTGGCCGCCGCGACGGAATTTTTTGACTTGTTCATCCGTATAATTTTCTACCATCTTCAGTAATTCCGGATGCTTGCCAAAAAAATCGCGGCGAATGTAATCGCCCGATTCCACGGTGTATTTTTGATACTGGCCATCCACGCATTCGTTCATGCGCTGCACCAGGAGTCCTTTGGCATCCTGCGCCAGCAGCGGATCCCAATCGCTGCCCCAGATGACTTTGAATACCTTCCAACCGGCGCCGCGAAACATGGTTTCCAATTCCTGGATGATTTTGCCGTTGCCGCGCACCGGGCCGTCCAGCCGCTGGAGATTGCAGTTGATTACAAAAATCAGATTGTCCAATTGCTCGCGCGCGGCCAACGAGATCGCGCCCAGGGCTTCCGGCTCATCGGTTTCCCCGTCGCCGAGAAAGGCCCAAACATGCCGACCATCGGTATTCTTGATGCCGCGATCTTGCAAATAGCGATTGAAACGCGCCTGATAAATCGCCGTGATTGGTGAAAGCCCCATGGAAACCGTGGGAAATTCCCAGAAATTCGGCATCAGCCAGGGGTGCGGATATGACGAGAGGCCGCCGCCCCTTGCCAGCTCGCGGCGGAAGTTTTCCATTTGCGCCTCGGTGATGCGCCCCTCCAAAAAGACGCGGGCGTAAATACCCGGCGAGGCATGGCCCTGGAAATAAACCTGGTCGCCGTCGAATCCCGAGCCGCGCCCTTTGAAAAAATGGTTGAAGCCAATTTCATAAAGCGTGGCAGCCGAAGCGTAGGTGGAAATATGCCCACCGATGCCGGGGTAATCTTTGTTCGCGCGCACCACCGCGGCCATGGCGTTCCAGCGGATGAGGCTTTTGATGCGGCGCTCGATAGCGCGGTCGCCGGGAAAGGGCGGCTGCTTTTCTACCGGGATGGTGTTCACGTACGGCGTGTTGGCGGTAAACGGCAGGCGCACCCCCTCCTGATACCCTTTTTCAACTAATTTGCGCAAAAGGAAACGGGTGCGGTCCTCGCCCTGGATGGTAATCACCTGGTCGAGCGCTTCCAGCCACTCCGACGTTTGCTCCATATCAGAGTCGCCGTTGAAGCTGCTCTGCGCTAAAATTTGGGAGACGATTTCACTGGACATGATTTTCCTTCCTTTATGGCTATCTGCATATTTCAAATGTCGATAGCGAAACTAACTTCAGTCAATACTCCAACAATTCAAGCAATCGTTCTTAACTGAATAATTCACCCCGACCGGTCGGGGTCGCCGAGATCGCTGAGGTTTTTGTCAATTCAGTTTTTAATTCCAACAAATTATAGATAAAAGATTTTGTGGTATTCAATCAAATAATTTTAGTCCAAATCATAAAAATCAACTCTGCGTCCTCTGCGTTCTCCGCGGTTTATGAATGCAGGTTAAATAAAAGCGCGAAAATTTAAGATTTTTTTGAATAAATGTCAACTAAGAAGCGGGTGCAGGCGAGGAAAAAAGATCAGCGGTCAAAGCCTGAGAAGTGACGGTCGTCACAAGACGCTGCGGTCTCGTAACTTTTTAAATACCGCTCCATCTCCAGGACCAGACTCTGCAGTTTGGAGAGGCGGTGATGTTTGGCAGCGATTTCAATCTGCGAACCCAAATCGCTGATTTCGGGGAAGCCGTAACTCGTGCCGCTCCCTTTGAGGGTGTGGCCCACCAAAGCGATTTCTTGAAAGTTATGTACTTGCAACGCGGCGGAAATCTGCGCGTACCGTTCCTTGAGATTTTCAATAAAAAAGTTCTTAAGCTTCTCGATTTCCATCTGAATTTCATCGTTTGCCTCTGCAAAAGCATATTTCGCGCGCGCGCGTTTGCGCCGAGCCTGTTCGAGATGAAAACGCACGCGCTCGACCAACCGCTGGCGCTCGATGGGCTTGCTGATAAAGTCATCACAGCCAACCCGGCGGCAGCGCTCTCCTTCGCTGGTGTAAGCGGTCAACGCAATGATGGGCACCGAATCGAAAACCGGATTCTGGCGGATGATTTGGGTGGTTTCAAAGCCGTCCAAATCGGCCAAGTGCATATCCATCAAAATCAGATCGAATTTTTGTTCATCCAGCGCGGCCAGCACGCCTCGGCCGTTCTCGACGATGGTTACGTTATACCCTAAATCCACCAGAACCTTTTTGAACGGCTGCCAGGTATGCTCGTTATCCTCCGCCAGCAGGATCGCGGTTTCATGGTGATTCTTTTTCTTATGCATGTGTTTTTTCCAAACGGTCATTTATATATCGGCGGATTCAGCAAAATTCCTTATTGGAGAGGAGTTAATTAAACCTTCCAGGTTCCAAAAACCTGGAAGGTTTCACACCTCTTCACCTATGCGTAGTTGAGGAATTTCTGAGTAAGGGTGTTCTAAACTTTTGCTTGATTTAAAAAAATTAGTTAAGTATTTTCACAGAAAGTAATGGCAAGGGCACATTTTGTGTAGAGAGACGATACAAACAATGAGTAGGAAGAAATCAACTTTTTTGCTATCTTTATCTTAAGAAAAAGAAAAACTAAGTAATCGAGAAAATCATGAATGCAATAAGAAAAATTGAAGACGTAAAATCAGGTTCAATCAAAATCGATTTGCCAGCCGATTTCCAGGCAAAAAGAGTTGAGATAATTATTCTGCCAATTGACGAGTCAGAAAATGGAAGACAAGACCTCAAAGATTTACTACTTGAAGCACCGACCTTAACGGAGGACGAGCTGAAAGAATATAAAAGCATAAGAGATTGGATGAGCAAGTGGAACGTAAGCGAATTTTAATAGATACGTCCATATTAATCGACCACCTTCGAAGGAAACGAAAGGACAAAACCTTATTCTTTGAACTAGTCCAAAATTACGACTGCTTGATTTCAGCCATTACTCAATTTGAGTTTCTGGTTGGTTCCACTTCTCAAAACCTCGAATTTACAGAAAAGTTATTAGCACTTCTCCCGGTTTTACCTTTTAATTCTGCTTGCGTAAAAATTGCTGTAAATATCTATCGAACCTTGAAAGCAAAAAACCAGTTAATTTCACTGCCAGATATTTTTATAGCTGCCACTGCGGTTGCAAATGATTTACCGCTACAAACGTTGAACCGAAAGCACCTCGAACGAATCGATAATTTAAAACTCGATTTTAACAGCTAAACATTGTCTGAACTTACGAAGGGCCGCTGATTTTTGGGCTGGTAACTAAAGGAAGGTATCATGATTAATGAGTTGGATTTGGTGGTACTTACACACGACCTCGATAGGTATGGCCTTAAATCAGGTGATGTAGGTACGGTGGTACATTGCTACAACGACAAAGTCGGATACGAGGTAGAGTTCATAACGGCTGAAGGCAGAACGGTTGCGGTGCTCACGTTAACGAAAAAGGATATCCGCCCCTTTGAGAACGCGGAAATTCTTCACGCGCGAGATTTGACACCCCAGGCTGCTTAAAAGCGCAGATCTAACAGATCAAAGTGGAAGTCTGAAATCTAAACATTTCTGGAGGATTGGATGAAGTTAGAAGGCTCATTTGTCGCGCTCGTCACGCCATTTAAAAATGGCCAGCTCAACGAGCAAAAAATCCGCGAACTGGTAAAATTCCAAATTGACAACGGCACCGACGGCCTCGTGCCGTGCGGCACCACCGGCGAGTCGCCGACGCTTTCCGAGGAGGAGAAAAACCGCGTCATCGAAATCGTCATCGCGGAGGCGAAAGGTAAGGCGACGGTGGTGGCCGGCACCGGCACCAACGATACCGCCAAAACCATCAAAGCCACCAAACGCGCCAAAGAGATGGGCGCGGACGCGGCACTGGTGATCACGCCGTATTACAACAAGCCCACCCAAGAGGGACTCTTCCGCCATTTCGAAGCGGTGGCCAAGGCGGTCGACCTGCCGATCATGATTTACAATGTGCCAGGCCGCACCGCGGTGAACATGCAGCCAGCTACGGTTGCGCGGCTGGCCAAGTTCGATACCATCGTGGCCATCAAAGAAGCCTCCGGCGATCTCAACCAGGTTTCGGAAATCATCAACATCTGCGGCGACCAGATTCGCGTCTTCTCCGGCGACGATTCGCTGTTCGCGCCTATCCTCAGCGTCGGCGGCGTGGGCGTGGTCTCCGTGGTGGCGAACATAGCGCCCAAAAATTTGAAAGCGCTGTACACCGCCTTTAAGGCACACGACTTTCCCAAAACACAAAAGCTGCATCACCAGCTTTTCCCGCTCTGCCAGGCGATGTTTTATGAAACCAATCCGGCGCCGGTGAAGACCGCCATGAATCTGATGGGGATGGACGTCGGCGAGCTGCGCTTGCCGTTGGCGCCCATGTCCGAAGCCAACAAAACGCGACTTGCCCAAGTCCTGAAAATCTACGGATTGCTCAAGTGAACCTGTTCCAGCTCGCCAAAGAGTTAATCAACATCCCCTCGATCACCGGTAACGAAGCGGCAGTGGCGGAGTTTGTGAGCACGCATCTGAAACATCACGACTTTCAGGTGCGGGAGCAAACGGTGGAGGCGGATCGAAAGAATATTTTGGCTACCGCGGGCGCCAACCCGAAAGTCCTGCTCTGCACCCACCTGGACACGGTTCCGCCGTTGATCCCGTCCAGCGAGGATGATGAGCATATTTATGGCCGCGGCGCCTGCGACGCCAAAGGCATCCTGGCGGCGATGATCACAGCAGCGGTGCGCTTGAAAGAAAAGAACATTCGCGAATTTGGCCTGCTCTTTTTGGTCGGCGAAGAAACTGACAGCTTGGGCGCGAAAGCCGCCAATGCGTTGAACGTAAACAGCCAGTACATCATTGTCGGCGAACCCACCGAAAACAAATTGGGCGCCGGCCACAAAGGATTGATCGCGATCAAACTCAGCGCACGCGGCCGGGCCGCCCATTCCGCGTTTCCCGAACTTGGCGACTCCGCGATTTCTAAACTCCTGGATGTGTTGCATCTCATTCGCAACTCAGATTTTGGCGCTGACCCGATTTTGGGAACATCGCAGGTAAACATCGGAACCATCAACGGCGGTGTGGCCCACAACGTGATTGCCGATCACGCTAGCGCCACACTATCGATTCGCAACACGGTGGTGTCCGGACAGGTGCTCGCAAAATTAAAATCGCTTGTAAATGGCAAAGCAGAAATCGAGATTTTAACCCAGTCCGAGCCGCAGAAATTGCACACCGTGCCGGGTTTCGCGCAGGTGGTGCTGCCGTTTGGCACCGACATCCCCCATTTAAAAAATTTCGGCAAACCGCTGCTCATCGGTCCCGGCTCCGCAACGGTGGCGCACACGGCAACGGAACGAATAGAAAAACAACAATTGACCGCAGCGGTGGATATTTATGTTAACCTAGTTCAAAAACTTTTGACGGAATAACCATGTCTTTAAAAATAGCACTGATTGGCTACGGCAAAATGGGGAAAGAGGTGGCGCAACTGGCGGCGGAAAGCGACCACGAGATTGTGGCCACCTATGAGATCGACGAGCCGCTCTCGTCGGCCAATGCGCCTGCAGTGGTAGACGTGTTCATTGATTTTACTCATCCGGACGCCGTGGTGGACAACGTGAAAGCCATCGCGAAACTGGGCAAACCGCTCGTCATTGGCACCACCGGCTGGTACGACAGGTTGCCAGAGGTGGAAAAAGTGGTGCGTTCAGCCAGGATTGGCGTCATCTACGGTTCCAATTTTTCCATCGGCATGAATCTTTTTTTCAAAATCGTGGAGAACGCCGCGACGCTGTTTGACAGGTTTGAACAGTACGATCCGTTCATCCACGAATGGCACCATCGCGGCAAAGTCGACAGTCCCAGCGGTACGGCGCTGATGCTCGGCAAGATCATTTTGAGTCAAGTGAAAAGAAAGAAAGCCCTGCTGTCCAAAACCTCGGAGGAGAAGATTAAACCCGAACTTTTGCACGTGACGTCCACCCGCGCGGGCAGCATCCCCGGCACCCATCTGGTGGGATTCGATTCCGAAGCCGACACGATTGAATTGAAACACACCGCGCGCGGGCGGCGAGGGTTTGCCGCGGGCGCCCTCCTCGCCGCCCAGTGGATCATCGGCAAACAGGGGCTGTTTACGATCTCGGATTTGATGAACGATCTAATTTCGTAGGGGCACAGCATGCTGTGCCCCTACTACTACTATGGCAAATTTAAAACAAAAAATCGAGCAAGCTTTTGCCGCTGCGCCGGAGAAACTTTCACCGGCGGTGTTGGAGCTGTTTCAAGAATTCAAAACCCAATTGAACCGCGGCCAAATCCGTGCGGCCGAAAAAATCAACGGCCAGTGGCGAGTCAACCACTGGGTTAAGCAGGGCATTTTGTTGGGCTTCCGTCTCGGCCAGTTGGTGGAGTATTCCATCAACGAGCAGTTTCGTTTTTTTGACAAAAGCACCTACCCCTTGAAAAAGCTCCAGCTTTCCGATCAAGTCCGTCAGGTGCCTGGCGGCTCCTCGGTGCGGGACGGCGCGTTTGTGGCGCCCGGGGTGGTGATCATGCCGCCGGCCTATATCAACGTCGGCGCGTACGTGGACGAAAAAACTATGATCGACTCCCACGCGCTGGTGGGTTCGTGCGCACAGATCGGCAAAAAAGTGCACCTCAGCGCCGGCGCGCAGATCGGCGGCGTGCTGGAGCCGGTCGGCGCGATGCCGGTGATCATCGAGGACAACGTGTTGGTTGGCGGAAACTGCGGCATTTACGAGGGAACGATTGTCAGCGAAAACGCCGTCATTGGCGCGGGCACCATTCTCACCGGTTCGGTGCCGGTGTACGATCTGGTGCACGAAAAAATCCTCCGCAAAACCGCAGCGTCGCCATTGGTGATTCCGCCGGGTGCGGTGGTTGTCCCTGGTTCGCGCCCGCTGCAAAACGTGTTCGCGAAGAAGCATGGTCTCTCGGTTTATTCACCGGTGATCATCAAATACCGCGACGCGGAAACCGATGCGGCGACGGCCCTGGAGGAGAGTTTGAGGTAACTTGTAGGGCGTATGGGCCATAGGCTCAGAAAAGACATGCCCCGACAGTAGGGGCGCATTGCAATGCGCCCCTACAAATTATCGATTTCTATAATGTGGAGATTAAATGATGAAGAACTACAACGTCGCCATCGTTGGCGCCACCGGCCTCGTCGGCCGAACCTTCATTTCCATACTCGAACAGCGAAACTTTCCCGTGGCGAACATTCGATTTCTGGCCTCAGAAAGATCCGCTGGAAAACAACTAAGTTTTCGGGGACAGGAAATCCCGGTCGCGGTTTTGAAAGAAGAGTCGTTTAAAGGAATGACTCTCGCTTTGTTTTCGGCCGGTGCGGCGGTGAGTCTGAAATTCGCGCCCATCGCAGTGGAGTGCGGTACGACCGTCATCGATAACAGCAGCGCCTGGCGGATGAAGGAAAACGTGCCGCTGATCGTGCCGGAGGTCAATGCCCACGCTTTGAAGTCCGAACATAAAATTATCGCGAACCCCAATTGCTCCACCATCCAAATGGTGGTGGCGGCCAAACCGCTGCACGATGCCGCCCGCATCAAGCGCATCGTGGTTTCCACGTATCAATCGGTGGCGGGAAAAGGGAAAGCCGCGGTGGATGCGCTGCTGCGTGACAGCGCCACCTACCTGCAGGATGCAACCAAGTTTTCGGCAAAACAACACGCCTTCAACGCGGTGCCGCACATTGACATTTTCATGCAAGACGGCTCCACCAAAGAAGAAACGAAAATGGTGCTGGAAACGCGCAAAATCATGGGCGAATCCCATCTGCCGGTCTCAGTCACCTGCGCGCGCGTGCCGGTGGTGAACGCCCACAGTTGCAGCGTGAATCTAGAATTTGAGAACCCGTTGGAGCCGAAACAGGCTCACCAAATACTGGCCAAAGCGCCCGGCGTCATTCTGATGGACGACCCCAAAAACGAAATCTATCCCACGCCGCTGGTGGCTTCCGGCAAAGATGAAGTATTTGTGGGACGAATCCGCCGTGACTTCTCGGTGAAATACGGACTAAATATGTGGGTGGTGGCGGACAATTTGCGCAAAGGCGCGGCGCTCAACGCGATTCAAATTGCCGAGTTATTGATTTAGCCTGAATAAATACACCGCAGAGATCGCTGAGACCGCAGAGATTTTTAATTCAGTTTTTAATTTCCAACAAATTATAGAAAGGAATTTTGATGGTATTCAATCAAATGATTTTATTCCAGATCATAAATAATCAAATCTGCGTCCTTCGCGCTCTTTGCGGTTACAGCAGCTCATCAGCGGACCATTCATTTCTGCAATCCTTTCTCAATAGCCAGTAGCTCCTCCTCGGTCCCCGTGCGCTGGGGACCGCGAAACCAGTGTCGCACATCCAAAAGATAGTAAAGCACCAAAACCATCGTGAGGCCGGCAAAGGTGTATCCGGTGAGTTGATTGGGAGGGGCGACAAACAGCACACAAATGAACCCAATCCACAACACCGCCAGCACCGCATTCGGAATACTCCACCCGCCTAAATGCCACGGCCCGCGTTGACGCCATTTTCCATTGCGCTGCGCGATCAGACCCAGCAAAATCGGAATGCCATAAGAAACGTAAAGGCCGATGGTGCTAATGGACACGATGACGGAGTAGGCTCCGGAGTAGATCGCAATCAGAAACGCCACGCCAATCGCCAGCCAGATTGCCGGCGCCGGCGAGCGGTATTTTTTAGAAATGCGCGCCCACAGACGGGAGAGCGGCATGCCGCCATCGCGAGCAAACGCGAAAATCATGCGGGAATTCGAGGTCACACTCGATAGACCGCAAAACCACATCGCCAGCGTAACCATCCACAAGATGGCCCGGCCAAAGGTGGTTCCCAGCGCCATCTCGATAATGTGAATGAAGGGGTTGGAGGCGGCGGCAGCGGCGGGTAAATCAGGAATACTCAAGGTCACCATCAGCAGCATCACATAACCAAAAATTGCGCTCACCGCCACCGAGTTGAAAAGTCCCCACGGTGCGTTGCGCGAAGGTTCCAGCGTCTCTTCGGTGATGTGCGCGGAGGCATCATAGCCGGTGTACGTCCACTGCGCTTGCAGCAGTCCGAGCAGAAACGCCCACTAGTACGGATACGGCAGCATGGTGAAATCGGATTTGAGCAGAAACGAGGCTGGCTGCTTTGGCGCAAAAAATATCAAAGCCCCCACTAAAATGGCGCCGCCAAATATGTGATACCAGGCCGAAAAATCATTCAGCCGCGCGACCAATCGTATGCCGATATGATTGAGAATTCCCTGGGACAAAAGAATGGCGGCGTAAACCATGAGCTTGTTCGCATAGCTCGGCTGCAGTCCCAAAAGCGGGGTCATGAACTCGGCGCAGCCAAACGAGATGCCGGCGAGAATCGCAAATTGTCCGGTGAAGTAAACCACGCTGTAAACCATCCCCAGCCAGGCCCGCCGAGTATGGAAGCCCAGTGGTACATCGCGCCGGCAGTTGGGAACGCCGAGGCCAATTGCGCCAGTCCGGCCGCGACGGTAAGAGTAAACACCGTCACCAGCGGCCATCCCATCGTCATCACCAACGGGCCGCCGGCATTGAGACCGTAGCCGTACAACGTCACGGCGCCGGTGAGTATGGAAATAATGGAGAACGAGATGGCGAAGTTGGAAAACCCGCCCATATCGCGAAAAAGCTGCTGGGCATAGCCGAAGCCGTGGAGTTGTTTGCGATCGAGTTCTTTTTGCCGATCGCGTGTTGATGAATCGCCTGCTCGA
>Ga0247727_10018364_pt1 | contig 11004 bp, 8 predicted proteins | sample WisWelCaveWW1625_FD_202498 | JGI IMG/M metagenome (GOLD analysis project Ga0247727, IMG submission 202498) | Biofilm microbial communities from Wishing Well Cave, Virginia, United States - WW16-25 | ecosystem: Environmental > Aquatic > Deep subsurface > Groundwater > Cave microbial mat | place...
GGAGGAGTTTCTTCGCGATGGCGAGAACGGCTTTGTGGTGGAGGCGAACGCGGAGGCGGTGACAGCGGGTCTGGCGCGGCTGGCGGCGATGTCGCCGGAGCAGCGCCGCGCCCAGGGGCGGGAGGCGGCGCGAGAGGCCGGGCGCCGCGACCCCGAATCCTTTCTGGCGGCCTGGCGAGAACTCTACGGCAGCGTGGATGTGGCCTAGCCTGGCGGGACTGCTCCCGGTCGGTTATCTCTGCCTGTCCCGCTCGTTCGCCTATCTGGGTTTCCCCGCCTGGAGGCTCTTCGTCGGAGAGATCGCACTGGGGGCCTTTCTGCTGTTGAAACCCCGTGCGTCGGTGGTCCCCTGGGTCTGGAACCTGCTGCATCGCAGCCCGCTTACCGAATTGTGCTGGTCGCTGGTGTTGTTCGTCGGCTACGGGATCTTCGAGTTGGCTCACGGGCTGGTGGCCGGTTATCCGTTGTTTCCGGCGCTGCAGAGTCTGGCCTTTCACTATTACGCGTTCTATCTGTTTCTTGGGTTGTGGGCCGGGGATCGGTATCCCGGCTTGCTGCCAACGGTGGTTCGCGCGATTGCCTGGGCCAACGGCGTCTACGGGCTTCTCTACATTCTTGTGTTGAACCAACTGCCCTACCGTTTGCCTTATGCAATGGAAGGAGTGGAGGCGATTCCGCTGTTCGGGCAGCCGGGCGGATCGGCGGTGGCGGTGCTGGGGCTGCTGTGCGTGGAGCGGAATCCGGCGGTGGCTTGGCCGCTGGTGGCGCTGAACACCTTCGTCCTGTTGGGAATCCAGGTGCGGGGGGAATGGTTGGGGTTCCTGGCTGGGATGCTGGCCTGGGGAGTGGTTCGGAGGCGGCTGGGGCGAGTGGCTGGCGCGGCGGTGGTTCTGGTCCTGCTGCTGCTGGTCGGGTTCCTGACCGACTTCAGCATTCCATCGCCGGTCAGCCGGGGGGGGCGCATTTCGGCGGCAGAGATTGTGGGGCGCCTGATCGCCCCGGTCGACCCGGAGGCGGCGGCCCGCTACAGCGAGCACGCCGGCTCCTACGCTGGAACCTGGTCGTGGCGGGTCAACTGGTGGCGGGCCATCTGGAACTCGGTCCACGAGGACGCGGCCACCGCCGTGGCCGGCCACGGCTACGGTTATCCGATCACCAGCCTGGTCCCTTATCTGCAAGGGCACAATATCCGCTCGCCGCACAACCTGCTGCTGTACGCGCTGGCTTACGGCGGATGGATCGGGGTGGCGGTCTTCAGCCTGTTTCAGCTCTCCATTCTGCGCTTGCAGTGGCGGGTGTGCCGGACAACGGGTCAGGCGTTCGGCGTGGTGAGCTGCGTTCTGCTGCTGAGCGTGGCGTTGTTCGAGAATTTCCTGGAGACCCCGCACGGCGCGATTCCTTACTATCTGCTGGCGGGTCTGGGGGCGGCCGAGATTTTTCGCGCGGGCGGAGCCGGTCATGAAGATACTGGCAGTTCATAATCACTACCGGCAGCCGGGAGGCGAGGACGAGCTGTTTCGACAGGAGACAGCGCTGCTCGAAGAGCGCGGGCACCAGGTGTTGCGCTTCAGCGTGCGGAACGACGGCATGGGAGAAGGCGCCGGACTCGGGCTGGCGCGGGACACCGTATGGAACAGGCGGCTGTACCGGGATCTGCGCGCGCTGGTCCGCGCCGAGCGCCCGGCAGTGGCGCACTTCCACAACACCTTCCCCCTGATTTCCCCGGCGGCCTATTGGGCGGTGAAGGCCGAGGGCGTCCCCGTCCTCCAGACCTTGCAGAACTACCGGCTGGTGTGCCCCAACGCGATGTGTTTTCGCGACGGGCGTCTCTGCCGGGAGTGCGTCGGACGGCGAATCCCCTGGCCCGCGGTCCTGCATGCCTGCTATCGGGAGAGCCGCGCGGCCAGCGCGGTGGTGGCCGCCATGCTCGCCGGCCATCGGGCGCTGGGAACCTATCAATCCAAAGTGGACGTTTACGTCGCGCCCAGCCAGTTTGTGCGGGAGCGGTGTATCGAAGGCGGACTGCCTGCTGCCCGGATCCAGGTCAAGCCTAACTTCGCCCATCCCGACCCAGGACTGGGCTCCGGTGACGGCGACTACGCTCTGTTCGCCGGACGGTTGTCCCCGGAGAAGGGGGTGGAGACGCTGCTCGCGGCCTGGGAGCTGCTGAAAGCCCCCCTCGCGCTGAAGGTTCTGGGGGAGGGGCCGCTCGCCGGGCGCGTCGCTGCGCTGGCGGGCCGCGACCGGTGCGTCGAAGGGCTCGGCTGGCGGCCTCACGCGGAGATGATCGCCTGCCTGAGGCGCGCGCGGCTGCTGATTGTGCCCTCCGTTTGGCACGAGCCTTTCCCAATCGCCGTGGTCGAAGCCTTCGCCGTCGGCCTCCCGGTGATCGCCAGCGGCCTGGAGAGCCTGTCTTCGATGGTGGACCACGGACGGACAGGGCTGCGGTTCCGCCCAGGGGATCCCGAAGATCTGGCGGCGAAGATCGAGTGGACTCTGGCGCGCCCGGTCGAGCTGGCCCGGATGAGAATCGAGGCGCGGGCCGAGTTCGAGGCGCGCTACACCGGAGAGAAGAACTACCAACGGTTGATGGAGATTTACGAGACGGCACGGCAGGTGAGCGCCGCATGTTGACCGGCATGCACAGCCGCTTCATCCTGGGGACGCGCGTCGACGCCACGAGCTACCAGGAGGCTGCCCGCCGCGTTGTGGTCCGCGCGCGCCAGGGCCGGTCGTGCTATGTTTGCTGTTCCAATGTGCACACGGTGATGGAGGGCTACGACCACGCCGAGTTCCGGACCGTGGTCAACGGGGCGGAAGTGGTGACGCCGGACGGCATGCCGCTGGTTTGGGGTCTTCGGCTACTGGGACTCGAGGCCACGCGCGTCTACGGCCCCGACTTGACTTGTCACCTGCTGGAGGTCGCGGCCCGCGAGGGCGACCCGGTGGGGTTCTATGGCGGAAGTCCGGCGGCGTTGGCTGCGCTCCTGGACCGGGCGGGCCGGCGCTTCAGCGGCGTGCAAATTCGCTACGCCTTTTCGCCTCCTTTTGCCCCTCTCAGTCCCGAGCAGGACGAACGGATCACCGCCGAGATCAACGCTTCGGGCGCGCAAATCCTGTTCGTCGGGTTGGGCTGTCCGAACCAGGAGCGGTGGATGGCCGCGCATCGCGGACGGGTGCGGGCGGTGATGCTCGGCGTGGGGGCCGCGTTCGATTTTCTTTCCGGCGCCAAGAGGCAAGCGCCGCGCTGGATGCAGCGGGCGGGGCTGGAGTGGCTCTTCCGGCTGCTGAGCGAGCCGGCGCGGTTATGGCGCCGCTACCTCTGGCACATTCCGCGGTTCGTGGCCCTGTTTGCGCTGCAGTTGTTGGGGTGGCGCCGGTTCGCCCCGCCAGAGGCCCGATGAGCACAAGCGCGCCGATGGTGGCCGCGCCGGAAACGGCTCCGGCCCGGCCGCTCGATTTCCGCGAGAGGCCCTGGGCGCCCTGGGTGATGGTAGCCTCCGACGTGGCGGCGCTCGAGCTGGCGCTGCTTTTCGGCTATCTGGCCCGCCGCGCCCTGCTCCCTGTTTGGCCCATCGTCCTGGGCCCGCCTCAATTCTTCGGCTTGGCGGTGGGCGTGCTGGTGTTCCCTCTGGCTTACTACCTGTTCGGCCTCTACCCGGGAATCGGATTAAGCGGAGTGGAAAGGCTGCGACGCCGGCTGTCCGCCACACTAGGGTTGTTCGCGTTGCTGCTGGCTTGGGACTACCTGGTGCAGAACAAGAGCTGGTCGCGGGGCGTCCTGCTGGTGACGGTTGGCATCGCCATCTTGCTGCTGCCGGTGGTCGACGCGCTGACCCGCTGGTTGCTGCTCCGCGCGGGCCGATGGGGCGTTCCGGTGGTTGTCCTCGGCGCTGCGCGCACGGGGCGTCTGGTGGTCGAGTCGCTGCGCCGGGAAGCGGGCCTGGGCTGGGCGCCGGTCGCCCTGCTGGACGACGATCCGGCCAAGTGGAACACATCCATTGCCGGCGTGCCCGTGCTGGGACCGCTTTCGCTGGCCGGAGAGCTGGCGGCGCGGATCCGCGTCGCGGTCGTGGCCATGCCGGGCGTCGGGCGGGAGCGCCTCACTTCGCTGGTCGGAGAGCTGCGCTACCCTCAGGTGATCGTGATCCCCGATCTGTTCGGCCTGCAGAGCCTCTGGCTGACGGCGATGGATCTGGGCGGCGTCGTCGGCCTGAAGGTGCAGAACAACCTGCTGCAACGGCACAACCGCGCGCTCAAGCGCGCCCTGGACGTCGTCCTGGGACTGCCGCTCTTCCTGGCCAGCCTGCCGCTGATGGCGCTTTGTGCGCTGTGGATCAAGCGAGTCAGCCCCGGGCCCGCCTTCTACGGCCAGGCGCGGGAAGGGATGGGGCGCGCCGGCATCCGCGTTTGGAAGCTCCGCACCATGCACCCGGACGCGCCCCGGATGCTCGAGCGATATCTGGCCGAGCACGCCGAGGATCGCCGGCAATGGGAGCGCTTCTTCAAGCTCAAGAATGACCCGCGCGTGCTGCCCGGCGTCGGCCGCCTGCTGCGCCGGACCAGCCTGGACGAGTTTCCTCAACTGTGGAACGTGCTCAAGGGCGAGATGAGCCTGGTGGGCCCGCGACCCTTCCCGTCCTATCACCTGGACGGCTTCCGGCCCGAGTTCCGCGTCCTGCGCGAGCGCGTGCCCCCCGGCATGACCGGCCTCTGGCAGGTGTCGTCGCGCAGCGACGGCGACTTGGCGGTCCAGGAGTCGCTCGACGCCTACTACATCCGCAACTGGTCGCTGTGGCTGGATCTATACCTGATCGCGCGCACGGTGCGGGCGGTGGTGTTCGCCAGCGGGGCTTATTAGCATTAGCAGGTGGCAGTCTGGATCGAGCGGGACTGAGTGGATGGTGGGCCCGAACTGTCATAATGAAACTGCGAAGGGGAAGTCATGGCCGACTTGAACACTGTTTTCGCCGGGCGCATCCGCAGTCCAAACCCGTTTTGGCTGGCCTCCGGACCGCCGGCCAATTGTGGGGACCAGGTGAAGCGCGCCTTCGACGCGGGTTGGGGCGGAGCGGTCTGGAAGACCCTGGGAGAGCCCATCGTCAACACCACCTCCCGCTACTCCTCGGTCGACTGGAACGGCTTGCGGATGATGGGTCTGAACAACATCGAGCTGATCACCGACCGGCCCCTCGAGGCGAATCTGCGGGAGATCGCCGAAGTCAAGAAGCGCTACCCGGGGCACGCCGTGATCGCCTCCCTGATGGTCGAATCGCGGCGGGAAGCCTGGCACGAGATCACGCGGCGCGCCGAAGACGCCGGCGCCGACGGTCTGGAGCTGAACTTCGGCTGCCCCCACGGCATGAGCGAGCGGGGCATGGGCAGCGCCGTCGGTCAGGTCCCCGAATACACGACGCTGATCACCGAATGGGTCAAGGAAGTGGCCCGCACACCGGTGCTGGTCAAGCTGACCCCCAACATCACCGACATCCGGACCATCGGGCGGGCGGCGCGGCAGGGCGGCGCGGACGCCTTGTCCGCGATCAACACTCTCAACTCGGTCACCGGGATCGACCTGGAGACCTTGGTTCCCCGCCCCAACGTCGGCGGGCGCTCGGCCCACGGCGGCTATTGCGGCCCCGCGGTCAAGCCGATCGCCTTGCACATGGCGCAGCAGCTCGCCGCCGACCCGCACATCGGCCTGCCGGTCTCCGGCATCGGCGGCGTCTCCGGCTGGCAGGAAGCCGCCGAATTCCTGTTGCTGGGCTGCCAGTCCATCCAGGTCTGCACGGCCGTAATGCATTACGGATACCGTATCGTCGAGGACATGATCGACGGCCTGAGCCGCTGGATGGACCAGAAGGGCTTTGGGACGCTCGACGGGCTGCGCGGCCAGAGCCTGGGCCGGGTGGTCGATTGGAAGCACCTGGACCTGAACTACAAGATCGTCGCTCGCATCCACCCCGAGAAGTGCATCGGGTGCAGTCTTTGCTACATCGCCTGCTGGGACGGGGCGCACCAGTGCATCCACCTGGACCGGGCGGAGCCGGGCCACGGGCGTCCCGCGCCGGAGCAGGTGGAGGCCGCCAGCCGCCAGGCCCGCACCTGCACGCCGGCGCCGCGCCTGGACTGGAGCGAGCAGCGCGCCCCCGACCACGGTCCTTACCCCACGGCGCTGGCCCGCATTCCCCGCGTGGACGAAGACGAGTGCGTCGGCTGCAACCTCTGCTGGATGGTCTGTCCGGTCGAGGGCTGCATCACCATGGATGAGGTTCCCACCGGATTGGCGCCGGAGAGTTGGGAGCAGCGCGAGCTGGCGCGGAGCCGTCGCGCCGGAGGTCCGTCGTGAGCCTGCTCATTCGCAACGGCACGGTGGTCACGGCGGAGAAGACGCTTGCCGCCGACGTCCTCATCGAGGGCGAGAGGATTCGGGAGATCGCGCCGGCAATCCCCGCCGGGGCGGCCAGCCGCGTGATCGACGCCTCCGGGCTTCTGCTTCTCCCCGGCGGCGTCGACGTCCACACCCACCTGGATATGCCCTTCGGCGGCGCCGTCTCCAGCGACGACTTCGAGACCGGCACGCGCGCCGCCGCTTTTGGCGGCACCACCACGCTGATCGACTTCGCCATCCAAGCCAAAGGAACACGCATGCGCGCCGCCCTGGACACCTGGTGGAAGAAGGCGGACGGCCGGGCCTCGATCGACTACGGCCTGCACATGATCGTCACCGACCTGGCCGGCGCCGGCCTGGAAGACATGGATGCCCTGGTGGCCGAGGGAGTGGCCAGCTTCAAGCTGTTCATGGCCTATCCCGGCGTCCTGATGGCCGATGACGCGACGATCTTCCAGGCCCTGTCGCGCACGGGAAACAACGGCGCGCTGATCTGCATGCACGCCGAGAACGGCGGCGTCATCGACGTCATGGTGAAGCGCGCGCTGGCCGAGGGCAAGACGGCGCCCATCTATCACGCCTTGACCCGGCCGGCCACCGCCGAGGCCGAGGCCGTCCATCGCGCCATCGCCATGGCCGAGATCGCCGGGGCGCCCGTCTACATCGTCCACCTCTCGAGCGAGGAGGCCCTGAACCAGGTCCGCGAGGCGCGCGATCGGGGACTGCCGGCGTTTGCCGAAACGTGTCCCCAATACCTGCTGCTGTCGGTCGACGAGCTGGCCCGGCCCGGCTTCGAGGGCGCCAAGTACGTCTTCACCCCGCCGCTGCGCGAGAAACATCACCAGGCCGCGCTCTGGGAAGGCCTCCGGCACGACCACTTGCAGGTGGTCTCGACCGATCATTGTCCCTTCTGCTTCGCCGACCAGAAGGCCCTGGGCAAGGACGATTTCACCAAGATCCCCAACGGCGGTCCGGGCATCGAAAACCGGCTGCAGCTTCTGTATCACCACGGGGTAAACGAGGGCCGGCTGAGCCTGAACCGCTTCGTCGAGGTGGTCTCGACCACGCCGGCCCGGATCTTCGGCCTTTACCCGCGCAAGGGAACGCTGGAGGCCGGCAGCGACGCGGACATCGTGATCTGGGATCCGCTGGCCGAGCACGTCATCAGCGCCCAGACCCACCACATGCGCGTCGACTATTCGATGTTCGAGGGCTTTCGGGTGAAGGGCAACGCCCGTACGGTCCTGTCGCGGGGAGAAGCGATCGTCGATGGCGGGCAGTGGCTGGGCCGCGCCGGCCGGGGCGTTTTCTTGAAACGCGCCGCGCGCGGCGGGGCCTGGAAGTGACCACCGGTGGAGCATGAAATCCTCCATCCGCATCGCTAACGGCCAGGGATTCTGGGGCGACTGGCTGGAGGCGCCCTTGCGCCAGGTCCAGCAGGGCCCCATCGACTATCTGGCGCTCGACTACCTGGCCGAGATCACCATGTCGATCCTGCAGAAGCAGAAGCGGGTCGACCCGCGGCTGGGCTACGCGAAGGACTTTGCCAGCTTGATGCGCCGCCTGTGGCCCCGGTTGAATGGCGCGCGGGTCATCGCCAACGCCGGGGGAGTCAACCCGCGGGCCTGCGCCGAGGCGGTGGTGGAGGCGGGCAGGGCCGCGGGCGCCCCCGCCGGGGCTCGCGTCGCGGTCGTCACCGGGGACGACATTCTCGACCGGCTCGACGAGATGCTGGACCGAAACATCGAAATGCGCGACCTCGATACCGGCGAGCCGCTGAGCCGGATTCGTCCGCGCGTGCTGAGCGCCAACGCGTACCTGGGGGCCTTCCCATTGGTCGAAGCGCTGCGCAACGCGGCGCAAGTGGTTATCGCCGGCCGCTCGACTGACACGGCGCTGACACTGGCGCCCATGGTCCACGAGTTCGGATGGAGGGAGCAGGATTGGGACCGGCTGGCCGCCGGGACCATCGCCGGTCACATTATCGAGTGCGGCGCCCAAACCACCGGCGGGAACTGCCAGTTGGACTGGCAGACGCTGCCGGAGCTGGCCGACATCGGCTATCCGATCATCGAGGCCCGGCCCGACGGCGCTTTCTGCGTCACCAAGCACGCCGGCACCGGCGGGCGCGTCTCGGCCGGGGTGGTCAAGGAGCAGCTCCTTTACGAGCTCGGCGATCCGCGCCGCTATATCACGCCGGATTGCGTGGCCGATTTCACCTCCCTCCAGTTGCGGGACGCGGGGCCGGATCGCGTGGAGGTGTCCGGCATCCGAGGCAGCCCCCGCACGCCATACCTGAAGGTCTCCATCAGTTACGCCGCGGGCTGGAAATCCATCGGGACTTTGGTCTATAGTTGGCCGCAGGCCCGGGAGAAGGCCGAGGCCGCCGATCGGATCGTCCGGCGGCGCCTGGACCAGCTCGGTCTGGCATTCGAAGAGATCCACACGGAGTTTCTCGGCGTGAACGCTTGCCACGGCCCGCTGGCGCAGCCCTGCGGCGATCCTCCGGAGGTGCAGGTGCGGATTGGGGTTCGGGGCCCGGACCGCGACGCCGTGGAGCGATTCACGCGCGAGCTGATTCCGCTGGTGCTGAGCGGCCCGCCAACTGCCACCGGGTTCGGCGAGGGAAAGCCCGCGGCCCACGAGGTGGTCGCCTACTGGTCCGCCCTGATCCCGCGCGAGGAGATCTCGACGGCGGTGGAAGTCTTCGAGGTCTGAGATAAACCGCCATGACCCGCTGCAAGCAGGAGGCAACAGTAGGGTGGAGCGGGGCAAGCGATGCCGCGTTTGTCACCAGGGTGGTGTTGAAGAACTACAAGAGCATTGCGGCCTGTGACATTAAGCTGCGCACGCTGATGTTTCTTGTGGGGCCAAACGGGGCTGGGAAAAGCAACTTTCTTGACGCCTTGCGCTTCGTTGCGGACGCGCTCCGCACCTCCTTGGATCACGCCCTCCGCGATCGCGGAGGCATTAACGAAGTACGCCGTCGCTCAGGCGGCCACCCCAACCATTTCGGTGTGAGACTCGAGTTTCGCCTGAGAACTGGATCCAGGGGGCACTACGCATTTCGCGTTGGCGCGCGCCCTCATGGCGGGTATGAGGTCCAGAATGAAGAGTGCATCCTCCGTCCGCCGGAGGCCCTGGCCAGTGAAGCTTCCTTCCGGGTCCAGGGCGGTCAAGCAATCTCCAGCGTCCAGCCAAGCCCGGCGGCTTCCAGCGACCGCCTCTACCTGGTCAATGCGTCGGGCCTTCCGGACTTCCGGCCTGTATACGAGGCCTTTTCTCACATGGGCTTTTACAATCTCAACCCTGACCGCATCCGTGATCTTCAGGCCCCGGACGCGGGCGAACTTCTCGCGCGCGACGGGAGCAATGTTGCGAGCGTGCTCGCTCAAATGGAAAAGCTGCCCAATACGAGAAAGCAGCGCATCGAGCAGTACTTGGCGAAAGTCGTGCCCGGCGTGCACGGCGTAAATGTTAAGGTTATCGGGCCAAAGGAAACACTGGAGTTCCGCCAGAAGGTCGCCGGCTCTAATGCCCCTTGGCGATTCCTGGCGGCAAACATGTCGGATGGCACCCTCCGCGCCCTGGGCGTGCTGGTCTGCCTGTTCCAGGCAGGCAACCGTGCAGGGCCTCGCGTTCCGCTTGTCGGCATTGAGGAACCGGAAGTGGCGCTTCATCCGGCCGCGGCGGGGGTCTTGCTTGACAGCCTGCGAGACGCCAGCGAAGAAACACAGGTCATCGTCACCAGCCACAGTCCCGATCTGCTTGATGACGAAAAGCTGGACACTGAGTCGATCCTGTCGATGAGGGCGCTACGCGAATCGCAGCCCTTGATGATGCCGGCCGATCCGCGCTACGCGATCGTCTTTACACCGCGGGTGAGTTGCTGCGCCTCGATCAGTTGAAGCCGGACCCGAAGGCCGTCGCCGATGCGGCGAGGACAAGGAGCCGTCTTGGTTGTTCTTGACAGCGAAGACGACTGCCCGGGCCAACTCGGCCCCCGGATTCTGCAACGCGCAGCTCAAGCCCGCAGCGACGTATCGCTGGCTGTAGTTCTCCCAAAGCGTGAATTCGAAGCCTGGTTTCTAGCGGCAGCGGAATCCATTCGAGGGTATCGGGGGCTACCCCAGGATCTACGGCCTCCTCCGAATCCGGAGGCCGTGCAAGGAGCAAAGGAGTGGCTGAACCACCGTATGCAGGCAGGCGAGAATTGATGTGGCGCGCCGGGCTGACTCGTTCGACAAATGTTATCGCAAAATTGCGCGCCTCTTGTCGGAACTCCGGAGGCAGGGTGAGACCGTTGTCAGTGCGCAATCAGATAGCGCCCTGCCCCTAGAGGCGATCAACCGGGAGCCGGCACGCGAAAAGTCGGTGCTGATCACCAAGACGCTTATCGAGGTTTGATGATGACTGGCGAACCATCCAGACGCGACTTTCTCCGGGCGGCCGCGGGCCTGGCGGCGGCCCCGCCGGGGTCGCCCGCGGAGTGGGAGTCGGGAGCTGTCCGTCACCTGTTGCCGGCCGCCAGCCACGACCGGTTGCTGCTAAAGGCCAGCTTCCATCGCGCCCTGCCGCGCGCGCCCCTTCTCCGGGTCGGCTCGCGCCGGGTG
>Ga0247727_10018365_pt1 | contig 11003 bp, 7 predicted proteins | sample WisWelCaveWW1625_FD_202498 | JGI IMG/M metagenome (GOLD analysis project Ga0247727, IMG submission 202498) | Biofilm microbial communities from Wishing Well Cave, Virginia, United States - WW16-25 | ecosystem: Environmental > Aquatic > Deep subsurface > Groundwater > Cave microbial mat | place...
GCGGCGCAGCGAATTCAACGCAAGCAGCAGGGCCGTGCTGTCTGGGCCGCCGGAAACCGCCGCAACGACGCGCTGGTGCGTCGCGCCCAGCGATTCGAGCGACTCCAAGACGCGGGCGACGAACCGTTGAACGACAGACGTGTTCTTGCGGCGAGGCATCACCGATAAATCTATCGGCAAGCGACGGGTTCAGCCAGAGTGCCCGAGATCGGTGCGCGGTAATGGCGAGAACTGACGCAAAGCAAGATTCGCTGAAGTCGCGCCGCGCAAAAAATAACAGAGGCCTCCGTCACCCCTCCGGGGCACTGGAAAGCCTCTGTCTCGGTGGAGGATGCCGGCTTGAAGCCCCGTCGCGCCTCCGAGTGGCACGCCGGAATAACGGCAAAATTTTCCACAGCGAAACTCGATTGCGATCGTCTCGCCGGTTTGTTTCGAGGAAGCATCCTTCTCCCGTGGCTCCGCCCGCCGGACTTCCTGCGGCGATCCCGACGCGTCAGGATCCGACCTCATGTCACTCCAAAACGACTATAGGTCGCGGATCGAACGAGTCAAATCGGGTAAAGTACACGGCGGATCCGGCCGACGGCTAGTGATACCGTTTGGCGAGCGGGCGGCGTTAGCCCTCCGAGTTTTCGCCGGAACTCCGATGACTGATGCCGCCCGATCGGGTTCGTGGACTCAGGGCCGTGTCTCCTGTTTTGAGGAACGAAGCGGGTTATTGGTTTGGTGCAGCGGTAAGCCGAGTTCGTCAACTGCCTCGTCTGCTTCCTCAGCGGTCTTGGCGTCAAAGCGGTGCTCGTAGATTTTGCGGCCGAACTTGTAAAACAATGCTGGGGTCACGATCTGATCGAGCAGCGTGGAACTCAGCAGGCCGCCGACTACGACGATGGCCAGCGGGTGAAGGATTTCTTTGCCCGTCTCGCCGGCGCCGAGTAAGAGGGGCACGAGGCCGATAGTCGCGGTCGCGGCGGTCATGAGCACGGGGGCGAGGCGTTCGAGGGAGCCGCGGGTGATCATGTGTTCGTCGAACTTTTCGCCCTCGTATTTCATCAGGTGGATGTAGTGCGAGATCATCATGATGCCGTTGCGGCAAACGATGCCGATCAGCGTGATAAAGCCGACCCAGTGGGCGACCGAGAGACTCGTGGCCGCGACCCAGACCTTGGGCCACTGCCACCACGAGGCGGCGGCGAGGGCTTCCGGCGTCGGATGGTTCGAGAGGAGCAGGGCGATGACCGAGCCGATGGCGGCGAGCGGGACGTTGACCATGACTTGAAGGGCCGCGCGCCATGAGCCGAGGCATTTGTAGAGCAGCATGAAGACGCCGAGGACGGCGAACAGACCGAGCACCAGCAGTCGGCGGTTGGCGTCGGCCTGGGCTTGGAACTGGCCGCCGTATTGGACGAAGTAGCCCGTCGGTAGCCAGGGGCCTTGTGCCCCTCCGTCGGCGTCAGCCTCGACAGCGTCGGTCGAGGCCGGCACAAGGCCGGCGGCTACCTTGGCCTCGATGGCCTGCTTGATGTCCTCGACGACGCTGACGAGATCGCGGCCGGCGGTGTTGCACGAGACGACGATGCGGCGCTGCACGTTTTCGCGGTTGATGGTGTTCGGGCCGGTGGTGTCCAGCACCTGGGCGACTTGGCCGAGCGTGACGTGGGCGCCGGACGGCGTGTCGAGCAGCGTGGATTGGATGACGCTGATGTCGTTGCGCGACGCCTCGTCGAACCAGACGACCATCTCGAAGGTGCGCTGCTGATCGAGAATCTCGGAGACGACGCGGCCCTTGAGCGCGGTTTCGAGTGCCTCGGCCACGTCGCCGGGTGCCAGGCCGTAGCGGGCGGCTTCCTCACGCAGCACTTCGACGCGGAGCTGCGAGATTTCGACCTGCGGCTCGACTTGCAAATCAACGACGCCGGGGATCGGCTGCATCAGCTCGGCGACCTCTTGGGCCTTTTGCCGGAGCAACTGAAGGTCCGGCCCGAAAAGTTTCACGGCGACCTGAGCGCGGATGCCCGACATGATGTGGTCGAGCCGGTGCGAGATCGGCTGGCCGATGTTGAGCACGACGCCCGGCAACACCGTGAGTTTGTCGCGAATTTCGGCGAGCACTTCGTCGCGGTCGCGGCCGAGCCTTTCGGAGCCGAACCTGTGCAGGCCGGGGACTGCGCGCAGCACGGCCCAGCCCACACCGGGCTTCGGTCGTTCGGGGTCGCGCACGCCGACGTCGATTTCGGAAAAGTTCACGTTCTCGGCGTGCTCGTCCAGTTCCGCTCGGCCGGTGCGCCGCGACACATGCGTCACTTCGGGAATCTCGCGGAGCATGCTCTCGACCTGGTTGCCCAATCGGTTGGACTCCTCCAAGCTCGTGCCGGGTCCGGCCATCATGCTGATCGTGAACGTGCCTTCGTTGAACGGCGGCAGGAACTCGCCGCCCATCCAGAGAATCGTCGCGACCGAAATGAGCACGACGACCGCCGTGGCGGCGAGAATCGCGTACGCGTGCCGCAGCGTGAATCGCAGCACGTGGCGGTCGAGCCACTTCAGCCAGCGGAGCAAAAACGGATCGCCCGCGTGCTCGATGAATTTCGCCCTGGGCAGCAGGTAGCTCGCCATCACGGGCGTGACCGTGAGCGACACGACGAGCGACATGAGCAGCGTCAGCAGATACGACACGCCCATCGGCGCGAACATGCGGCCTTCCAGCCCGGCCAGCGAAAAGAGCGGGAACACGACGAGCACGATGATGAGCGTGGCGTAAACGATGGAGTTCCGGACCTCGCACGAGGCGTGGTAGATCACGCGCAGCGGATGGTCGGGGTTCGGCTTCTGCTTGTTCTCCTTGAGCCGGCGGTAGATGTTTTCGATATCGACGATGGAGTCGTCCACCAGCTCGCCGATGGCGATGGCCAGACCGCCGAGCGTCATGGTGTTGATCGAGACGCCCCAGAAGTGAAACACGATCGCCGTAAGGATGATCGAAATCGGCATGGCGGTGAGCGTGATCACCGAGGTGCGGAAGTTCCACAGAAAGATGAACAGCACGACGATGACCCAGATGGCGCCGTCGCGGATCGATTCCTTCACGTTGTCGAGCGCCGTGCGGATGAAGTCGGCCTGCTTGAAGATCTCCTTCTGAATGGCCACGTCGGGGTATTTTTTCTGAATCTCGGCCTGGATGGAGTCGAGTTCCTTGTCGATCAGGGCGTTCAGGGCGAGCGTGTTGGCGCCGGGCTGTTTTTGAATCGACAGGATCACGGCGGGCGCGGCGTTGACGCTGCCCTCGCCGCGTTTCACCGGCCCGCCAAACCGAACGTCGGCGACGTGTTTCACGAGCACCGGCGTCGGGTTCCGCCACGCAACGACCGTCTCTTCGATGTCTTCGAGCCGCACGCTGCGGCCGGTGATGCGAATGAGCGATTCGGTTGCCGGCCGCAACAAGAACCCGCCGCCGGTGACGACGTTCGACTTCTCGACCGCCTCAGTCAACTCCTTCAGCGTCAAGTTATACTGGGCCAGTCGCTCGGGCGACGTGAGGACCTGATACTGTTTGAGTTCGCCGCCCATCACGGTCACCTGCGAAATGCCGCCGACCGCGAGCAGCCGGGGCCGCACGACCCAATCACCGAGGGTGCGCAGATCCATCGGCGAGGTTGGTTGTGTGTCCGGCGAGCGGCCGGCGTTAGCCGGCTGATCAGGGGGCTGACGCCCCCCGCTCGCCGATTCTCCGCTCGCCGGCACTCCGCCCGCTTGCAGCCCGACGAGCATGATCTCGCCCATGATCGACGAGATAGGGGCCATGACGGGATTCGTCCCGGCCGGCAGCCGCTCGCGGGCAAGTTGCAGCTTCTCCGCGACAATCTGCCGATCGACGTAGATGTCCGTGCCCCAGGCGAATTCGACCCAGACAATCGACAGGCCAATGCCGGAGGCCGAGCGCACGCGCTCGACGCCCGTCGCACCGTTGAGCATCGACTCGATCGGGAACGTCACCAGCACCTCGACTTCTTCCGGTGCCAGTCCCGGCGCCTCGGTCATGATCGCGACCGTCGGCCGGTTTAGGTCGGGAAACACGTCCACCGGGAGCTGCATGGCCAGGTAGCCGCCGTACAGCACAACGGCCAGCGTCGCAGCCAGAACGACCATCCGGTTTCGCAGAGAGAACGCGATGATTCTGTTGAGCATGGTTAGTTGGTGGGCACCGCTTTCAGGGATTCGACGGCCTTCTGGATTCGCTCCGCCACGGCCGCGTAGTCCGGGTTCTGCTTTTCGTCGATCTTCTCGTGCAGTTCGTTGTGAGCTGCGGCGAGTTCCTTCGATTGCACGTTCACTTCTTTCCAATGCTCCTTCGCAACGCTCCTCGAGGCGATCTCGGCGGCCTTCTTGAGGATGATGTCGAGTTCATCCAGCGAGCGATGCGCCTTGGTCGGCGTGCCGGCGGCGATCTTGTCGCGGATGTCATTGGCGAGTTTCTCGACCTGAGCAACCAGCGCGGCATAATCCTTGGGCATCTCGATATCCTTTTCGGTGATGGGCACGTCGTCCGGGTCGTGCGCAGCGGCCTGCCCGTGGGCCTTGCCGTCGTCGTGCTTGTCGCCCGCGTAGTCGACTTTCGGACTCGTCGCGCCGGTCGTTGGTTTGCCCGCTGGCGCAGTGCCGGCCGGCTTTGATGAGCAACCTCCGAGCAGTCCCACGACGGTTGCCACGCACAGCGCAATCAGCATAGAGAATCGTTTCGTCATCATGATTCGCTCCTCACTTGAAAAAGGGTCAAGGGTTGAGAGTCGAGGGTTGAGAGCCAGAAGGCATTCGGCTACTTAATCGCCGCATAGGCGGTGCGCAGTTCCTGCACGCCGCCGACGGCGACCAATTCACCGGGTCGCAGTCCGCTCTTAATCTCGACGTAACGGTCATCGCGGCGGCCGATCTCGACGTGCCGCCGGTCAAAGTAGTCCTTCTTGTCCGGCTTCTTCACGAAGATGTAGGCATCGCTCCCCTCGTTGAGCACCGCGGCGAGCGGCACGGCCGTCACGGGTGAGTTCACGCCTGCGGAGATCGTCAGCCGCGCGAGCATGTTGTCCTTGAGGCGACGCTCCGGGTTGTCGAGTTCAGCCCAGACAGACATAACTCGCTCGGTCGCATTCAGCACGTAATTGGTGCGAACGAGTTTTGCGGTCGCGACGAACGTCGGGTCCGACGCGAGCCGGATGCGAACGGGCTGATCGATCTGTACCTTCGGCATGTCCTTCTCGAAGACGTACCCGCGCACCCAGACCTTCGACATGTCGTGAATTTCAAACAACGGATTCTCGGCCTTCACGACCTGACCGGGGATTACGTCGAAGTGAACCATGAAGCCGTCTATGGGCGAACGGACCGGCAGGGTCTCGAACAGCTTGCCCTCGTCGGCAACCGCCGCCACGTCGGAGGCGGACAGGCCGATCGCTTGCAGCTTTCGCTTGAGTCCGTTCAAATGGTTTTCTGCCTTGCGCAGCTCAGTCTCGCGTTGCAGCACTTCCTGCTCGGCGATCACGGTTTTCAACTTGCGTGCTCTCTCCAGCAGGTCTTTGATCTGGGCGAGTCGCGTCCGCGTTTGGATGAGTTCGAGTTGCAGGCTTTGGAATTCGAGGCTCTCGACCTCCGCGACCGGCTGCCCCGCTCGGACCGGCTCGGAAAGATCCACGAGAATGCGTGCGATTTTTCCTGGGATGCGCGCCGACGCGAACGCCTTGTGATCCGGCGGCACTTCTACCATGCCGTTCACCGTTACCACGTCCTCGATCGCCCGCTCTTCGACCGGTTCGAGCCGAAGCCGGATATTTCGCTGCGCTTCGAGCGTCAGAGAGAGCACTCCCTGAACGAAGAACGATGACAGTTCGTGGCTGCCTTTCGTGACAACTTGATCGCCGGGGAACAGGCCCTCCTTCGCCTCGACCCAATCGCGAGTGCGCATGCCGAGTACGACGTGGCGTCTGATGTACTCGCCCGGCTTGTCCTTGGCGGGCGCCTTTTGCTGTACGAAGACGTAGGTTTCGGCGCCGGCAGTGACGAGTGCTGCCGTTGGACACGCGACTCTTTGCTCGACCTGTTCAGTCACGATTTGCACTCGGCCAAACATGCCAGGCCGAAGCGTCGGGTTTGCGGGGTCGCGGTTGGTAAGCGAAACCCAAACTGGCACGGCGCGCGACGACGAGTCCGCTTGCAGGGCCACGTAGTCGATCTGTCCCTCGATCGTCTGTCCCGGCATCCCCGCCAGAACGACGCGGGCCGGCAGGTGCGGTCGGATGCGGTACGTCTCCGCCTCGACGACCATCGCCTTGACCCAGACCGTGGACAGGTCGAGGACCTCGAACAGGTGTTCCGTCGGCTCGACGATGCGGCCGGGGTTCGCGTCACCGTGAACGACCACGCCGTTGGATGGACTCACGATCGCCAGCGTTCGGACCGGTTGCTCCGAGCGGAGCACTTCCTCGATCGTTTCCATGTTCAGGCCCAAGCCGACGAGCTTTCGTTTCGTAACCTCGAACAGGCTCGACCGCTCCAGTTTAATGGTCTGGGCCGCCCGCACGTCGCGCTCCGACACAATGCCCTTCGTGCCGAGTGACTCCGCGCGGTCGAGCGTCTGCTGCGCCAGTTCGAGTTCCAGCTTCGATTGGATGAGTTCGAGTTGCTCGTTTTCCAGGTCCAGGCTCTCAATTTCGGCCAGCTTTTGACCCGCTTGAACGAAATCGCCCGGCCTGCAAAATACCCGCTCCAATTTTCCGCCGACGCGCGTTGTCGCGTACGCGTGCTGCTTCCACGGCGCGACGACCGTAGCCGTTGCCGTGACCGTGTTCTCCAAGTCCTTGAGGTCCACCTCGGCCGTGGCTAGTCCCAACGCTTTGTGGGCCTCGGCGCTGAGGAAAACCGTGTCGCCGTCCACGCGGGCCCCTTTCGTCGGCAGCGCCTTGTGCCCCTCGTGCGCCCAGACGGCGACAGTGAGCGCGGAGAGCAGTGCGCTGAAGGCCAGAGGTCGGCCGAAAGTTGAGCGCGGAGGGCGAAGCGCCAAACCAACACAAACCCGATGCGTTAGCGAGGCCACTCCAAATGGTGTCAGCGCGGAGCCTCGCTCACACTTCGGGTTGGTGTGCGGCAAAAACTTTGAACGAATCATGGCGCGATCTCCAGACATCGAACATCGAACTTGCTTCCGGCGAGCGGCGCCGCCGCTTCAGGATTGATCGTTCGGCATCGCAGCGGTTGGTTACGGGGAGACCAAACGAAAGCGTGCGCCGACAAAAAGCAAAAATCGGCAGAACAGAAGGTTGGGGGCGAAAGGACTAGATCAACCAGCGGCAAAACAGCGCGCAGGGATTCCCCTGGAAGGTGGCACGTGGGTTTCTAACTCGTCCGAAATGGAACAAGTCGCTCGCTCGGACTTGGGCTGAATTCGTGGTCGCATCGCCGATGACGTGAGCGAGTTGCCAGCACGAAGCATCGTACCGAAGAACCGAGACCGCGCTTTCCGGCATCGACACCGGCTGCGTCGGGACGCACTCGCACTGGGCGTGCTCATCGCCATGTTCGGACGGCGGCGCCGAATTCGAGTGGCCCGCCACGTGGCACGGACCAGCATGATGCGAGTGATCGGCGTCGTGAGAATCGCCACGGTGAAAGTGCCCGGCGGGATGCGAATGCCCGCGGTCACCGCCAGACCCGTGCATGTCATGATGCGGCAGGGCCTCGCGGCCATGCTCGGCCTGATTTGGCGCCGCGTGGTCGTGTGACTCGTTGGCGCAAGCACACAGCGGAACCTGCAACGTCAGCATTGCAGCGGCTATCAGTGCAATCAGGCTTGAAAAGCGTCGATTCAATTGGTCAACCGAAGATTGGTTACTGACCAGACTTAGCAGAGGAAGTATCAACCATGTTCCAGATCTGGTCAAGCTTGACCTACCCGCATGAAACCCGTACAAGTTTTCTGTGAAGCCCCATCATCAAATCCCTTCGGGACCAAAGCGTGCAGCGAACCGCGACTAGTGCGATCATTCTTGTGCAGCTCTGGATGCTGGCACCGATGTGTTGCTGCTGGTTCAAGGCAGTGGCCGCCAGTGGCGGCGACAGTTGCTACTGCGCACAGAGTGATCCCAACGCGCCGGGACAGAAGCCAGCGTCGTCGGAAAAGGATCGCAATTGTCGCTGCAGCGAGAGCAAGGTCGAGCTGCCGCCGCAGACCGTGGTGATGAGCGACTTGACCAGTCAGCGGTTTGCATTAGAGCAGCTTCTGCTCGTTCCCGCCCAGGTTGCCGTGTCCGCTGCGGCGGAACCGAGCGGCCCGCAAGATTTCCTGGAACGGCCGCCACCCTTATCGGTCGCTGACCGGCTCGCCACTTTGCATCGTCTCAATTTGTAGCCTTCCACCCACGCCTTTCCGGGCGCCGATTCGGCGCGCCCGTGTCAATACAGTCACTGTCCGCCCGAGCGAGACGTTTCGCTGCTTCGGCGATCGCGCCAGTCAATTGATCCAGGCCAGATTTGCCGAGCATCGGAACGATTCCGTCGCTGGCATCCGAGCAGTAACGCGGGCCGAGGCATCGCGAACTCAGGAACCCTTGAGGCAGGGAGTAATTTCATGTCAAACGAAAAGCGAACTTATTGGCGCGGCGGTCGTTTTGCGGCCGTCGCGTTTTCGGGAATGCTGGCGGCAATCGTCGGATTGCCACTTGCCGGTTGTGGGCAGAAATCGTCGTCAACGACCGGTCGGTCTGCACAGTCGGCCGGCGGTGGCCAGGCTAAGAAAGGCGATCACGCTAGCACCGGTCACTCGCACGTCGCACCGCACGGCGGCCAGGTGCAGTCGGTCGGCGACAATCACTTCGAGCTCACCTTCGACGGCGCGGCGGGCCAGTTCACCCTGCACGTGCTCGGTGCGGAAGAGTCGAAGGCCGACCCGATCGCGGAAAACGAAATCGCGATGCAAGTCCGCGACGAGGGAACCGGGGAGTTCAAGTCCGTCAAGTTGGCGGCAAGCCCGCAGCAGGGTGAAACCGACGGTATGTCGTCGCGGTTCGTCGGATCGAACGACGAGCTAGTGAGGCTGGCCAACTTCACGGCTGTGGCCCGCGTGCCGGTCGCCGGTGAGTCGCACCGCGTGTCCTTCCAGTTTGTCGGGGGAAGGCCGATCACTGCGGGCGTGGCAAATCTCGGCGAAGGCTTCGCATGCCCGATGGCCTGCGAGGAGAACAAAGTCTACAAGCAGGCCGGCAAGTGTCCGGTGTGCAAGATGAAGCTTGAAGAGCACAAAGCCGGCACCACCGCGCACGCCGATCACAATCCGCGGCACGGCGGCGTCTTCTTCATGGCGCCGGACAACTGGCATCACTTAGAGGGCACGCTTGTGTCCGAGCGCGAGCTGCGAATTTACCTCTACGACAACTTCACCAAGCCGATCGACTCGGCCGGCTTCTCCGGCGAGTTGAAGGTCCAACCGGTGAACGACCAGGACGAAGAGTCCGGCGAGCCGGTGACCTCGCCGATTAAGCCGGTCGAGGGCAAGCCGTACCTCGCTGCGGAACTGCCGGAGTCCGCGAAGTTGCCGTTCCAGTCCGAGGCCCGGCTTCAGTTCCCGAAGGCGAAGGACAAGTACCTGTTCAACTTCGATTTCAAGGCGGTTCAACACAAGGAATAGCGCGGAGGTTTTCCGATGTTCAAAAATTCGCTCGCACTCACTCTGATGATAGGCACAGCACCGGTACTGGCGCTCATAGCCGGCTGTGGGAAATCTCCGGGGGCGGCTGGTTCGAGTTCTACCGCGACCTCTAACCCAGGCGAAGCTGAAAAGTTTGCCGTGTCATTTTCCACCGATACGCCGGGTAGCGCGGGCCCTCGTGGCCCGAACGAACCAGCCGGCACGAGGCCGGTAGCTACCGAGCCACCCGCCGCATCGCGGGGAAAGATCGTTGGCAGCGTGAAGTGGGCCGGGCCGCTGCCGAAGCTCGATGCGATCCTCGTCAACAAAGACGTACACGTCTGTGCCGAGCACGGTAAGCACGATCGCGAGTCGGAAAGCCTGATTGTGAACGCATCGAACTGCGGCCTGAAGGATGCGGTCGTGTACCTCTTCGGCAAGTTCGAGGACGGCAAACCGCTCAGCGAACTGAAACATCCCGACACGCTCAACCAGCGAGTCTGCTCCTACGAGCCGCGCGTGTTCGTCGTGCCGGTCGGGGCGCGACTGAGCATCACGTCCGAAGACGAAGTGGGTCACAACGTCCGCATGTCGGGTGCCGCCGACCTCAATATCGTAGTCTCGAAGGGCGTCCGTACCAGCCGGAAATTCGAACAGGCCGGGCTTGTCAAAGTCGGCTGCGACATCCACCCTTGGATGACAGGCTACATCCACGTGGCGAAACAGCCGTACTACGCGGTGACGGACAGAGACGGCCGGTTTGAGCTGACCGACGTGCCGCCGGGCGACCATCAGATTAGACTCTGGCACGAAGCTTGGTGGCCGGAAGAGGGCCGGATTGCGTCCCCGATCGTCAGTACGCATTTGGTCAGCGCACGGCCAGATGAGACCACGACTGTGATGTTTGAATTGTCCGATCCTGTACTGACCCAGATTGCGAAGTATCCACCGGCTCGTGCCGGCACGAAGCGTTGAACACACCACTCTTTTTTGGAAGGAGAAGCAGGCATGTCCGGCAAGTACTTGGCTAAGGTGCATGCGGAGACGAAGTGCTAACCGCCACAGACGTTCACTTGCAAACCGAACAGAGCGAGGAGGCTCAATCATGGCGACATTGCGATCTTTTCTGTTCGCCGTTTCAGCGACGGCGTTTCTCGGCGACTGGTTTCGGGGTTCCGCGCTCGCCGTTTTGTTAGAGCCGTTAAGCATCGCGGATGTAGTGTTTCGGCTGAAGTGGCACACCGGGGAAGTTAGACTGGCGGTCTCACGTGAAATGAGCCCTTAAGGAGGAAGAAGAAGAGAAGAGCCTTGAGGGGAAGAGGAAGAATCCTGGAAGGAG
>Ga0247727_10018366_pt1 | contig 11003 bp, 6 predicted proteins | sample WisWelCaveWW1625_FD_202498 | JGI IMG/M metagenome (GOLD analysis project Ga0247727, IMG submission 202498) | Biofilm microbial communities from Wishing Well Cave, Virginia, United States - WW16-25 | ecosystem: Environmental > Aquatic > Deep subsurface > Groundwater > Cave microbial mat | place...
TGGTAATTGCGAGCTTGAGGCCTCCTCAAATTTTCATGACAGCCGTTTTAGCCTTGAGCAAAAGCGCGACGCGCCGGATGATAACCTTCGCGGTAGCCTCAAACAAATTGGCGTCGCCCGGACTAATTTTCAGTTTCGTTTGAGCGGCGAGCCGTTGGATGATTTTAGTGCCTTAAAAGTCGCCGAAGTCAAAAGCAGCGGTGGACGTGGGTTCGAGTTAATGCAGACTTTCATTCCACCATGTCTGGCGATTGGCGCCGCAGACAGTTTAATGGCCGCGCTCCGTGATTTATTGGGTGAACTCGCGCGCCGCAGCCTGGAAGAACATCGCCAGTTTTCTTTTGGTAAAGCCGCGTTTACGACCAATGAGTTGGCTGGTTTCTGGCTGTCGCACACCCTCAATACTTATATTCCCTTACTAAATCATCACTACCATAGCGCCAAATGCCATCCGGAAGAATTGTTTACCCATTGGCTGACGCTGGCCGGCCAACTCACCAGCTTTCCTTCTGAAGTTGCGATTCGTCCTACCGATTTTTCACGCTACGATCACGACAACCTGACCGGATGTTTTTCCGGCTTGAAAAAACAAATTCAAGCTCTGCTGGATGGCATCCGTCCAACGACCGTTTATAGACTGATTAAACTTGAAAATACCCAGGAGACGTTCTGGCAGAGCGAGACGATTGATGACAAACTCTTACAATTGGCGCAGATTTTTCTGGGCGTCAAAGGCAATTTGCCGGAAGATAAAATCGTCAAAGATTTGCCGAGCCGAATCAAAATCGGCACGCCAAACACCATCCAGGATGAATTGATCGCTCATTCGTTGCCAGGACTGCCTATTAACTATGTGCCGCAACCGCCGGTGGCGCTGCCGGCCAGCGGCGGCGAGCAATATTTTCGTTTGGGCAAAGATGAGAAAAATTGGGAAGCGATTATTCGCGAACGTGCGATCATGATATTTATGCCGTTGGAATTTGCCGCGCTGACCCCACGCCTGCTGGCGTTAACGGAGTAGAACGAATGGTTGGATTTTGGGATGGTTGGATTGATGGCAAAAACTATAACAGCCGGAGGATAGTGATGTCGGAAACGATGATAAAGCCGCGGTTGGCGGATTTGTGTTCGGAGTGTTTTATGCTGATTTTACATTTGCGCGCCAATCAGGAATTTGGTGAGCCGGAGGTCTTGCGCCAACGGATTAAAGAAATGTTGAACCAACTGGAACGCAAAGTGCATGACGCGAATATCGACCTTGCCAAGCTGCAGCAAGCGCGCTACGCCTTGGTGGCGCTCATTGATGAAACGATCTTCAGCTCCCAATGGAGCAAGCGAACGGCATGGATGTCGAAACCGCTGCACGTTGAGTTTTATGGTCCCGGCAACGCGGGCGACGAATTCTTTATGCGCCTACATGAGTTGCGCCAGCGCGCCCAGGTTCACGCCGACATTATCGAAGTGTTTTACTTGTGCCTGGTCCTGGGTTTCAAGGGCCGCTATTTTCGCGAGCCGGAACGTTTGCGGTTGCTCGTTGAAGATACGTATAGCGAATTGCGCCGGGTTAGCGGCAGTCATGCCAAAGCGGAAATGTTATCCCCCAACGCCAAACGACGTGAAGAAATCGCCACCACCGTTGCCAAAGATGTTCCGCTCTGGGTGGTAGGGGCTGGCGCGGCAGCAGCCGGACTTGTTGGTTTTCTCATTTTTAGGCTTTTCATTGGCGGTATTGCGGGGAAAGTGATAACCCAATTGCACTAATTTTTTTAACAAATGAGATTATAGTCATGGCATGGTTTGCAAAGCTTCTGAAAAATCGCCAATTGGTGATTGCCCTTGGTTTTATATTTCTCCTGGTGTTGATTTGGGCCATCAAAATACTCGTTGACGGTTCCAGCATGGTGGCGTTGGTGGCGACTTTGCTGCTGCTGGCGGCATGGATAACGCTTCTCTTCATTGAACAGGCGAGAGCGAAACGCGGCGCCGCGCAGTTGGCGCAATCGCTGAAAACGCATGCCGATGATCAGCTTTTGGGTATTCGGCCGGAAATGCGTGAAGAACTGGAGCGGCTGCAACGGGATTTTGTCGCGGCGATCGACAAAATTAAAAGCTCGGAGTTGGGCAAAGGCCTGAAAGGCAATAAAGCGCTCTATGCTTTGCCCTGGTATATGGTGATCGGCCCCTTTGGCTCCGGCAAAACCACGGCCATCAAAAATTCCGGCCTGGAATTTCCACTCGGTATTGACAAGGAAGTGAAAGGCGTCGGCGGGACGCGCAACTGCGATTGGTGGTTCACGGATTCGGCGATTTTGCTCGATACCTCAGGCCGTTATACCTCTGAAGAGGAAGATCGCGATAAATGGCTGACCTTTCTCGATTTGCTCAAAAAGCATCGCCGCAAAGAACCAATCAATGGCGTGTTGGTGGGCATCAGCTTGCCGGACTTGATGAAAGCCTCGCCGGATGATATCGAATGGCATGCGCAAAATGTGCGAAAACGCATTGACGAGGTGATCGATCGTCTCAACGTGATTTGTCCGGTCTACATCGTTTTCACCAAATGTGACTTGCTCACTGGGTTCGTTGACTTTTTTAAAGACTTGAATCCGGAGCAATGCCATCAAGTTTTGGGCTGTCCGCTCACCAAAGCGCAACAGGTCAATATCCAACCGCGTGCGCTCTTTGAGCAGGAATTTCAAGCGTTGACGGACGCCTTATTGGATTATCGTCTGGAACGCCTTTCAAAATTGGCGCAAAGCGATCCGACCAGCCCAATTTACGTTTTCCCAATCGAATTCGCCGCGGCGAAAGAAAATCTGGCGAATTTTATCGGCAAACTTTTTCAAACGAGCAAGTTTCAAAAAACGTTATTTTTTCGGGGCTTTTATTTCACCAGCGGCACGCAGGAAGGAATTCCCGAAGATTTTGTCATGCGGCCGATTGCTGACGCCTTTAATCTGGCCCCGGAAAGAAAACTCGGTTTCAATCCTGACATTGGAACCAAGAGTTACTTTGTCAAAAAGCTCTTTACGGATCATATCATCCCTGATCGCCATTTAGTCACTCGAACTTCAAGATTCGCGGCAAACGAGCGCTGGCTGCGTCTGGCTATTCATGCCGGCATGGCGGTTCTTTTGTTATTGTTTATTTTTGGCCTTTGGAATGCTTATGACAATAGCAAGGACCGGCTCGAGAATCTGAAGCAAGTCGCGAGTGAATTAAATAAGGTACAGTGGGAAGATTCTGCGCGCCGCCCAAATTATTTTCAAGCCTTGGAAAGATATCGCCAGCAGATGGTGAGCCTGGAAACGCACGCCGAATCGGCTCGTCTACGGAGCTTGTGGATGGATCGAAGCCGGAGTGTGTTGCCGGCGGCGTATGGCCTGTATTTAAAAAAAATGGAACCGTTCATCAAAGAACGCGCCTATAATGAGCTGGAAGAGCGTCTGCGGCAGGCCTTGACTCGCCACGGCTCATTAACAGATAAAAAAAGCGATACGGTTTATGACGATCTCCATGCCTATTTGCTGTTTAATCAGTGCCGCGCCGAGTTGGCAGATACGACTAGGCGAAATTTTCTGGGCCGCCAATTGAGTGAGGTTTTGAGATTAAACGCCGACGAAACGAATCTCAAAAATTTAGCCCACGCGCAAATTCGTTATTTCGCGCGTGGCTGGGCTTTCGTCAATACCCATTCGGGAAATGGCCTTGCCGATGCCGCGCAATTTAGTGCGGACGATGGTTTAGTCGATAAAGTTCGTTTGGAGTTGCTCACGGCCAAACAGCCGACCGCCGAGAATTTTTATCGCCGCATTAAGCGGGATGCCCGTGTTAAGTTTGCGTCGCTATCAGTCAGTTCCGTGTTGCAGCAAACGGGTTCCGGTTTGCTGAACAATCCTCCTGAAGCCGCGCTCGATGGTATTTTTACCGTCAATGCGTGGAAAACATTTATGAAAGATTTTATTGAAGACAAAAAATGGGACACCGGACCGGATTGTGTGATGGGCAATACGAAACAGTTCTCGGCGGACGAAGTGCAGGATAAAGACGCGATGGCGCAGAGCATCGAGAAACTGTACTTTCAGGATTACGCTGATAGTTGGCGGCGTTTTCTCGGCGGCGTCGATTATCAAACCTTTGGCAACATTTCGCAGGCGATCAAATCGTTGGAATTGCTTGGCGATGCCACCAACTCGCCCATTCTGCGGCTTTTACAGCGGGCCAATGATGAAACGCAATTTGAAAATTTGCTCCAAAGAAAAACCGAATTATTGGGTGGCCATTCAATTGATCAGCAATTTGCCGATCTGCACTGGTTGTTTAACGGTAAAGATGGCCAGACCGCTTTGAGCAGCATGATTAGCCAATTCAAAAGTATTGGCAATGCCTTGCGCAGCCTCAAAGATGACGACAAAATGGCTAAAGACTACGCCGCCACTCTTTTAAACAAACCAGATGCGGGTGATTTACCCAATGCGCAAAAGGCGATCAATGAAGCCTTCAGCTCAATGCTTGGTCCCAGCAATGATACCCGTGACACGCTGCGTACGCTATTTGAGCGGCCGTTGCAATTAACGTGGGAGGCGATTCTTGTTCCAACGCAGGAATATTTGAATACGGCATGGCGTGACCGCGTGTTCGACGTCAACCCTTTAAAGAGCGGTTTCGCGTGGCAGGAAATGGCCGGGTTTTTCAAACAGGGCGGCGCTTTTTGGAAATTTTTCGACATGGAGTTGGCGCCCTTTGTGGAACGAGATACATGGCAACTCAATCCATGGCAAAAACGCGGCATTCAAATTTCACCGGAAACGCGTGAGGCCTTGATACAAGCCGCCAAATTGCGCGATGGCCTCGCCTCAGGAGGAGAAGCCGGTATTTCTTTCTCGATGAAAGCCCAACCTCCGGGCAAACCGAAAGGGTTTCCAAATTTTGATCAACTATGTATCGAGATCGGCGCTAGCGGAGATAAAAACCGCTATTGTTTTAAGCGCAACGAGAGCAATCTTGACTGGAATGTTTTGTCCTGGCCCGGACCTGATAAAGCGAAAGGGGCAAGTCTAAAACTCATTGACAAACCTTCGTGGACGAGCGGTGTATTGGGCAAAGGATCGAAAGTCGTGGCGGAACTTGAGGAGCCTGGTGAATTGGGATGGATCCGGCTCTTCAACCGGGCGGCAAAAAACGGCAATCTCTATCAATGGACACTCTCTGCCAAAGAGGACAAAAGCAAAAAGATTGTCGTGAGTTATCAGATAAGATTTGATGGAACGAAAAATCCGTTTGCGTTAGGAAATTTCAGCTTCAAACCCACAGATAAGTTGAATTGAAACTGGTTGCTGGTTGCTCGAAGCCGTCAACCCAGCAACCAGTTACCAGCGACGAGCAATCAGCAACAAGGCTTTTACTATGTCATCAGGATTTTTTCCCGCAGGATGCTTTGGCAAGCTGCCGATTTATGGCGATTTCATTCGCCAACATGCGGCGAGCGCTGAGGCCAATGATCTCGATCGGTGGATTCAAGCCGGGCTGGAGATCGCCAAACGGCGCTTCGAAGCGAATTGGGCGGCGGTTTACCAAAAAGCGCCGGCGTATCATTTTATTTTTCATGCGCCGAGCGCCGAGCGCTTTCTCACCGGGATTTTGCAGCCGAGCTACGATCAAAGCGGCCGGGCGTTTCCATTTTTGATTTTTTTGCACGTGGACCGCATGCGCTTCGGCAACAACGTCACGATGGCGCCGGCGATTTTTCGCGCGTTTTACGATCACGCCCTCGCGCTGGCTCGCCAGGCGCCGGCCAACTTGACCTGGCGAGAAATTCCGCTCTCCGTCGAGCGGCTGCAATTTTCCATCCCGGCGGACTGGGAAACGTTGGTGCAACCGCAGCACGAGTGGCTGGCGGCGATGACGATGGAAAAACTGTGGGCGCGTTTATTCGGCAGCTTTGACGACCCGCGCAAATTTTTGCTCTTCAACAATCTGACGAAGATTTTGCTGCGGCTGCGCCAATACAATCCGGCGCAATTGACGCGCGGTTTGCGCTTTCCGCTCGCCGGCGCCGCCGAAGCGGAACAAACTTTGGCCCACGAAACGAGTTTCTGGCTGCAAGTGTGCTGGAGAATCCTGCGCAAGCCCGTGCTCGCACCAACGCTGTTTTGGACCGCGCCGCCGGCCGGCCAGAGGCGGCAGCTCTTTCTCTTTTTCCGCCGGCCTCCCGAGAACAGCTTGCTGCCGTTGCTGCAAATCGCGCCGGAGCTGGAGGCGGTCTGCGCGCTCGACGAAGCCGGCAAAGAAAATCTTACTGATTCAGAGATTACCATGTCGCTGCCGTACCGGATGATTTTGCGCGAGTTGTTGCATCGGAAAGAACTGACGCTCCATGATTTTTTGCAAAACTTGTGAGCCCGAATTTTCGCAGAAATCCGTTTTAGCAAAGCCATCGGATCTTTAGAAAAAAAATGTCTGATACTCTTGACTTAAAACTTCCCGAGGCGGTGAGCGAGCTGCTCGAACCGATTTCTCCCAACTCTCCAGCCGGGGTGGAGCTGAACGACCAGGTGAAAATATTCACCCTGTTGTCGATGGAAATAACCAAGACGCCGCCGAATTATCAAAAGTGCGCGGAATGGGCCTCGGAGCTGCTCAAGAAACACAGCAAGCACGTAGGCGTCACGGCATGGCTCGCTTTGGCCTGGTATCGCACTGAAAAGCTGGCCGGTTTGAAAAACGGCTTATTGTTGCTGGCCGCATTGTTGGAACGTTTCGCCGATAAAACGTTTCCGGAGAAAGCCGAGCAGCGCAGCAAAGCCATTCAGTTTTTGAATCGTGACGCAGTCACGAAATTGTTCGAGCGCGAGACGATCGATGAAAAGAATGCGCATGAAGCTCGCGAAACGGGCACGGCCTTGCAGAAACTGTTGCAAGTTCATGCCGAAAAATTCCCCGGCAGCACTTTGACGCTCTCCAAATTGAGCCGTGTCATTGAAAAACTTGTTGCCGCGGCGCAAGGGTTTGCCGACCAACCGCTTGACGATGCGCAAAAAATTGACCCAATAGATGAGGTCCCGGTTGCGGCTGATGATAAAAAAACAGAATCATCTGATGAGGAGACTCCGGCTCTGCAAGTTCCTGAAGACGTATTGGAATTGTTAGAGCCGATCTCGCCGGAAGCTCCGACCGGCCTCATACCGGCAGATGATAAAACCTATTTCAAATTAGAGCGGGAAATCGACAAGCTGAACTTCAATGCCGATTTGTGTATCGAATGGGCCACGGATTTGCTCAAAAACCGCGGCAAGGATTTGCATGTCATTCTGGCGCTGGGTATCGCCTGGTACCGCAAAGAAAAAAGGCTGACCGGATTGCTCAACGGTTTTTGGCTATTGCGACTGGCTCTGCAGCGTTTTGCCGAAAAACTGCATCCGCTGGAAAATGCCGAGCGGCAAAAAGCGTTCAAGCTGTTGAAACGAAAACCGCTTGCCGAGTGGCTACAATATGAAAAGATAACCAAGGAAAATGCCGCGGAAGCCTTGGCCCTGCAAAAAATTTTTCAAGAGTTGGTCATTGAATGCGAGAAGCAGATTCCTGACAGCAAAAAAGTTTTGCATCCTATCGGCGAAGCCATTGTTGCAAAGGCCGAGGCGGCAGCGAACTTACTGAAACCAGAAGAAGAAGAGAATGAAGATGATAATGACGATAATAATAATGAACAACCGCCACCTCCACCGCCAAAACCACCTGCTATCGCTTCGGACGAAGATGCCTGGCGCAGCCTAAAAACCGCGGTTCTTTATTTTTTTGAAGAAACGAGCAATGGCGAAAAGAAACTGAAGGCGACAGAGGATGCACGAATTTATGGCGTCTCTCGGCTGTTTCGATGGGGCAGGCTGGCGATGCCGCCGGCGGATAATAAAGTCACAAAAATTGAAGCGCCGGCGTCGTCGTTTCAAGATTCGATCAAGGCCTTTTTTAGCAACAAGGAATGGGACAAGTTGATTCCCAGAATGGAACTCAATTTTCTCAATCCGGACGCGGAGGGTGTGCGGTATTGGCTGGAGGGACAACGTTATGTCGCCCAGGCTTTGGAGCAAAAGGGCGGCAAAGCACTCGAGGCCGCCGTCGAAGTCAAATTTCATCTGGCGAAATTGTTGGAACGATTACCGGATTTGCCCAGTTTATTGTTTAAAGACGGGAAAACTCTTTTTGCCGATCCGGAAACGCTGAAATGGATTGCAGACGAAGTCAAGCCGCTGCTTGGCGGCGCCCCAAAGCCGGAGGGCGGAATCTTGCCTCCGGTTATGGGCGAAGATTACGAACCCATCAATAAGGAGTATGAAGCCGCTAGCGCGGAACTGCCGGAAAATTTTGAGCTGCATGCCGAGGCCATGCAAAAAGCCATTGCCGGTGATTTGCGCCGCAAAGGCCGATTTCTACGTTCACTCAATCTGGCCAATTATTGCGCTGCGGCGAAACAATATGAGTTGGCCAAAGCGTTGTGCAGCGACCTTTTGCAAAAAATAAAGACGCATCAGTTGGAAGAATGGGAACCGGCGTTGTGTGTGGCGGTGTGGCAGGCGGCTTATGCCACCAATGCCCAATTGCTCCGTTCCGATATCGCCGCGACGCAAAAACCCGATTTAGTCAAACAGCAAACCTGGTTGTTTGAGAAAATAGGCGCGCTGGATTTTCAGCGTGCATTGCAGCTTAGAAACGCATTACTTTAAGTGGAAGGAGAAAATTTATGTCAGCCAAAGACCACCGTGTATCCATCAACATTCAGGCGAGTAGCAATGTGAAAGAAACGGTCGAGTTGGAGAATGGGCAGGTCATTTTGGGCGATTTTAGCAAAAAAAACGACGCGGATAAAGGAAAATTAAAGGATCGCCCCATTCATATGATCAAAAGTCAGCGTGATTTCAAGGCCACCTTGCAGAAAATCAATCCCAAACTAACATTGTCGTCGGTAACGAATCTACTGGTTAATGATCCCGACGCGAAACTGAAGCCGGTGGAATTGAGTTTCTCGGAAATGAAGGATTTTCATCCGGATGAAATCGTCAAACACGTTGAGCCGTTGAAAGAGTTGATGGCGGCGCGCGAGCGATTGAAGAAATTAAAAATGGTGATGCTCAAGGATTCCGAGCTTGGCAAGACGATCGGCAAAGTTTTGAATAGCGAGGGTGATCCGCGTAAGATGCTGTTATCCAAATTAGGCGTCTAAAATAAAGCCCTTAACCAATTTGCTAATTGCAAGGAGCAACCATGAATGAGCCAAAAACTTTACAGGCAACGGAAGTCACAACGGCAGACGTCGATACGTTGATGAGCAAACTCGGCGATACGGAGGTGCAAAGCGCATTGAAGGATTTTATCACGACGGTGGGAAAAAAAGGCGCCGTCTATAAAGTCAACCCGGCGACCGTCGATCAATGCATCAGCGACATTGATGCGATTATCAGCGCGCAAATGGATGCAATTCTCCACGATAAAGATTTTAAGGCTTTGGAAGCATCCTGGCGCGGGTTGCAGACCTTGGTCCAGGGCGCCACGTTTGAGCGCCCAGTTCGTTTTGCGTTACTTGATATTTCCAAAGAAGAATTAAGCGGCGATTTTGAAGGTGCGGAAGAAGGAATTGAGACTTCCGAATTCTACAAAAAAATTTACCAACGCTATAATCTAGCCGGCGGGCATCCGTATACGGCGATTATTTCCGATTACCAGTTTAGCAACAGCGCTGCCGACATTAAGCTGTTGACCCACATGGCCACAATGGGCGAGCTTGTACAAGTTCCTTTTATTGGCAACGCGCAACCGGAATTTTTTGGACACACCAATTTCAATGAGGTGATCGATGATCGCCATCTTAAAGAAAGAATGAAAGAGGATGATGAGTATATTCTGTGGAATAATTTTCGCGATGATGATCGCTCCAAATACGTCGGTTTAGCCATGCCGCGTTTTTTAGGCCGCTTGTCCTATGGACAGGGCAATGATGAAACGACTAAAAGTTTCAATTATACTGAAGGCGCGAAGAAGGATAGCGATTACCTCTGGTGCAATGCCTCCTTTGCCTTGGCAAAAAATATCATTAAGAGTTTTGAAAAGTGGGGTTGGAGCACCAAGGTGGTCGGCACGGATTCCGGCGGTCGGGTGGAGAATTTGCCGATGCCAACGTATGACGATGGCGGACAAAAGAAAGCGAAGATCCCAATTGAAGTGGCGTTGGGAATGGACAATGAAAAAATACTTTGTGAATTGGGTTTTATCCCCCTGGTGCATTGGGATCGCTCGAACTATGCGGTTTTCTTTGAGCTGCCATCGGCGCAAAGACCGAAGGTTATCAAAGATAACGCTGAAGCCACACGCGACTACGCGGTCGGCGCGCGCTTGCAATACGTCATGTTAGTCACGCGGATTGCGCATTATCTGAAATATCGCCAGTTGAAGTTTGTCGGGAAAAATGCCGGCGCCGGCGAAATCAAAGCGGATCTGCAAAAATGGCTGGATACGCTGGTGTCCGATGTTCCCACGGCGGATGAAGAAACTGCCGCGCGGTATCCGTTACGTTCTTGTGAGGTCGAGGTCAAAGAATCTGAGGATAAACCCGGTTTCTTTCATGTATCGGTAACGCTCCGCCCTCATGTCTCCATTGTTGGGATGGAAGTAAATTTGCGATTGGCGGCTTATCAAGAAAAACCCAAAGAGTAATACTTTATATTTTCAACGGTCAACATTTAAACCCAAGGAGATGATCCTATGCCAATGAAAGGCGAATTGTACGTGCAAGATCATGAAGGCAAACAATTGGAAGGGCCGCGTGACAACAAAAGCAGCTTGATTTTTGAGTTCAATCACGAAGTCTATTTGCCTTATGACAAAGATGAAAACAAGCCGACCGGGCCTCGTAAAATCACGGCTTTTACGGTCACCAAGGAAATTGACAAATTGACGCCCTTGCTCTATCAAATGGTCAGCAAAGGGCGAAACAGCAAAAAGATCGAAATCAG
>Ga0247727_10018367_pt1 | contig 11002 bp, 11 predicted proteins | sample WisWelCaveWW1625_FD_202498 | JGI IMG/M metagenome (GOLD analysis project Ga0247727, IMG submission 202498) | Biofilm microbial communities from Wishing Well Cave, Virginia, United States - WW16-25 | ecosystem: Environmental > Aquatic > Deep subsurface > Groundwater > Cave microbial mat | place...
CCAGGTAAAAGGTGTTTTAGCGAACCCTACTTTACCCGAAAAGCCCTACTTTGTTGCCTCATTTTTTTGGCGAAGGTATTGTCATAAAGGAGACTGAAAACGAATGACGCGCTGGTTGATTGTATGTGCCTTGATATTAACGGCCTGCACTGCCGACCCGACTCAGCTTTCACCAACGACCGGGGCAGAGGCCGCCTCAGCCCTGCCGCCCGGCAGTACCCTGCCGCCCCAACCCGCCGCCTGGCCCACTCTCGTCGTCGTCCTGCCCCCGCCCGTCGCCGACTGCGGCCCCGAAGCCGCCATCTCATTGGCCCAGGCCCAATCCGATCTGGCATTGGCCGCGGTGGGGCAGGTGGATGTGTTGCGGCAGAACACGCAAGACAATGCGCTGATTGGTCAGGGCGGGCAGAAATCTTTTACGCTGGCCAAAGACCTGATGACGGCTTATGCCGTACCGGAATGTTTGGCTCAGGCCAAAGCCTTTGCCCTGGAATACTTCGACAAAAACATCGCCGCCTATACCGCCCTCGCCGCCGGCGATCAAACCGGCTACGAAACCAACCTCAACCACGGGGAAGTCGCCCGTCAAAACATGACGACCGAAGTGAATAAATTGCTGGGGCCATAGCCGAACATTGAGGGGTCGAGGCTTTAGCTAGGCCCGGCTGAAGCCTCGACACCAAACACCATACCTTTCGCAAACTCCGTCGCCGCCGAACTGCCCGTGAGTTTCAATCTCAGACCCTCCTCAGCTTCGACGAGATCAAAATGCAAGAATGAACAACACCTCGCCTCAGCGCGGATGAACGTCTCAGCCAACTTCCGCGTCTCGTCCGCATCACCCGTCAACTGCAATTCATACCCCTCATCTATCGGGTTGATCTCGGCCACGCGGCTCATCAAGGCCTCAATATCACCCCGCCGCGACTCGACCCCGCCCGGCGCGGCGCATTCAATCACTTCACGGTTGCTCTCCTGCGCCGCTTCCCCTTCGCGTGGTTTATAGGCCGTCACCGTCGCCGAAAACGGCAACCCGATGGGCAGGGCCGCCAGGGCCTTATCGGCCTCCCCTTTGGGTTGAACCTGAACATCCACAAAACCGGCCGCGCTCAAGTGCCGCACATAATCGTTCACCTCCAACGCCCCGGCCACACACGCCCCCCAGGCCGCCATGTTCGTCTGCACGGCCTCTGGCAGTTGCCCGTTGGTGACAATATCGGAGACGGCGACCCGCCCGCCGGGCTTGAGGGCGCGAAACACTTCGCCGAACACCTGTGGCTTGTCGGGTGAAAGATTGATCACGCAGTTCGAGATCACTACATCCACGCTGGCGTTTTCAACGGGCAAATTCTCAAGATACCCCTTACGGAATTCAACGTTGGTAGCGTCCAGTCGCCCGGCGGCGGCCCGCGCCGTTGCCAGCATTTCGGGCGTCATGTCCACACCAATCACCCGGCCAGTCGGCCCCACCTCGCGTGCGGCCAGGAAGCAATCGAGTCCGCCGCCGGAGCCGAGGTCGAGCACGGTTTCGCCTGTTTGCAAATTGGCGAGCGTGATCGGGTCGCCACAGCCGAGAAAGAAGTTGGCGATCTCTGCCGGGAGGTCGGCCAATAATTTTCCTTCGTACAGCGTGTTACTGCTACAGCCGCATGAAGAGGCGGTGCGAGCACGTTCGGCATAATGCTCACGCACAGCGGCGTGGGTCGGGGTAGGGGCCTCGGCCGTCAACGTTATTTGAGTCGCCGAGGCCGGTTGACAACAACTTGAGTCACAACAATTTTGAGTCATGTTCACAATTTCCTTTTCAAAAATCCAATTGCCTCACAGCCGTTCAGTTAACATCAGCTTCCCTTATTGGATGGGTTGTCATTGCGGGAGCGGTTGCAAATTGCGAACCGCTCCCGCGACAGCCCGAAAACTCAATTGTCGCGGCTACTTTAGTTGTCGCGGCTACTTTAGTTGTCGCGGCTACTTTAGTTGTCGCGGCTACTTTAGTTGTCGCGGCTACTTTAGTTGTCGCGGCTACTTTAGTTGTCGCGGCTACTTTAGTTGTCGCGGCTATTTTAGTTGCCGCAGCTACGTCAGTTGCCGCAACAGTCACTACCGCAACTGCATTGCTCGTCTTCACAACATTCCGGGTCATTGAAGAACTTAATTGACATGGCCTTCACCTCCTTTCTCACATAGATAATTGTCTATGAACTCGAGCAAAATTTTGGGACGCAGGCCTCGCCGTTGCGTCCCAAACGCTCACGCCGCTTTTGCTGAAATTTCCGCTGTTACCGCCTCGGTGTTTTGCCAGCGCCACAATCCAGCCGCCGCAATCAAAATTAGAACCGCCCCGACCCACTGCATGCTTGACAAACGCTCGCCCAGGATCATGGCGGCGGCAGTCAGACCAAAGATCGGAATCAAGTTGAGAAAGAATCCGGCGAGGCTGGCCGTCGCCCGTTTCAGACCGTTGATGAAAAACCAAAAGGCCAATGCGTAATAGACCAGGCCCGAAACGATTGCCCAACCCCAGCCCCCAATTGTAGTCGGGGCCGCCGTCTCTGTTTGTGTCGCTTCAATCGGCCAAATGACCAGCGCCCAGGCCAGCGCCACCGTTTGTTGCAGGGCGATCAACAGCACCGGATCGAGGGTCGTGGTTAAACGTCGAGTGAACACCGTATACAGGGCGCAACACGCGACGCCCGCCAGAATGATCGCCACACCCAACAACGCGCTTGCGTTTCCCGTTCCCACATTGAGGCCGGCCACCAGGGCTACGCCGCTGATCGCCAACAGCGAACAAACGATGAGGGGCGGAGTCAAGCGTTCACGCAGAATCAAGACAGCCAGCCCCAAAATCAGGATCGGCTCAGACGCCCAAAGCAGGGCCGAAACGCTGGCCGTCGTGAATTTCAAACCGATCAAGGTGAAGGTATAGGCGAAGCCGGGGTTGAGCAGGCCAATGAGTCCCAGTTGAAAAATTTCCTGACGGCTTGGGAAGCGTGATCGTTGGATGGCGACGACCGCCCACAGGAATAGTACGCTGACGGTGAGTTGGATCACCAGCAGAGTGAGGGGTTGCATTTCGGCCAGCGCCCGTTTGGTCATGACCCCGCCCACGCCCCAACAAGCAGCGGCCATCATCATCGAAGCAACGAACGACATGCGGGCGGAATCTTTTAGCCTCATGCCCCTCACGCCTCAGCCGCTACTTTTTTCACGGCCTCGGTCGTTTCGCTCTCCGGCGCAAACTTCACCATGAGTTGCCCACAGCAGAAGGCCACCCGATCCTGATTGAGGGTGTAAAACGTCTGCTTGCCTTCGTGGCGCAGGTCCACCAGCCCGGCGTCACGCAGGATAGCGAGATGGTGTGAGACGGTGGGCTGAGAGAAGTTTGTCTTCTCGGCTAGTTCGTTCACCGAACACCAGGTGCAACAGCACAAACTCATGATTTTCTGCCGCGTCTCATCGGCAATGGCTTTGGCAAATTCAACGGGATTGACTTTGGACATATAGGTAACCGTCTATGTGTGACTAAGATTATATCGAAGTTTGTCTATGTGTCAAGACCTTTCACTTCCGACTTCAAACAAGCTTTACTGACTTCAGGGTTGACACATCAAACTCACCTATTCGCTCTGCCCCCAAGGTCCCAATCGCCGCCCGGGCCTCGGCGGCGTCGCGGCGCAGGGCGGCAACGTCCACGCCTTTGCACACATCGGGCAGGGGGTCGAGCCACTGGCGGGCGCGGAGGAACATTTTAATCGCGCCGTTGTAGTTGCGGCGGGTGATTTGCAAATAGGCGACGGCAATTTGCAGAATGCCGCGATAGAGTTCGCGCGCCGGGCCGCTTTCCTCATTCCAGGCGTGTTCCAGTTCTTCGTGCGCCTCAAAGTATTCGCCGCGATTGAACAACTCGATGCCTTTGAGCGCCAGCGCGGAGAGCGCGCCCTCGGCGGTTGCTTGAGCGGCGGCAGGGTCGGGCAGGCGGGCGTGTTTTTTTAGCAGTTCGACCATCGCCGAAGTAAAGCGGCTTTTAGCAACGACTTCATCGCACCCGGCGTTCAGCGCGCGCTGACGCTGGTCGAGGTCAACGTGTGAGCCGAAGGCCAGGATGGGGATGCGGCGGATGGCGGGTGAGGTTTTGGCGGCGGTCACCCACTGTTCCCAGGGCAAGGTCTGGCTGTTCAGTTCGACGACGATGAGGACGGGTTGGAGATCGGCCACGTAGGTAACAAAGTCGTGGCTGACGTTTTGGGGCAAGGGTGGAGTCCCGGGTCGGGGAACCAGTGGCGGCTGAACCGGAATCTGATCCGGCCTCTCGATGTTTACCCAGTCCCAACCCATCGCCCGGGTCGCGTTTTGTATCTGGATCGAGAAGAAGAGATCAGAGACGAGTGAGAGCAGGGCCGGCATGGAGCAATTATAAACCGCCCTGAGTGCTATTCAGTTCCTCGGCGGCGCGCCCGGAAGAGCACGGTGAGATAGAGCGCCAGGCCAAAGTTGAAGTAGCTCATTTCGCGCAGGTCGGAGGTTTGCCCGAAGTTGAAGACGTTCAATTGGAACTGCGAGAGAAATTCGGTGAGGCGCGGAATGAGGATCTGGCTGTAGCCGACGATGAGAATGGCGCCCATCGCCGCACCCGATACGTTGCCGGCGCCGCCCAAAATCACCATGGCCAGGATCATCGCCGAGAGCCGGAAGTCCATCGTTTGCGGAGCAGTGTAGGCAAAGAGGCTGGCGTGAAGCGCGCCCGCCATTCCGGCGACGGCGCAACTGATGATGAGGGCCAATGTTTTGTAGCGGGCCACGTCAATGCCGCAACTGGCGGCGGCGGTTTCATCTTCACTGCTAGCCAGCCAGGCCCGGCCAATGCGTGAGCGAATCAATCGCTGACTCAGTAAAGCAACCCCAACGCACAGGGCGAATACCAGATAGTATTGCGCGAGGGGGCGGGTGATGGGCAACGCGAACAGGTGAGGGGGCGGCAAGGCGGCGATGCCCTGAATGCCGCCCAGAACGGGATTGGTATTGCTGATGGCCTGTTTTGCCAATAGCGCCAGAGCGACTGTGATCACAGCCAAATGATCACTGCGCAGGCGCAAGGCAAACGCGCCTTTGAACGCGCCGAACAGTCCGCTGATTAAGGCGCTCAATAGCAACACGGCAATAAAATCCGCCGGTTGTTGCCAGACGCCGTCTGCGCCAATCACTGGGCGGGTGATGATGGCGGCGACGTAACTGCCAATGCCGTAACTGACGGCGTAACCGAGATCAAGCACCCCGGCCACGCCCAATTGGATGTTAAGTCCGAGCGCGAGCAAGACAAAAATGCCGATCCCGGTGAGAAGGACTTGTGTATACGGGCTGAGCATCACCGGCAGGATTAAGGCGATGGCAATGAGGCCCCATATCAATCGGTTGTTCTGGCGCAGGCTCTGACCCAACGTGCTTAAGACCGAGTCGCGAGCGAGGCTTGCCTCCTCAATGTCGTTGTGGCCGGTGAGGCCGGTTGGGCGAAGAAGCAACAGGCTGATGAGAAGAAGTTGTAATAGCGCGGGCGTCCATTGCGCGGCCAGAAAATAATCGCTGAAGGCGGCAAAGACACCCAATATCAACCCGCTCATCAGCGCGCCAATGGGGTTGCCGATGCCGCCGAGGATGGCGGCGGTGAAAGCCAGCAGACCGCTCTCCGCGCCGTGACTTCCAAAGGAACGCCCGTAATAGAGGGTGAATACAAATGCCGCCACCCCGGCCAACGCTCCGCCGAACACAAAGGCGCGCTGGATGGCCGAGTCTGGATTCACGCCGCAGAGTTGGGCCAACACCGGATCTTGCGAACAGGCGCGAATGGCGCGGCCTGTGCGGGTGTGATTCAAAAATACGCTCACGCCGAGCGCACATATGCCGGCGAGGAGCAGGACGAGCAAATCATCAAAACGGAAAACGACGTCGAGGGGAAGGCCAATGGCTTTGATCAAATCAACGTCTGGCAAGAGTTCGGGGATGCCTTCACGCGGAACTTGATCGGTGGGAGCGCCTTCGCCGTGATGGACGCCGCGAATCCAGGTGGGCAAAGCAAAGCGCCAAAAAATCGCAATCTGAAACAGGATGAACGAAGTCCCCAATGTCGCAATGAGTGGGGCCAGGCGAGAACGTGAGCGAAAAGGTTTGAAGGCGACTTGCTCGATAGCGGCATTGAGTCCCGCGCCGACGAGCATGGCCGCCCCAAGTGTCAGCGCCAGCGCGCCGATCAACATCGCCGGCGGCCAGCCTTGCTGCACGCCGAGACTGGTGATGACGGTCGTGATCACCACGGACGTCAACGCAAAGACATCGCCATGGGCCAAATTGAGCGTACGCACTGCGCCGTAGACGACGGTCATGCCGATGGCGTTGAGGGCCAGCACCGCCCCGTTCGATAGACCATAAACCAGAAGTTGAAGTAACGTGTTGAATGATGGCATGGGTTAGGGGTGTTGTCCGGCCTCTCGTTTACGCCGATAGTATTGCCTTGCCTTGTGCAAACTCCCACAGTCGTTCATCGCGCACCACCGCCGGCGGTGATTCTTGGACGTGTCCAAGAACAGCCAACCTCAACCATAGTCGCTGGCGCACTGACCGACTCGTTGAAGTTGTTCCGAGGTGAGGAGATCCGCCGCAGACTGCGCGATGGGCCAGAGCACCATGTCTAAGGCCTCTTCGTCCGCCTCCCAGTCCCACTGATAACCTGCCCCGCTCCGCCGAAGACGAAGCCGGGCGTAAGACTCGGCGGCGAAGGCCCCTAAGGCTTGCAAATCTGATGAGTTCGGCACTCGCTGGTGAGCGTGCGCGGCGAAGACGCGATAGATGATTTCACGCAGTTGGATGGCGCGCTGATGGGTTGCCTCGGCCTCAGCCGGATGGGCCGCGGCGACTCGGGCCAGGCGGGCGGCCAAATTGGAATTGATCAATTCCGCTTTCCGTGACCAATTGAGCAGATCGTCATAGATGTTGACAAGCTCAATGGGCGCCTCAGTGGCGTGCCACTGCGCGGTGTTGGCGAAGTCCAGCGCGACATGCCCGCCCTTGAACTTGAAAACTTTGGCGTAAACTTCGCGCGGCATTGTGCGAGTTATTTTACTATCAAAACTCATTTTGATGGTAAAGTCGCTAGCGCACCTGTCCTTCACTGGACAGGCGAACGATAGACCATTACAATCCTCCAGCGATGAACCCCTTTGTGCCGTTGATTTTTCTGATTCTTGGGGCCGCCGTCACTGCGGGTGGTGCCTTTGCCCCCAACTGGCTCCAGCGCGGGTTGGTGAGCCTGACGCCAGTTGGGGCGACCCTGCTGGCCCTGTTGGCCCAATTGGCGCTAGGCCTGCGCCTGCCGGTGGATGTCACCATCTCGACCTGGGGGCCGGGCACACTGTTTCAGGCCGGACTGATTTTGCGCGCTGATCAGATTACGTGGCTGTTTTCGACGGCGATACTGATCGCGGCGCTGGCCGCCTTCCTTACCGGGCTGACCCGCCCCGGGGGCTCCCGCCTCGGCCCGCGCACCGGAAGTTTGCTCATCACCGCCGCCGCCCTGGCCGCCATTCAGGCCCAAAACCTGATCACGCTGGCGGTGACGTGGACGGCGTTGGACATCATCTACTTTGTGTGCCTCATGTTCCTGGCGCGCGGCGAACACTTGGAAGCGCAAGCCGTGTTGAGTTTGGCCTTCAACACTGCCGCCACATTTTTAGTCGTCGCCGCCGCCCTCAATGTGTTGAACAGCGGCCAGCGGGCGTTCATCATTGGCGAGTCGCCGCTTGCCGGGCGGGCGGTGTTGCTGTTGTTGCTGGCTGTGCTCTTCCGGCTGGGCGTTTTCCCATTTCACCTCAGTCTGCCCTCCGAGGCCAACATCCGCCAAGGGCTTGGCACACTGCTCCGCCTCGCGCCTGCGGCGGTGGCTCTCAGCCTGTTGGCTCACGTCATCGCCGTGGCGCCACGGTTGCCGCTGGCGCCGTGGTTGAGTGTGGCGGCAGCCCTCGGTTTGCTCGTCGGCGCGTTGCAGTGGTGGGAGACGCCCGACCCAGGACAAGGGTTGAGTTTCGTCGTGCTGGCCCAATCGAGTCTGGCGTTACTGGTAGCGCTCAACGGCGGCGCATTTGCCGGGGTTGGGGTGTTGGCCTATGGGCTGGCCCTCGTCTTGGGCGGCGCCGTGATGTTTTTGCACAACGGCTATCACGAGTCCGAAAAAGGGTGGCTGGCCGCCTCCATCGGCGGCGCGCTGGTACTGGTCGGGTTGCCGATCACGGTCGGCTTTGTAGCGGCGTCCACGTTATACCGGGCGCTGGCCGCCTCGGGGTCGTGGATCATTCTTGTCGTTTGCGCCATCGGTCAATTGTCTCTCTCGGCCTCGTATGTGCGATTGATCTTCTGGCCCGGCGAACCTTTGCCCAAAGGCGAACCGATGATGGGCGTGACCTATCTTTTTGGACTCGCTGTGCCGCTAGCCTTCGCCGTCATCTTCGGAGTCGCCGGCGGTGTGCTGGGCAGAGCCTTCAACACCGAACCCCCCGGACTACTCTCGTCGGAAAACATTGTCGGGCTGGGGGCGGTGCTGGTTGCGACGATTGGGGGCGTGAGCCTGTGGCAGTTTGAAAATGCCATTCGCGCGCGCGCCGACAAAGCCTGGGAGGCGGTCACCTCGGCGGCCCGGCTCGATTGGCTGTATGTTGCTTTTTGGGAAGTCTACCGATTCTTTGGGCGCTTCCTGCGCACCGCCGCCGACATTGTTGAAGGCGAAGGCGGTGTGCTGTGGACAATTGTGGTAGCGTTGTTGGTGTGGTTGCTCTTTCGCAATCGGTAACGTATGCCTACTTTTCCTGAATTGCTGGCTCAACTTTCATTTCTGGCCGCCACGCCCTCGGCGATTGGCGCGTTGGTGACGGCCGGCCTGTTGATCGTCTTTCTCGATTGGCGGCTGTCGGTGCTGGCATTGGCCTGCCAGTTTATTTTCGCGGGTTTGCTGTATTCACAAGTTCTGCCGGACGCGCCGCAGGTGGCTGGGGTGAAGGTGGTGGTAGGCTTATTGATCTGTGTGCAATTTTTTGTCACGGCGCAACAGGCCAGGCGGCCCCCGGCTGAGTCGCCCCCGTCGCGATCCATTGTTCCCACCGGCCTGCCATTTCGCGTCATTGCCGCGGCCATGGTGGCCGTCATTGCCTGGCAGGCCTCGCTGTTGCCGGAGCTTTCATTACCCAACGTCTCTAGCGATGTGGCGCTAGCCACCTTTGGCCTGTTGGCGCTGGGCCTGCTCGGCCTCGGCCTCACCGAAGATCCGCTCAAAGCTGGCATGTTCCTCATCACCGCCCTCACCGGCTTTGAGTTGTATTACGCCTCAGTGGAACCGGCGTTAGCAGTGATCGGGTTGCTGGCGGCGATGGATTTTGCGGTGGCCCTGGGCGCGTGCTATCTAGCCATCATTCGCGGCCTGCCGGATCGGAGCGAAGCCGGATGAACATCCCGTTTTTTATGATGGCGATCCCGGCAATCATGGCCGTCGTCGCCTATCTAGTGGGGCGATGGGCGTGGGTGCAGGCGGTGGTGGCGGCGTCCACCGCGGCAGTGATGGGGCTGTTGGCCCTGCAGGCTCCGCTCGATCAGGCGGTGGCTTTTGCTGGGCGTGATCTGCGATTCGTGTCGGCCTGGGTGGTGCTGGGACGGTCGTTTACGTTTGTGAACGATGATCGTCCCGCGCTGGCCTTCATCTATTTAGCGGCCATGATATTTTTCGCCGGGGCCGGGGCGGTGCGGTCGGGACGCGCGCCGCGCGCGTTTTTGCCGATGGGCCTCGCCACCCTCTCTTTGCTCACCGCCACCATTTTTGTTCAACCATTTTTGTTTGCCGCGCTCTTCATCGAAATGATTGCCGCCTGCGCCGTTGTCATGCTGGCCGATGACGATCACCGCAACACCCGCGGCGCCATGCGGCTGTTGGTGTTCGTTACCCTCAGCGTGCCGTTCATTCTGCTGGCGGGCTGGCAGTTGGAAGGCCTAGCCACCAGCCCTGACGATCCCAACCTCCTCACCCGGGCCACCATTCTGCTCGACATTGGCCTGCTCATTCTGCTTGCCATCGTGCCTTTCCACTCGTGGATACCCACCGTATCCGATGAGTCCTCGCCGTTCACAGCCGCCTTTGTCTTCACCGTGGTGCAGGCGGCGGTGATGTTTTTCATGCTCAAGTTTTTCAACCAGTACGAGTGGTTGCGCGACAATCAGGCGGAGTTCTTGTTGTTGCGCTGGGGCGGGGCGGTGATGATCGCCGCCGGCGGCGCGACCGCTTTCGCTCAGCGTCGTTTCGGGCGGTTGATGGGCTATGCGGTGATGATTGATATTGGCGCGGCGCTCATGGCCGTAGGGCTGGCAACCCCCGATGGCTTGCGGGCTACGTTGGCAATTTTGGCTCTGCGTGGCCTGGCCTTGGCCGTGTGGGGCCTGGGCCTCAGTTGGTTGCGGCTCGAAAATAACAGCACCGACTTCGACGATCTGGCGGGCCGGGCCTGGCAGATGCCGTTCGCGGCCATGGCCGTCATCGTCGGCGGGCTGTCGTTGATCGGATTCCCGCTCACCGCCGGGTTCGCCGGGCGGTGGGCGCTCTATCGCCAGTTGGCCGCCGACGAAGTGGCATTTGCCCTGGTCCTGCTCCTCGCCAGCGCCAGCGTGACGCTGGCCTATGCGCGCGGACTTGCCGCCCTGTTCCGCCGCCCTGAGACTCCCGAAGATGAACCTCAACCGAGCGATGGCCCGCGCGAGGGCCAGGTTACCATTGTCTTTTTGATCATCGGGGCGGCCGCCATTTTGATCCTCGGCCTCTTTCCGCAGGTGTTGCTTCCGGCTGTGACTCGCGCGGCGGAGGCGTTTCAGGTGTTGACGCAGTAATGGGCAAAAAATTTCACCATCGTAGGCTACCCGATTACAATGCCCTGCAACGCCTCCGCCGCGCGAGTCACAGCCGGAAGCAACACCTGCGGAA